>Ga0066871_100245_pt1 | contig 42996 bp, 36 predicted proteins | sample CeladaPassage60B_FD_62209 | JGI IMG/M metagenome (GOLD analysis project Ga0066871, IMG submission 62209) | Cellulose-adapted microbial communities from the Joint BioEnergy Institute, USA - Passage3 60B | ecosystem: Engineered > Bioreactor > Continuous culture > Unclassified | place: USA...
GGCTCACCCCCACGTGCGTGGGGAGGACCCTTCGCGACCTGCGATGTTATCGGAGCGCTGTCGAGTTTTCGAGAGGGCAGCAGGTCTTGGGTCGGCGAATGTTGACATAATCGTGAACGTTGTACACGTCTGGCAAAACTATGAAATTGTCGCCATCAGGGTCTAGAGTGATTGGCCATCACATGACGTACATGTCGCCTGTAGCTGGGCTTGAGCTGAGGCAGGTGGTATGGCCGACAGTCCAGATGTTGATCTTGAGCTGTGGGGCAAATCCCGAGGGTTACGGGGCAGCAGGTACCCGCTGATCTGCCACCTACTCGACACGGCCGCCGCGGCAGAGGCGCTGTGGGACGGCTACATCTCCCCCGGCTTGCGGCGGGTTGTGGCCGCCGAGCTTGGCGTGGACGAAGGGCGGGCGCGTGGCCTGTTGGCCTACTGGGCCGGGTTGCATGACATCGGTAAGTGCACGGCGGGGTTTCAGAAGCAGGACGAGGATGGATTCGCGCGGCTCAACGGCTATCCGAGCGTAGATGCCGAGGCGATTAAACATGCGTTCGCCGCTCATGTGTGGCTGGGGCAGGCCTTAGTGGGTGCCGGGTATCGCACCGGCCGCAAATCGGCGCCGGCCTTCCGGGTCGCTCAGTTGCTCGGCGGGCACCATGGGACATTCGCCCCCTTCAACCACTGGGAGTTCACCGACCCGCTTGGCTCGGTCCCGGCTCTCGGCGAGGGGCGTTGGGAGGAACAGCGTCAGGCGATCGCCGAAACGGTGTATGAGCTGGTGGGGCGACCGGAGCCGCCGCAGCGGATCTCCGCCGCCGGAGCCGCGCTGGCGTGTGGTCTGGTGATCCTCGCGGACTGGCTGGTCAGCCAGGACTCCTTCCTGCTCGAGCGAATCGGGGAAGGGCTTCCGAAACGCGGCGACGTCTCCGGTCTGAAGCGCCACCTGAGTCGTAGTCGGGCGGTGCTCCCGGCGGTGCTGCGCGAGGCCGGACTGGGGCGGCTCGGCTTCAAGCCGGGCGGGTTCACCGACGACTTCCCGTTCCAGCCGAATGACCTGCAGAAATCGCTCAGTGAGCGACTGCCCGCCCTCCTCGACGGGGATCCAGGTCTGCTGTTGATCACCGTGCCGATGGGGGAGGGGAAAACCGAGGCGGCCTTATTCGCGGGCAGGCTCATGGGCGAGGCGGCGGGGATGCCGGGCTACTTCTTCGGCCTGCCCACCATGGCAACCTCGGATCAGATGTTGCGGCGGGTGGACGAGTTCCGCTCACGCCGGGTCGAAGGGGCCGATTCCCTGACCCTTCTCCACAGCATGGCCTGGCTGAACGCCGCCTACACGGGTGAGGGCGAGGAATCCGGCGTCCTGACCAGCGATCCGATGGCGGCTCGTTGGTTGATGGGCAGCAAACGCGGGCTGTTGGCCAATCTCGCGGTAGGCACGATCGACCAGGCGCTGCTGGCCGTACTGCGGGGCAGGCACAACGTACTCCGGATGCTCGGCCTGTCCGGGAAAGTCCTGATCGTCGATGAGGTGCACGCCTATGACGCGTTCATGCAAGGCCTGCTCAAGCGGCTTCTGGAATGGCTGGGGGCGTTGCGGGTTCCGGTCGTGCTGTTGTCGGCCACGCTCCCGGCGGGAGTGGGCCGCCGGTTGGCCGAGGCGTACCTCGTAGGGGCGGGCATCCGCGACCCGCAGGTGCCGCAGGTCGTCTATCCGGGCTGGATCTACGCCAGCCCGAAGCATGCGGCGTCGGTGCCGGTGCGGTGCCCGGAACGGCGCTTGCGGGTTGAGACTCGGGACGTGCCTCTCGATGCCGAGGGGCGGCCCGACCGGTCCGCAGCTCTTCGGGAAGCCCTCGGCCCATTGGTCCGCGAGGGGGGCTGTGCGGCGGTCATCTGCAACACCGTCGCCGAAGCGCAGCTCACCTATCTGGCCCTGCGTGAGTGGCTCGACGAGGTCGTGCCGGCCGAGGCGGACGCACCGCAGTTGCGGCTGCTGCACTCGAGGTTCGAGGCTCATCGGCGCGAGAAGATCACCCAGGAGGTGGTGAGCTGGTTCGGCAAGGACGCCGCGGACCGCTCCCGCCGGTCGGCGATCCTGGTCGCCACGCAGGTGATCGAGCAATCGCTGGATCTGGACTTCGATCTGGTCGTGAGCGATCTGGCGCCGATCGCCCTGCTGCTGCAACGGGCGGGCCGGTGCCACCGGCATGCCAAGTTCGATGCCGAACGGCCGCAGTGGGCGAGGGACATGCGGCTGGTGGTGCTCAACCCCGTCGACGCCGACGGAAAGCCGGTGGTGCCACGGGCATGGCCGTTCGTCTACCCCGCCGCGCTGCTTCGCCGTACCCGGGAGGTGCTCGCGCGCCTGCCGGAGGGGCGGGTGATCATTCCCGGCGACGTCCAGGGTTTGGTCGATCAGGTATACGACGAGTCTTTCGGTGATGCGGACACCCCGATCACCGAGGAGGACCTGGAGCGGCTCGCGGATGAGCAGACCAAGGACCTCTACGCGCAGATGGCGGCGATCCCGGCCCCGCTCGGTATCGACGACCTGTCGAAGCTGAGCGGCGACGACTTCGTGACGGAGTACTCCACCCGCTTGGGGGCCGACTCCGGGCGCATCGTCTGCTGCATGAGGGACACCGACGGCCGGCTCATGCTCGGTGACGAGCCGCTTCCCGTGGACCCGCAGGGCAAGAAGGGCGACCGAACCTGGTTCACGAAAGACCAGGTACGGCTGGTGCTGAACCACAGCATTCCGGTCCCCGGCACGTGGCTGCGTGGCGCGTCTGACGGTGCGGCGACCCCGCCCACGTGGGCCGCGAGTCCGCATCTCAGCGAGATCGTGGTGGTCGAGCTGTCCGGAGAGCAGGGTGTGGGTCTACTCGGGGATCGCGAGGTTCGTCTGTGCAAGGACCTCGGATTGTCGGACCTGCCCGCTGGCGTCTGCTGACGCCGACCGTCCTTAGGTGCGAGAGTGCGATGTCCTACGACTTACTGACCCGTGCTTGGATCCCGGTACGGGAAGGCGAGACCCGCTCGAAGATCGGCCTCCGAGAGCTATTCCTGCGTGCGCACGAGCTGACGGACATCGAGGCGTCACCCCCACCTGCCGCGTCCGGGCTGTGGCGGGCGCTGACGGTGATGGCCGCGCGCATTACCGGCCTGGACGACACGTCCCTGCCCATCGAGGAGTGGGGCGAGCTGCAGGGCGAGGTGTTGGACGCAGGGCGGTTCGATCCGGCCGCGGTGGAGAAGTACTTCGCCAAATTCGCGGGGCGCTTCGACCTGTTCGACGAGGACAGGCCGTGGCTGCAGGATCCCCGGCTCCGGGAGCAGTGCAAGACGAGCTCGGGCGTGAACAAGCTGGTCCTCTACCGTCCCGCCGGCAACAACCAGGTGTGGTTCAACCACGTGACCGCCCGGAACCCGCTCCCGGTTCCGGCCGACGAGGCCGTGTTCCACCTGCTGATTCAGCTCTATTACGGTCCGTCCGGCCAGTGCACGCCGAGGACGGTGAACGGAGTATCGGAGAGAAACACCAAGGCCGGGCCGCTGCGGAGGACGCTTTCGTTCCACCCGCTCGGCCGTACCGTGTTCGAGTCGCTCGTCGCCGGTATCCCTCCGGCACGCGAGCTCGATACGGGAGGTGTGGATCTCGCTCCTTGGGAGGCCGACGAGCTACCGGACCCCCTGGGCGTGCCGCCCAAGCCGAGCGGCATCGCGGGTGTTCTGACCGGCCGGTTCCAGCACGCCGTGCTGCTGGAGGGTTCTCCGGACGGGGAATCGGTGACCGATGCCTGGATTACATGGGCGTGGCGGAATCGGGACCTCCCGGCCAGGGATCCCTACCTCGTCTACCACCAGACCAAGGACGGGGAATACCTGCCGCTCTCGGCCGAGGCGCATCGGGCGCTCTGGCGGGACTTCGACTCGCTGATCCTGGAGGACGTGGGCGACGACCGTCGGCGTCGCCCCGTGGTGCTGGCAGCGGTCGAGGATCTGCGGGGCACGCTGCTGCCCGTGCTACGTGTCCGGGCCTTCGGTGTCGACCAGGACGGCCAGACGCGGGACAAGGAGTGGGTCACAGGTGTGACCCCTGCGCTGCTGGCCTTGGCGCGGGAACCGGAAGTGGCGCGGGCGGTCAGCGAGATGCGGCAGGCGGCCGAGCGGGTCGAGGTTCACCTCCGGGGCGCGTTGCGTCAGGCCTGGATTGCGATCAACGACCCCTCCAACGGCGATGGCAAACCCCAACGCAAGGACATCTCCGAGGGGCCATGGCCTGGGAACGCGTCGTTCCGGTACTGGCCGCGCGCCGAGCGGATCTTCTGGCGGCGGGTGCGCGAGCGGGAGTTCGGCCGGGCGGTGGAGGAGTTCCTGCGGCTGGCGCTTGAGATCTATGACGAGGTGACCGACAGCGCGGGCATGCTGCCGCGGGCCAAGCGAGCCATCGAGCTTAAACGCGGACTGATCTTCAAAACTCGCAAGCCGGGTGGCAAGACCGGCCGAGGTGACGGGTGATGGTGAATCTGAAGGTAGCGGACGCATACGTGGCCCATGTCCGCAGGCAGGTGCGGGAACCGGGACGGCGCGCGGCCCTGCGCCGAAGTCTGGGGCGGCCCGTGGAGGACGTCGTCACTCGCCTCGCACACGCCGTGGTCGCTCCGTGGCTGCCCGCCGACCGGACCTGGCATGCGGTGGAGAGGGCCTATTACTCGGTCGCCGCGCTGATCGCCGCGCAGCCACGTGACCGACAGAGTGCGAACACGACGGCGGAGCCGGACGAGGAGGAGAGCGTCAGCGAACCGTCGTCCGACGAGAGGGCCGGCGACGACAGCGCTAAGGCGGCGACAAAGGCGATCCAGCGGCCAACGGTGAGCCTCGGCGGCACACTCGGCCAGGCCGTACGCGACAAGAAACTCAACGCCGACTCGATAGAGGCCCGGCTCCACCTGCTGTGCCGGCAGGACGTCGCCGGGCTGCACCGGATGCTGCCCGGTCTGTTCCACCAGATGGCCGCCAAGGAGGTCACCCCCGACTGGGGGCGGCTCCTGGTCGATCTGGCCCGGTGGGAGCGTGATCGCGACCACGTGACCAAGCGGTGGCTACAGGACTACTACCGGGCGATCCACAGAGACGACGAGCACGAGCAGACCGACGACAACGACTCAGAGAGCGAGGACCGGTGACCACCCCGCGATTCTTGGACGTGCATGCCCTGCAGACCGTGCCGTTCGCGAACCTCAACCGCGACGATCTGGGCTCGCCGAAGAGCCTGGTGTACGGCGGGGCCACCCGGACCCGGGTGTCGAGCCAGTGCTGGAAGCGCGCCATTCGGCTGGAAGTCGAGCGGGCCATCGGGGACCCGGCGGTCAGGACGCGCCGGGTACCGGCCGAGATCGCGGCGCGGCTGCGGGCCCGCGGCTGGTCCGAGGAAGCGGCGCAGGCCGCGGGGAATCAGGTCGTGCTGTCGGCCAACAAGAAGGAAGGGCTGAAGCTGGAGGACAACGGCGGCACATCGGTGCTGCTGTACCTGCCCAAGGCGGCGCTCGACGCCCTGGCCGATCTGGCCGAGGAGCATCGGGAGGCGATCGAGACGACCATCGGGCAGAAGAAGCCGAAGCCGGTGCTGCCGGTGGACAGGGTCGGTGAGCTGCTGTCGGAACGCAACGGCGTCATCAACCTGTTCGGGCGGATGCTGGCCGAGCTGCCCGGGGCGGGGGTGGACGGTGCGGTACAGGTCGCGCACGCGTTCACCACGCACGAGGTGGCGCCGGAGATCGACTTCTTCACCGCGGTGGATGACTGCCTGCCCGAGGACGCTGTCGGCAGCGGTCACATGAACAGCGCGGAGTTCAGCGCCGGCGTGTTCTATCGGTACGCCAGCGTGGACCTTGCGGGGCTGCTGGCCAACCTGGGCGGGGACGCTTGCATGGCCAAGGAGCTGTCCTCCGAGTTCTTGCGTGCGTTCATCTCCTCGCTGCCGACCGGCAAGCAGACGGCCACGGCCGCCAACACACTGCCCGATCTGGTGCACGTGGTGGTGCGTACGGACCGGCCGATCTCGTACGCGGCCGCGTTCGAAGCGCCGGTCCGCCCGGAGAACGGCATCGCCGAGCCGTCCCGGGCCCAGCTCGCCCGGCATGCCGCGCGGCTGGAGCGGCTGTGGGGCACGAAGGGCGTCGTGTATCGCGGCTACGCGTGCATCGACGAGAAGCCGCTGAGCGGGCTGGGGGACCCGGTGGAGTCCTTCGACGAGCTGGTCGAGGGGGCCGTGACGGCCGCGTACGGAGGTTCCGCGCAGTGAGCGGCCTGGTGCTGCGGCTGGCCGGGCCGCTGCAGTCCTGGGGCGAACACAGCGTGTTCGCCCAGCGCGACAGCCTGCGCTTCCCGACCCGATCGGGGCTCATCGGCCTGCTGGCCTGCGCCGAAGGGCTGCCGCGTGGCGCGCCTCTGGCCCGTTACGATGCGCTGCGGTTCACCGTGCGGATCGACCGTCCCGGCGTGCGGATGGTGGACTTCCACACCATCGGAGGCGGCATGCCGAAGGGCGTACCCCGGCCCGACGGCACCCAGCGCCCGGGTGGGCCCAACGCTATGGTGACTCGGCGTCAGTATCTGGCGGACGCCGTGTTCACCGTGGCCGTGGAGGGCCCGACGGATCGGCTGGCCGAGATCGCCGAGGCGCTGCGCAACCCCCGCTGGCACCCGTACCTGGGGCGACGCTCCTGCCCGCCGGACCAACCGCTGCTGCTGCGGGCGGACGTGGCCGATCCCGTGGGCGAGCTGCACACCCGGGTGCCGGTTGCGCGGCGACTGCGTGAGCAGGAACCGCCTGAGGCGGAGTTCGTGGTCGAGGATCACCCGGACGCCGCCGGCGCGGTCACCGAAGTTGCCGACGTCCCGCTGAGCTTCAACCGGTACGACCGGCGGTATCGCACGCGGACGGTGAGCATCGTCAGCCGATCGCTGCCGAAGGAGCTGTTCGTGACCGGCGAGCGGTTCTGGGAGCGGCTCGTTGTCTACATGGAGGAGGAGCGGTGACGGCCTGGCTGATGCGCATCCTGCCCGACCCGCGCCGCCGGGACGTCAACGACGACCTGGCCGACCTCGACCGGCTGCACAAGCGGTTGATGTCGCTCGTCCCCGACGGCCTGGGGGAGAACGCCAGGGCCAAGGCCGGGGTGCTGTTCCGCCTCGAGGAGACCCGGCAAGGCATGCAGCTGCTGGTGCAAAGCACGGTGAAGCCCGACATCGGGCGGCTGCCGGACGGTTATGGGGAGATCGCGGTACGCGAACTGGGAGCGCTGCTGGATCGGCTGCGGCCCGGTGCGCGGGTGCATTACCGCATCGCCGCCAATCCCTCCAAGCGGCTCGGCAAGAGCGCGGGCAAGGACGCCGGCAAGGTGAAGCCGCTGCGGGGCGCCGCGGCCGAGGAGTGGTGGGTGACCAAGGCGGCATCGCACGGCCTGGCCGTCGCTACGGTGACCTCGCAGCCACGCCCGGACATCCGCGCCAAGGGCACCGCCGTGCGACACGCCGTGGTCCGGTTCGACGGAATCGGCGTGGTCACCGACCCCGACGCGCTGCGCGCAGCCGTACTGACCGGGATCGGCCGTGGCAAGTCCTACGGCTGCGGGCTGCTGAGCCTGGCCTGGGCGCGATGACCGGAACCGCGCGGCGTAGACTCGCCGCCCCCACCCTGGCCATGCTGCCCAGGATCGCCGATTCGCTGTCGTTCCTGTACGCCGAGGCCGTGCGCATCGTGCAGGACGACACGGGAGTCTGCGCCCAGGTCGAGTCGCCCAAGGGGGTGGACCGGGTGAACCTGCCGACCGCCGCACTGGCCTGCATCCTGCTCGGCCCCGGCACCTCGATCACCCAGCCCGCGATGGCCACGATCGCCCGGCACGGCACCTCGCTGGTATGCGTCGGCGCCGGTGGGGTGCGCAGCTACGCGGGCATCATGCCGGCGTCGCTCACCACGCACTGGCTGGAAAAGCAGGTGCGCGCCTGGGCCGACGACCAAACCCGCCTCCAGGTGGCGATCCGCATGTACGAGATGCGGTTCGGCGTCGGCACCGCACCCGCGGGCTCCACCCTCGCCAAGCTTCGCGGCCTGGAGGGCCAACGGATCAAGGCCCTCTACCGGATGCTGGCGACCAAGCACGGCATCAAACGTTTCAAACGCAACTACGACCCGGACTCGTGGGACAGTCAGGACCCGATCAACAAGGCCTTGTCGGGTGCCAACTCCTGCATGTACGGCGTCGTTCACGCTGCCGTGCTGGCGCTGGGCTGCTCCCCTGCACTGGGCTTCATCCACAACGGCACACAGATGTCCTTCGTCTACGACGTCGCCGACCTGTACAAGGCCCGGGTCACCATCCCACTCGCGTTCTCGTTGCACGCATCCGCCGATCCGGAGCGTGAGGCTCGGCGGCGGCTCCGGGAGGAGTTCCGCGCGCTGAAGTTACTGCCGCAGATCGTGGCCGACATCCAGACGCTGCTCGACCCCGAGAGTACTTCCGCAACGGCGGGCGACCGCAGCGTCGATGTGGTCCACCTCTGGGATCCGCATCTCGGCCCGCTTCCCGCCGGTGTGAACTATGGCGTTGATTCCTTTGACGCATACGACTCGTTCGACCTGCAGGTGGAGTGAGCGATGGCATCGATGGTCGTGATCTCCACTACGGCGGTCCCAGATCACGTAAACGGAGCGTTATCACGCTGGCTAATCGAGCCGTGTCCCGGGCTTTTCGTGGGCACGGTATCCGCCCGTGTGCGCGACGAACTCTGGTCGGCGGTCAGTGCGAGCGTGGGCGACGGCATGGCCGTCCTCATCCACCCGGCCGACAACGAGCAGGGTTTCGCGCTACGCACGTCGGGTCAACGTCGTCGACACGTAGTCGACTTCGACGGCCTCCAGTTGATCAAGTTCGCCGCCGAGACAACTGACACCTCATCTGATCAAGAAAAACCTCAAGTGAAAATGTGAAACCGCAGTTCAGGAAGTGTCCTCCCCACGCACGTGGGGGTGAGCCGTCCCTCCTGCATGTAGGTGTGTACCGTTCCACGTCCTCCCCACGCACGTGGGGGTGAGCCGCCGCCTGGAGCTCGGCGACCGGGAACTACAGGGTCCTCCCCACGCACGTGGGGGTGAGCCTGCGGTACCGGACGGGTTCGTCCGGCACGGCGAGTCCTCCCCACGCACGTGGGGGTGAGCCGGTTGAACAGGCGCACCAGCGGTTCCAGGCTGCGTCCTCCCCACGCACGTGGGGGTGAGCCGATCCACCTGGTCGTCGGCGACGACGGCATCAAGTCCTCCCCACGCACGTGGGGGTGAGCCGTACAAGGCCGACGGCCCGGGCGAGCAGTACCGGTCCTCCCCACGCACGTGGGGGTGAGCCGCCCCGGGGCGCCACCCCGGGGCTTTGGATTGCGTCCTCCCCACGCACGTGGGGGTGAGCCGCGCTTTCACAAACGCTTCTTGGATACGGCTCGGTCCTCCCCACGCACGTGGGGGTGAGCCGGTGTCGGCCCGGTAGACCGCAGAGCAGGCCGGGTCCTCCCCACGCACGTGGGGGTGAGCCGCCACCCCGCTGACCGAGACCGCGGTCCTCGACGTCCTCCCCACGCACGTGGGGGTGAGCCTTCGTCCTCCCATCCGGCAATAGATGAACGAACGTCCTCCCCACGCACGTGGGGGTGAGCCGCCGGGCTTCCCCCGCTTCAAGGGCCGCGGCTGGTCCTCCCCACGCACGTGGGGGTGAGCCGCAACCCCAAAGCCGCGTTCGCCACGGAGCACGGTCCTCCCCACGCACGTGGGGGTGAGCCGGCGGGGGATTCCCGTGGCTGAGGCGCGTTCACGTCCTCCCCACGCACGTGGGGGTGAGCCGCATCGCCTCATCATGCCTCACTATGTCTGCGCGTCCTCCCCACGCACGTGGGGGTGAGCCGGGTGGGGGGTGCCGTATATCACGTTGCGGTAACGTCCTCCCCACGCACGTGGGGGTGAGCCGTTCGTAAGAGCGCGGGCGTAGTTGAAGGTCAGGTCCTCCCCACGCACGTGGGGGTGAGCCTCCACACTCCGCCAATGCCGTCAATCCACCTACGTCCTCCCCACGCACGTGGGGGTGAGCCGGATGAGCACACTGCGGAATCCGGGCACACCAGGTCCTCCCCACGCACGTGGGGGTGAGCCGTGTGTCGGGGGACATCTGTTCGGGCTGGTCACGTCCTCCCCACGCACGTGGGGGTGAGCCGGATTCCTGATCAAGAAAAATGGGCGGCACTACGTCCTCCCCACGCACGTGGGGGTGAGCCGCCCTGACGCCCGGAGGGGGTGGGCATGGCACGGTCCTCCCCACGCACGTGGGGGTGAGCCGTCGATTCCGCAGACCAGCGGTTTGCTGGGGCTCCCAATACACGTGGGGGTGAGCCGGTGACGGTCACGGTCCCGTCCACTGCACTGATGTCCTCCCCAGGTGCGTGGGGGGGCAATCAGCGGGTGTCCACTGCTCCGGCCGGGGCATCCTCCCCCATGCGTGTTGGGGTGAGTCGCGGCGGCGTATGTGCTGGCAGGCCGTCCTGCCTCCCCACGTAAGTGGGTGGGCTGCGTTCTCAGTAGCCCTCGATAACGTGATTTCGTCATCAAGAACGTGGGCGGGCCGTCGTAGGGACGGACGGGACTAGGGTGCCGTCGTCGCCCTCCCGCACGTGCGGGGTGAGCCATACGACGTTGTCGAGGTTCGGATTCGAGGCCTCGTTTTTCTCATTCCATGCGTGAGTTTTCGCCGGCGCCCGGCCCGGCTGACGTCGTCTTGCTCCGCGAGCTGCGCCGGCCGTGCCTGGGGATCGGGCCGCCGCCCGGCGCCCCGCGACGGCGCCGGGCGGCGGTGGGCGTCAGGGGCGCTTGGCCCGGTCGATGACCTCCTCGGCGGTGAGGGGGGACGGGGGGTGGTAGGTGAGGCACAGCGGGGTGCGGATCTTGACCATGGGGCGGCCCTCGGTCGCGACGTAGAACTCGCCGCCCTTGAGGCGGGCGATGTCGGAGACGGTGCCGCCTTTGGCGCGGGCCATCTCCTGGGCGGCGGTGATCTGCACCGGGGCGTTCAGCCGGCCGTAGAACTGGGTCGTGGCGTTGCCGGGGATCTGGTTGTGCAGGCCCTTCGGGGCCTGGGTGGCGAACACCAGGCCGAGGCCGTACTTGCGGGCCTGGGAGGCGAGGGCGAGGGTGCTCCGCGTGCAGGGGGTCATCGCGCCGGAGGGGGCGAACGTCTGGGCCTCGTCCATCACCAGCAGGCCGCCGAGCGGGCGGTCGCTGGGGTGCTTCTTCACCCAGGCGAACAGCGACATCTGGAGCTGGTTGACGAAGCTCTGCCGCTGCTCGTCCTGGGCCAGCCCGATGAAGTTGATCACCGAGACCCTGGCCCGCTTGCCGGGCGGCGGGGTGAGCAGGACGCCCGGGTCCATGGGGGTGCCCTCGCCGGCGAACAGCGGGTCGTTCACCCTGGCGGCCTTGAGGGTCTGCGCGATGTCCGACGCGATCTTCTCCGCGCCGTCGAGGGTGCTGACCCCGTCCGGCAGGGAGTCGAGCAGGTCGATGAGCCCCTGCAGGCCGGCGCCGCCTCGGCGGGCGTAGAACGTGATCGCCTCGCGCAGTACGGCCTGGCCGTGCAGGGCCTTGGGAGAGGCCCCGGTGAGTTTCGCCCGGGGGACGAGCGACTCGACGGCGACGTCCACCGCCTCCCGGAACTCGTCCGGGTCGTCGCGGACGCTCGAGAAGTCGGGCAGCGGCTGGAACGTGAGCGGCCGCCCGGCGGTACGCCCCGGGGTCCAGACCGTCACGTCGACGTCGGCGAGGTACTCGGCCGCCTTCGCCTCATCGCCCGGCCCCCACGCCTCCGGCGGGGCCGGCCACGGGTCGCCGAGCCGTGCCAGGTCGTTGTTGGGGTCGAGCACGATCGCGGACACGCCGCGCAGCGCGCACTCCTCCACGAGGCGGCGGATGAGCACGGTCTTGCCCGAGCCCGAGCCGGCGAAGATCACCACGTGCTTGCGCAGCGCCTCCAGCGGCACGGTGACCTCGGCATCGGTGGCCATGACCCGGCCCACGGTCACCGGCGCCGCGGCCGGGTGCGTCGGCCCACCGGTTGCCCCGCCCGTGGCGCTCTCGTCGCGGTCCGGCAGGGGGACGTCGTCCTTGGACCGGGCGGGGACGTGGTCGTCGCGGGGTTCCGTACCACCGGCGGGGGCGGTGCCCATGCCGCTCGGCCGCCAGTCGTCTCCCGGGACGAAACCGCCCGCGCCCCGGGCCAGGGGTGAGATTCCACCACCGTTCGACGGGCCGGGCTTGGCGTCGGCGAGCAGATCGCCGACCTTGGCGAGCGCGCTCTGGCCGTTGGGGCCGAGGCCACCGGGCGGCTTGCCGGGCGAGGGCGGCGGCAGCTGGTTGCCGGGGACGGGCGAGTCTGGATCGCTCCAGGAGGCGAGCGCCTCGCGGAGGAAGCTCACCTGCTCGGCGGGCCTGCGGGCGGCGAGCCACTGGCCCAGGTGCGGCGGGTTCTCGTTGATCAGCGTGCGGAGCGCGGTGAGGATCCGCAGGTCGTCCTCGGTGAAGCGGAGCACGCGGCCGCCGGCGTCGAGGAACCTGGCGACGGCCTCCTGCGTCTTCGGCCCGGTCGGCCAGTCGGCGTTGCGGAGGATGAAGAGGCGGCGCTTCGGCACGTCCGCGGCGAGGCCGGCCTCGACCACCGCCTTGCGCAGGCGGGTGATGACCGCCCGGGCGTTCGTCGCGGAGATCGCGCGGAACGCCCAGTGGAACTGGTCCTCGGTGGACTCGTCGAGGGCACGGCGCAGCCGGGCGTGCAGGGCGGGGTTCGCGCTCGGCTCGGAGTCCTGGCTGAAGCTCGCGCCCGCCTCGCCGAGGCCCGTCACCCACGCCTCCAGACCGGCCGCGAGCAGCGACGGCATGACCTGGTCCTCGGTCGCGGGCTTGGTGGCCATGCTCACGTCCGCCGACGCGCGCAGCGACTCGAACCGGTCGTCGAGGGCGCGCAGCCTCTGCTCCTCCGGGTCGGGCTGGATCGGCCCCGGCTCGGGAATCCGCTCCTCGAGGCTCTCCATCTCCCGGATCTCGCCGTTGAGCAGGCACGAGCGGATGTGCTCGTCGATCCGGATGAGCAGGTCGCGCGGGGTCCGGTTCACGGCCTCGGCGAACACGCTCGGCTTCACCGGCCAGGTCGGGTACGGCGGGGTGTAGTCGAGTGCCTCGTACCGGGCGGCGAACCGCTTCTCCACCAGCAGCCGGGCGGTCTCGGGGTCGGTCAGCACGCCGAGCTGGGTGGCGAGCTGGAACCGGTCCTGCACGGTGTCGGTGGCGTGCGTGGCGATCAGCTCCCAGGTGTCGGGCAGGCAGGAGACGATCGTCAACGTACGGCGGGTGTGCTCGCGCAGCGACATCAGGCCGTGGGCGACGTGTTCGATGAGCAGCACCCCTCGCCAGTCCTGATCCGCGTGCATGGACCTGATGCCGCACTGGGCGACGAGCATGTCGATCTGGTCGACCGCGATCACCGACGGCCCGGTGAGGGCGAGCAGCCGGGAGATGTCCCGGACGATCTCCTGCGGTGACTTGTTCACCTGCCGGATGCCCCAGCTCGCCCACTCGCCCGGGGTCTCCTCGATGCCGCTGGTGAGGTACGCCTCGCCGATGTCCTGGGCGGTGAAGTCCGCGGAGGCGCGGAGGACGAGGGCGCGCAGGGTGTCGCGGCACTGCCGCATCACCAGGTTGTCGATGCGGGCGACGGACTGGACGAACCTGTCCAGCGTCTCCCGGGTGATCGGCGTCTTGCCGCAGATCGCCGCCCAGTCGTCGGACGGCAGCTCGGCGAGGACCGAGAGCCGGGTGAGGAAGGTCTCCAGCTGCGATTTGCCGTCGTCGCCGATCCGGCAGAGCCCGTCGAGCATCGCCACGACGACGCTCTCCCAGAAGCTCCGCGCGTCGAGCAGGCCGACGAGGAAGAAGTACCCGTCCCGCAGCTGCACCTGCTCGCGCGCCCAGCCGAGTAAGTGCGTCTTTCCGGTGCCGCGTCGCCCCTTCACCACGACGCCGATGGGGCTCGCGTCGCTGCTGTCCCGTGCCTCTTCGATGCCGCGGAGCACGAGGTCGGCGGTCCGCTGGTGCAGCGTGTCGACGTGGTACGGCGAGCGTCGCCACACGTGGTCGGGCGCCTGCGTGTAGTCGAGCCGCAGGCCGGCGAGGATCGATCTCGGGTCTGCCATCACATCACCTCGATGGAGATCAGATGGCTGTCCTGGCCGCCGATGCGCACGGCCGCGGCGCGCTCCTCCGGGGTGAGCGCCTTCTGGTTGGACTGCGGGTCCACGAACACGTCCGGCTGCAGGTTCATCCTGATCAGCGCGGCGTCGACGTCCTCGCGCGGCAGGTCGGCGAGGAGCTTGCGGAGCCGGACGAGCGGCACGTGGCGGCCCGGGCTCTCCGCGAGTTCGAAGTAGGCGGCGCGGATGCGCTTCTCCACCTCCTCAGGCGACGGCGGCATCGCGGCCGCGGGCTCCTGGGAGGCCGCCGGGGCGGTGGAGCTCGGGGCGGGCGCCGCGGTCGCGTCGTCCTCGGGGGCGGGCGTGTCGGCGACCGTGTCGGGCTGGAACACCTCGGCCAGGCTCTGACCGGTGCGGTTCAGGTAGCGCCGCAGGCCGCGCAGCAGGGCGAGGCAGGTGGCGGCGGCCGCACCCGTCCCCAGCCGGAGGTCGTCCCGCTCGATCTCGGCCATCGCGCGCGCCCAGCCGCGGTCCGTGAGCGTGTGCGCAAGGGCGCGCCCCTGCTTCCGGCTGTCCACCAGCCCCAGCTTGTTGAGCCGCCTCCGCGGCCTGCCGGTGAGCGTGTAGCCGTACCGCTCAGCGAGATCGACGTTGGAGACCTCGTCGGCCTCCGCCATCAGGATGAAGAGCGCCCGGAGCTCTTCTGCGGACAGTTCCGTCTCGGACATGTCATCCTTCCAACGTTCCACGATGGCGAGCACGCCGGCGCTTCTCGATGAAGCGCCCGATCTGGTGGACCACCGCCTGGACGTCGTCGAGCACCTGGTCGTCGGTGAAGCGCAGGACCGCGTAGCCGTCGAGCTGGAGCTGGACGTCGCGGCGTCGGTCGGCGCGGAACTTGAGCGGGCGGCGGTGGTCGTCGCCGTCGACCTCGACCACGCAGCGCTCGGCGCGCCAGATGAGGTCGACGCGGATCGGCGGGGTGAGGGGATCGGACTGGTAGGTCTGGTTCCAGGCCCGGCCGGTCGCCCAGGGGCACTTGGCGAGCGCGGTCTCGAGCAGCTGTTCCGCCCGGCTGGCCGGGTGCGGTTTCCCGGCCACGGCCGGGAAGGTGACGGTGGGTTCGTCGTCGACGGGCGGCCAGGGGGCGGCCCCGCCGGTGTCGTGCGCTCCGCCGTACGGGAGGAGCACGGGTACCGTCTCGAGCCGGTCGACGGCGGTCAGCGGGGCGCCGGTGAGCCAGACGCCGAAGCCGCCCGCGTGCGCGAGCCATTCGGCGCCGGCGACGAGTAACTCCTCCTCGGACGGGGTGAGCCCGTCGGGGACCTCGAGGAGGATCGCGGTGTGCGTGCGGCCGTAGCTCGCCGCGAGCACCCGGGCGAGCCCGGCGGCGCGCACCTCGCGGGGGAACCTGCGTAACGATCGGCTCCCGGCCGCGTCCCCGTCGTCGCAGAGCGCGGTCTCGGCCAGCTCGGCGAGGAAGGGGCCGAAGTGCGGGCTGCGCGCGGCGAGGCGTAACGCGAGCATCCGTACGGCTCGCGCGGCCGGTCCGCCGCGGCGTGCCGGGCGGGTCAGGCCCGCGGCGTCGGGCAGCCAGGCCGGGAACAGGTCGACGGCCGCCCGTTCCAGCGTGTCGAGGGCCACGCCGACCATCTCGGGCAGCGAGCGCGGATGGCCGAGGGAGTACGCGATGATCGCGGGCGCGTCCTCGGGCAGCACCTCCAGGTCGGCGGCGAGGGCGGCCCGATCGGCTCCGTCGAGGCACACGACACGGCCCGTCGGCAGCTGCGCCCACCACCGTGTCATGATCCCTCGCCTTCCTCCCGTGCCTTTGGAGGTTATCGGGACGTCATTGGTCAGGAGTGGCAATTGGAAAGCGTTCCGATAACGGTTCGAAAAGGGGCTGATCAGTCAGAAAACTGTCAAGATCGCGGTAATCTCGATGCCGTCCGCGATCTTCTTGGGTCGGGCGGGTCCGCGACGTGCGCGCCCGGGTTCGCCGTGCTTCGGGACGGCCGGGCCGGGGGTTTTCGGTCGCCCGTTCCGGGGCCGGGTTCGCCAAGGTGGCATCGTTCCAATCGGACGCCCCGCCGCGCCGCCGGGGGCCGCGCCGCGGGCCGGGCGCCGGAAAATCGAAACGCGCCCTGTTTACGTTCGCCGTTCCCTGATTTTTAATGTCAGTGATTAAGATTCGTGTGCGGCCCGGATAATCAGAATAATCATCATAAGCAATTCGGCTGCTTTCCCCGGACTTCGACCCGGGTTCGCCGCCCGGGGCGAATCCGCAGCTCACGGCGGTGGGTTTCGGACCCGCCGATCAGGGCTTGACGACCATTGACCGGATACGTAATCTTCCCCGGGAAATCTGCAAGGCCATTGGTTGTTGCCGGCGACCGCCGATGGGTCTCCCCGTCTCCGTCCACAGGAGTGACACAAAAATGAGGGTGGGCCGATACATCGCCATCACGGTTGGGGCCTCCGCGCTGCTCGTCTCCGGGGTGGCGCCGGCGGCGGCGGGTACGCTGCCGACGTCCGGGACGGCCGCCGGCGCGGCGTCGCAGGCCGGGCACGATCAGAAGCAGGTACCGCTCCGCAAGGTGGCGCCGAAGGGCTTCGCGATCGGCGTGGCCGTCGCGGGTGGTGGCCACCATCTGGACCAGGAGTACCCGGACCCCTTCAAGTACGACGAGGAGTACCGGGGGGTGCTCGCCAAGCACTTCAACTCGGTCACTCCCGAGAACCACTTGAAGTGGGACTTCGTGCACCCGGAGCGGAACAAGTACCGGTTCGGGCCCGCGGACGCCATCGTGCGGTTCGCCCAGCAGAACGGGCAGAAGGTCCGCGGCCACACGCTGCTCTGGCACAGCCAGAACCCCGACTGGCTCACCAAGGGCAAGTTCAGCCGTAAGGAGCTCCGCAACATCCTCAAGGAGCACATCACCAAGGTCGTCGGCCGCTACCGCGGCAAGATCGACCAGTGGGACGTGGCCAACGAGATCTTCGACGACAACGGCAAGCTGCGGACGAAGGAGAACATCTGGCTGAAGACCTTCGGTCCGAGCATCATCGCCGACGCGTTCCGCTGGGCGCACCAGGCCGACCCGAAGGCGAAGCTGTTCTTCAACGACTACGGCGCCGAGGGCATCAACAAGCGCAGCGACGCCTACCTCAAGCTCATGAAGAAGCTGCGCAAGCAGGGCGTCCCGGTCCACGGCTTCGGCGTCCAGGGCCACCTGAGCCTGAACTACCCGTTCCCGAGCGACATGGCCAAGAACCTCAAGCGGTTCTCGGACGCCGGGTTCGAGGTCGCGGTCACCGAGGTCGACGTCCGCATTCCGCTCAACGGCGGTGACGCGAGCGAGGGCCACCTGAAGAAGCAGGCCGACTACTACCGCCGCGCCCTGGAGGCGTGCCTGAGCGTCAAGCGCTGCAACTCCTTCACGCTCTGGGGGACCACGGACAAGTACTCGTGGGTGCCCGTGTTCTTCCCGGACGAGGGCGAGGCGACGATCTTCAACGACGACTTCAGCCCGAAGCCCGCGTACTTCGCCCTGCAGGAGACCCTGGCGAAGGCCCGCCGTCGCTGACCGGCGCGGCGAGCCCGCCCGCCCCGTGAGCACGCGGCCCGGCCCCCGGAACATGGGTGGCCGGGCCGTCGTGTGCGGTACGGCACCGCCGGCCGTGCCGTACCCGGCCGGGATGCCCGTCCGGGGCACGGTGACACGCGGGGGCGTGGCAAGGTGAGGGGGAGGACCGAGGGGAGGACGTCGTGCGGTTGTTCGTCGCCCTGCTGCCGCCCGATGACGTGCTCGCGGAGATCGAGGAGGCCGTCCGTGGCCCGCGGGCGAAGTGGCCGGAGCTGCGTTGGGTGCCCGAGGAGCTGTGGCACGTGACGCTCGCGTTCCTCGGCAACGTGGACGAGGAGCTCCTCCCCGGCCTGCAGGACCGGCTGGAGCGGGCCGCGGCCCGCCACCCGGTGCAGCAGGTGGCGTTCGCGGGCGCGGGCGCGTTCCCGTCGGCGGGGCGGGCGAGCGTGTTCTGGGTGGGCATGCGCGGCGCCGCCGAGGAGGAGCGGGAGCGGCCGGTGCTCGGCCGGCTCGCCCGGTCGATCGCCGCCGGGGCGGAGCGGGCCGGGGCGGCGCCGGACCGCAAGCGGTTCCACCCGCACCTCACGCTCGCCCGGTGCCGGGAACGCACCGACCTGAGCCGCCTGGTCGCGGCGATGGAGTCGTTCGCCGGGCGGCGGTGGGAGGCGACCACCGTGTACCTGATGCGCAGCCACCTGGGCCGGTCGGTGTGGTACGAGCCGATCGCCTCGTGGCCGCTCCGGGGCGACCTGGCGGACCGACCCGCCGCCGGGGCCGACTAGGCTCCATCGCGTGGACCGTCCCCGTCGCTGGCTGCTTCCCACGGTGCTCGCGCTGCTCGTGCTCATCGTGGTGATCGGCGCGCTCGTCTCCTGAGCGCGCGCCGCCGCTCCGGCACGAGAAGGGCGTGACCGTTGTTCCGGCGTGCGCTCGTGCGCCATTCCCGGGCGATGCCGTCGGCTGCTTACGGCGCGACGCCGTATTGAACGCCGTATTGGACATCCGCTGTCGAAGTGGAGCCCGGCCTACCGATTCGCTGAAGCGGTCCGGCGGCTCCGGGCCGAGCCGCCGGCGGCGATAGGGGAGGGCGAGGACAGAGCCTCCACAGTCACCGTCGGCGAGGACCGGCGGCGACGTGCTCCTCGTCAGCGACTGCCTCAAACAAATGCGGGAGTGCGCGGGCGGCCGGCTTGCCGAGCAGGGGGACGAGCCGTACCCGCAGGCGCTGCGGGAGGCCGTCGGCCGCCACGACCGGCTCCGGGGCGGCGACGCGGGCGCCGCCGTACCGGAGCCGGAGGCGGCGGACACCGGCCCGGCGACGGGGTACGGCACGGCCGACGCGGGCTGGCCGCGCCGCACCTCCGGACTCCGCCGGTGTGGCCTACCAGGCGTACGCCTCGGGGGCGGGGCCGCCGGGGCCGGGGAAGATCTCGTCGAGGGTGGCGAGCGCCTTCTCGTCGAGCTCGATCTCGAGCGCCCGGATCGCGCCGTCGAGCTGGTCGATCGTGCGCGGGCCGATGATCGGGGCGGTGACCGCCTGCCGGCGCAGCAGCCAGGCGAGGGCGACGTTCGCCGGGTGCTCGCCGAGCTCGTCGCAGAACGCCTCGTAGCGTTCGATCTTCGGGCGGTGCTTGGTCAGCTCCTCGGTGATCCGTGGCGTGGCGGACCGGCCCTTCTCGATCTTGCGGAGCACGCCGCCGAGCAGGCCGCCGGCGAGCGGGCTCCACGGGATCACGCCGATGCCGTAGTCGGCGCAGGCGGGCAGCACCTCCAGCTCGACGGTGCGGGTGAGCAGGTTGTAGTGCGACTGCTCGGACACCAGGCCGGTGAAGTTGCGCCGCCGCGCGGTCTCCTGGGCCTTGGCGATGTGCCACCCGGCGAAGTTCGACGATCCGACGTAGAGGATCTTGCCCTGGGTGCGCAGGACCTCCATCGCCTCCCAGATCTCATCGAACGGCGTGTTCCGGTCGATGTGGTGCATCTGGTAGAGGTCGATGTAGTCGGTCTGCAGCCGCTTGAGCGAGGCGTCGCAGGCGCGCCGGATGTTGAGCGCCGACAGCCGGTCGGTGTTCGGCCAGTCGCCCATCGGGCCGTACAGCTTGGTGGCGATCACCGTGCGCTCGCGGCGGCCGCCGCCCTTGGCGAACCAGCGGCCGATGATCTGCTCGGTGACCCCCTCACCCCGCTTGGCGCCGTACGTGTTGGCCGTGTCGAAGAAGTTGATCCCGAGCTCGTGGGCCCGGTCCATGATGGCGTGCGCGTCCTCCTCCGAGGTCTGCGGGCCGAAGTTCATCGTGCCGAGACAGAGCCGGCTCACCTTGAGGCCGCTGCGTCCGAGCTGTGCGTACTCCATGCCCCTCACCCTACGGAGAAGGGGCCTTCATCCTGCGGATGAGACGCGCACGCCCGGCGGTGGGCGATGGTGATCCATTGCACGAAACTGAGCGGCGGAATGTCGGTCAGGCAGGGCATTATGGCGGAATGGGGTGCAGAACGGGGGCCATCCTGGTACGCCTGCTCGCCGTCCTCGGCGTGATCGCCGTCTGGACGGGGTTATCGGCACCCGGGGCGTACGGCGCGGGCGGTACGGCACGGGCCGCGGACGGGGCGGCCGGCGGCGCCGCGGCGCAGGCCGGCCCGCCGAACGGGTGGGCGAAGCAGCGGACGCGCGAGCGGAATGGCGAGGAGATCCTCTTCCACTTCACCGACCCGCGGATCACCGAGTCGAGCGGGCTCGCCGTCTCCCCGACGCACAAGGGCATCTACTACACCCACAACGACAGCTCCGACGAGCCGCGGTTCTTCGCGGTCGGCGCGGACGGGCGGACGCGCGCGACGTTCACGCTGGCGAACGCCACCGCCCGCGACTGGGAGGGCATGGCGGCCTCGGTGGACCGCGCGACCGGCAAGGGCGTGCTGTGGTTCGCCGACATCGGCGACAACCTCAACGGGGCCTGGCCGGACATCTCCGTCTACAAGGTGATCGAGCCGGAGCGCATGGCCGACGCCACGCTGCGCGCCGTCCGCTACCGGTTCCGGTACGAGGACGGGCCGCGCAACGCCGAGGGCATCATGGTGCACCCCGGCACCGGGCGGCTGTACGTGGTGAGCAAGGAGTTCTCCGGGTCGATCTACGCGGCCCCGACCAAACTGCGCACCGACCGCGTCAACATCCTGCGCCGGGTCGGCCCGGCGCCGATCATGGCGACCGACGCGGCGTACTCGCCGGACGGGTCGAGCTTCGTCATCCGCACATACTTCTCCGCGTCGATCTACCGCGCGCCGGGCGAGCTGATCGCCCGGATCCCGATGCCCGCGCTCGACCAGGCCGAGTCGATCGCCTACACCCCGGACGGCATGGCCCTGCTCACCGGGAGCGAGGGCAAAAACAGCCCGGTCTACCGGGTGCCGCTCCCCGAGGATGTGTTCAGCAAGGTGGCGGCCGAGGCCACGCCGGAGCCGACGGCCACGTCGCGCGGCGAGACCGCGGTGCAGCCGGAGGCGACCCGCCCGGCCGGGACGACGGGCACGGCCGCGGCCGCCGCGGACGAGGGGCGCGAGGAGGGCGTCCCGGTGCAGATGATCCTGCTGTGGCTCGCGGTCGCCGCGGGCGCGACCGGCGTCATCGCGCTCATCGCCCGCGCCGCCCGCTGACCGGGTCGCGCGGGGCCGGCGGACCGCCGCGCAGCGCGTTCTCCACGAGCTCGATCGCCTTGGCGAGACGGACGAGCCGCGGGCCCTCGCGGCGGTAGACGTCGTGCACCGCGTCGATCGCGTGCGGCGGCAGGTGGTCCTTCAAATCGACGGCGGCCCGGCGGTAGCCGGTGCGGGCGGCCTCGATCGCCGAGTGCACGTGGTAGCGGGCCATCCGCGCGAGCGCGAGCGGGTAGCGGCGCAGCACGCCGTACGCGCGGTAGTCGGGTGGCACGGCGTCGAGGAGCCAGTCCACCGCCGACAGCTCCCAGTCGGGGGCGCCGGGCGGCCGGACCTCGGGCGGCCATCCTGGAGGCACGTACACGGCCCTCCAGTGTATCGATGATCTGTTCGAATTGTGGTCGTTTGTCCCGTTCACCGATGGATCGGGCGTGTCCACCGACGGGATCGCCGGGCCGGTGGCGCAAGCCGCGCAAAGCTAGAACAATGGCGCACTGTGAGTGACCAGAGCGAGCGGTCCGCCGGGGGTTCCGGCGTGCCGCGCGGCGACGCCGGAGGGCGCCGGACCGGCGGCCTCGCCCGGGGCGGTGAGAAGATCGCGGTCGTCGGGGCCGGGATCGTCGGGCTCGCGGTCGCGCGCGAGCTGGCGCGCACGCGGGGCGCCGAGGTGACCGTGCTCGACAAGGAGGACCGCATCGCCGCCCACCAGACCGGGCGGAACAGCGGGGTGGTGCACGCCGGGCTCTACTACACGCCCGGGTCGCTCAAGGCCCGCCTCTGCCGGGACGGCGCGGCGATGCTGCGCGAGTACTGCGCCGAGCACCGCATCCCGTACGAGGAGGTCGGCAAGCTGGTGATCGCCGCCACCTCGGCGGAGCGCCCCGGGCTGCGCCGCATCGCCGAGCGGGCCCGCGCCAACGGCGTGCCCGGCATCGCCGAGCTGGACGCGCTCGGCCTGCGCGAGGTCGAGCCGAACGCGGTCGGCGTGGGCGCGGTGCACTCCCCGCACACCGCGATCGTCGACTTCCCCGCGGTCGCCCGCCGCCTCGCCGCCGACCTCGCCGAGCTCGGCGGCACGGTACGGCTCGGCCACCCGGTGCGCGGGCTGCGCGAGCGCGCGGCCGGCGTCGAGGTGCTCGCCGGCACCCGGCGGCAGCGGTTCGACCGGGTGGTCTGCTGCGCCGGGCTCGGCACCGACACGGTCGCCGCGCTCGCCGGGCGGCCGGGGAACGTGCGCATCGTGCCGTTCCGCGGCGAGTACTACCGGCTCACCGGGGCGGCCAAGGACCTCGTCCGCGGCCTCATCTACCCGGTGCCCGACCCCCGCTTCCCGTTCCTCGGGGTGCACCTCACCCGCCGCATCGACGGCGAGGTGCTCGTCGGCCCGAACGCGGTGCCGGCCCTCGCCTACGAGGGCTACCGCCGGCGCACGGTACGGCCCCGCGACCTGCGCGCCATCCTCGGCTGGGAGGGCACCTGGCGGCTCGCGGCCCGGTACTGGCGCACCGGCCTGCGCGAGGTGTACGGCTCGCTGACCAAGAAGGCGTTCCTCGACGCGGCCCGCCGCTACGTGCCCGCGCTCGGCGAGGCGGACCTCGTCCGCGCCCCGGGCGGGGTGCGCGCCCAGGCGGTCGCCCGCGACGGCTCGCTCGTCGACGACTTCGTGATCGACGTGCACGGCCCGATCGTGCTCGTGCGCAACGCCCCCTCGCCGGCCGCCACCTCGAGCCTCGCCATCGCCCGGCACATCGCCTCGGTGGTCGCTGAGAGAACCTGAGAGTTTTCCGTCACCTTATGCCCCACCCGCCACTATGGGGGGTGTGACCGAATCGCCTGAAGCACGACTGCTGGTCGTCGAGGACGAGCCGAACATCCTGGAGCTGCTCGCCGCGAGCCTGCGATTCGCCGGATTCGACGTGAAGACGGCCGCCGGCGGGCGGGACGCGGTCGCGGCCACCCAGCGGCATCGGCCGGACCTCATCGTCCTCGACGTGATGCTGCCCGACATGGACGGCTTCGACGTGGTGCGCCGCCTGCGCTCCGGCGGCGCGTACACGCCGGTCGTCTTCCTCACCGCGCGGGACGCCACCGAGGACAAGATCAAGGGGCTCACCCTCGGCGGTGACGACTACGTGACCAAGCCGTTCAGCCTGGAGGAGGTGATCGCCCGCATCCGGGCGGTGCTGCGCCGTACCGCCGGGGACCCGATGACGCCGCCGCCCCGGCTCACCTTCCACGACATCGAGCTGGACGAGGAGACCCACGAGGTGTGGCGCGGCGGCGAGCCGATCGCGCTCTCCCCGACCGAGTTCAAGCTGCTGCGGTACTTCATGGCGAACGCCGGCCGGGTGCTGTCGAAGGCGCAGATCCTCGACCACGTGTGGAACTACGACTTTCGCGGCGACGCGGGCATCGTCGAGTCGTACGTGTCGGTGCTCCGCCGCAAGATCGACAACCGGGAGCCGCGGCTCATCCACACCCTGCGCGGCGTCGGCTACGTGCTGCGCCGCCCTCCGCAGTCCTGATCGTCCCCGATGCCCCCGCCCCCGCCCGTGAAGGTGCTCACCCAGCGCACGCCACTGCGGATCAAGCTGATCGCGGTGATGCTGGCGCTCGTCGCCGTGGCGCTCACCGTGTTCGGCGCCGCGAGCGTCTGGATGCTCAACGACCACCTCATCTCCCGCCACGACCGCACCCTGGTCGCCTTCTCCATGGAGCTGGAGCGCCAGCTCTCCCGGCCGCTGCGGCGGCTGCTGCAGCCGCGGATCCCGCCCGAGATGGTGGCCCGGATCCGCGACCCGAACGGGCGGGTCACCACGACGTACACCGGCGCAGCGGTGGAGGACGCGTCCTGGCCGGTCGCCTTCCCGGACCGGCCGAAGGTGATCGAGACGGTGCGGGCGGAGGACGGCACCCTGCGCTGGCGGGCGCGCACGGCGACGATCCCGGGCGTGGGCACGCTGGAGACCGCGATCGGCCTCACCTCGGTCGATCAGATCACCTTCCGGTTCGCGCTGATCGAGCTCAGCGTGGGCGGCGTCGTGCTCGCCGCCCTCGCCGTGGTCGGGGTGGTGACCGTACGGCACAGCCTGCGCCCGCTGCGGCAGATCGAGCGGACGGCCGAGGCGATCGCCGCGGGGCGGCTGGGCCTGCGGGTGCCGGACCACGATCCGCGCACCGAGGTGGGCCGGCTCGCCCGGTCGCTCAACACGATGCTCACCCAGATCGAGACGGCGCTGCGCGACCGGGCCGCCTCCGAGGCCGCGGCCCGCCGCTCGGAGGAGCGCATGCGCCGCTTCATCGCGGACGCCTCGCACGAGCTGCGCACCCCGCTCACCTCGATCCGCGGGTTCGCCGAGTACTACCGGCAGAACCCCGAGGCCGACCCGGCGGAGCTGCTCGCCCGGGTCGAGGCCCAGGCGTCCCGGATGGGCCTGCTCGTCGACGACCTGCTGCTGCTCGCCCGGCTCGACCAGCAGCGCCCGCTGCGCACCGGTCCGGTGGACCTGCTCGCGATCGCCGCCGACGCGGTGCACGACGCCCAGGTGCTCGCCCCCGACCGGAAGATCTCGCTGTCCGTCGAGGGCGGCGCCGCGCTCATCGTCACCGGGGACGAGGCACGGCTCCGCCAGGTGCTCGGCAACCTCGTCAACAACGCGCTCACCCACACCCCGCCGGGCACCCCGGTGACGATCCGGGTCGGCACCCGGTACCGGGACGGCCGCACCGGGCCGCCGCGCCCGGCCGGGAGGGTCGCCTTCATCGAGGTGAGCGACGCCGGCCCGGGGCTCACCCCGGAGGAGGCCGAGCGGGTCTTCGAACGCTTCTACCGCTCCGACCCGTCCCGGGCCCGGCGGGACCCGAACGGCCCGGCGTCCTCCGGCTCCGGCCTCGGCCTGTCCATCGTCGCCGCCCTGGTGCGGGCGCACGGCGGCATCGTGTCGGTGGAGACCGCCCCGGGCGAGGGCGCCACCTTCCGGGTGATCCTGCCGCTCGCGCCCGAGGCGCTCAGCGGCGAGCCGGACGACGCCGAGCCCGAGGACGCCGGCTCCGAGGAGACCTCGGCGTAGCGGCCGGATCCGGTGCACACCCGTGGACCCGACGTCGGGTCCCGGCCCTCGGCCGTGGCCGATCCCCGGCGGGTCGGGGCGCCGCCTTGGCGGGCGCGCCCGGTTCCGGTGCCGCCGTCGCCCGCCGCGCCTAGAGTGGTCCGGGCGAAAGGCGAAAAACGCCGGAACCCGGCCGGAGGTGCCGTGGCCCGCGTAAAGATCACCTTCACCGGCGCTCAGGAGACCCTGCTCGCCACCCTGTACGGCAGGGCGCTGGACAACCGCTCCCCGGATCCCGTGCTCGGCGACGCCGAGGCCGACCGGCTGGTGCGCGAGATCGACTACGACTTCCGCAGGACGGGGATCACCCCCGGCGTCGCGACCGGCGTCGCCGCCCGAGCGAAGCTGCTCGACGACTGGACCGCCGAGTTCCTCGCCGCCCGCCCGGAGGCCACCGTGCTGCACCTCGGCTGCGGCCTCGACACCCGGGCCCACCGGCTCGGGCCGCCGCCGTCGGTCCGGTGGTTCGACGTCGACCACCCGGAGGTCATCGAGCTGCGCCGGCGGCTGCTGCGCGAGCCCGACGGGGACTACCACATGATCGGCGCCTCCGTGACGGACGAGGGCTGGCTGGAGGGCCTGCCCGGCGACCGGCCGGTCGTGGCCGTGTTCGAAGGGCTCAGCATGTACCTGCGGGAGGAGGAGGGGCGGCGCCTCATCGAGCGCATCACCACGCACTTCCCCAGGGGCCAGGTGCTCTTCGACTGCTACAGCAGGCTCGCCATCCGCCTGCAGCGGCTGGTGCCCACGATCCGCAGCACCGGCGCCCGCCTGTACTGGGGTATCGACGACCCGCGCGAGCTCGAACGCTGGGGGCTGACCTGCCTCGACGCCGTGCGCGCCCTCGAACTGCCGGGCCTGGAGCGGGCTCCGCTGCGGGAACGCGTCCGGCTGCGGCTGGCGGCCCGCATCCCTCGCATGCGCGACACCGGGCGGCTGCTCCGGTACGCGTTCGGCTGAGCCGACGGCCGCGCCCGCCCTCGCCGGGGCAACCTGAGCACCCGCGACGGGGTGCCGCCTCGGCTGTCGATCCCACCGATGTCCGCCCGCGCGCCCCGCGCCCGGTCGCGCTCGCGGCCGGGCACGGCGCCGGGAACCCGGCGAACCCGCGCGGCCACATCCCGCACCTCCGGCCCGGCCGTACGGCCCGGCGATCGCCGAGGTCAGGACGGGGTGGCCGACGGGCTCGGGTCCAGGCCGGGGAAGGAGCCGTCGGGGAACTCGCCGGAGCCCGCCGAGGAGGGGAGGACGACCTTGTCGCCCTCCCGCAGCCCGTCGACGATCTCGACGTACCGGTCGCCGCGCACCCCGGTGCGGACCGTGCGCTCGGCCGTGCCGTCGCCGGTCGCGACCGTCACCACGGCGGTGCCGTCGCCGCGCAGCCGGGCTGCCTGCGCGGGCACGTAGACGGCGTCGGTGCTCTCCCCGGTGGTCACCGTGATCGTCGCGTTCTGGCCGAGCAGGAGGTTCTTCGGCCGGCGGTCGAACGCGATGAGCACGCCGTACTGCACGAGGTCGCCCGAGGTGGTCGCGGTCGGGTCGATGTGCACCACGGTGCCGGTGTGGCGCTCGCCGGGCCGGGTGGCGAGGATGACCTCGGCCTTCTGGCCCACCTTGAGCTTCTCCACGTCCGACTGGGTGACCATCGCCTTCACCTGGAGCTCGTCGAGGTTCCCGAGCGTGATGAAGGCGGAGTTCGCGGTGACCGGGTCGCCGGCCGCGCCCGCGATCGAGAGGATCGTGCCCTTGTGCGGCGCCCTGATCACCACGCCCGCGAGCGCCTCCTTGGCCGCCTCCAGCTCGCTCTTCGCCTGGGCCACCGCGGCCTCGGCCTGCGCCTCGGCGCTCTGGCCGGAGCCCCCGGTACGGCCGCCGCCCGCGCCGCCGGAGCCGCCGACCCGTGGGTCGCCGACGCCGCCGCGGCCCTGGCCCCGTCCCTGTGCCTGGCCGTCGCCGCCGCGGCCCCGAGCCTGGCCGTCGCCCTGCCCGTCGCCGGGCGTGCCGCAGGACGGGGTCCCGCTCGGCGCGGCCGACGGGGTGCCGGGGGCGGTCGTGCCCGCTGGAGGGCTCGCCGGGGGAGTGGTGATCAGCTCGCCGCCCGGGCGGGTCGGCGCCGGGGTGGGCTCGGCCGCCGGCGGCCGGGTCGCGGTCGGGTACGGGGCCGGCGTGGCGGTCACGGTCTGGGTCACGGTGGCGGTGACCGTGACGGTGGGCCGCACGGTCACGGTCTGCGTGACGGTCACCGTCGGGGTGGCGGTGACCGTCACGGTGACGGTGGGGGCGGGCCGCGGCTCCGGCGGCGCGGTCTCCGTCCGCGTCGCGGTCACCGTGGGCGTCGGCCGCGGGGTCGCCGTCGAGGCGTCGCCGGCCGCGCCCCGGCCCGGCGCCGTGCCGTACCCGGTGAGCGCGTAGGCGGCGGGCCGCGCCACGAGGCCGCCGCTCGTGCCGCCCGCCCGGCCGTCCCGGGGCGTCGCGCCGGTCGACGGCGGGCAGGACGGGTCGGCCGCCGGGGAGGAGGTCGCCGTGGGCCGCGCGGCCGTACCCGAGGAGCCCCGGCCGCCCGCCGCGGTGCCCCGCCCAGCGGCCGCGGCGCCGCCGGACCGCCCGGCGGCCGCGGCGCCGCCCGAGCCACGGGAGCCGCCCGAGCCGCCGGTGCCGTTCCGGATGTTCTCCAGCGTCTCCTCGGCCGCGGCGAGCCTCGCCTTCGCCTCCTCGTACCGCTCGCGCGCCCGGGTGTCGTCGATCTTGGCGAGGAGCTGGCCCTCGGTCACCCGCTCGCCCACCTTGACGTACACCTTCTCGACCGTGCCGTCCGCGCCGAACGCGAGCTCGCGCGTGTCCGCGTCCACCGTGGTGCCCGCCGCGGACACCACGGACGTGACCGTCCCGCGCTCCGCCGCGACGAGCACGGGCCGCGCCTCCGGGGCCGTGTCCCCGCCCCCGAGGGCGAGCAGCCCGGCGCTCAGCACGACGACACCGGCGAGGACGATGACGCCGATCCTCACGACCCTGGACGAACCTGGCGACCTCATGGCGGCCATGCTGCCGCGCCCATGTGACCCCAGCCTGCGGCGAGGCTGAAGGTTTCCTGTGGATCCCGCGCCCGGATCGCCCGCGTGCGGCCGATCCGAGGTACGGGTGGTGCGCCGAGTGACGCGAGTTTGCCAGGAAACGCTCAGGAACGGCCCAGCCGGGTTCCAGCGCGGCGTAGCAATCTCGAGGCTCGTGAAGCTGTCGACGAAGCGCAGAGCCCTGTTGCTCAACGGGGCGCTCGCGGTGCTGCTGGTGGCCGGGGCCGGGGTGGCGTACGCCTCCCTCAACGGCGGGAAAGCGGAGGCGCCCGCGACCTCCGTGCCCACCGCGCGGGTGACCCGGACCACGGTGACGGCCACGGTGTCGGCGTCCGGGTCGGTGGAGAGCGCGAAGACCCGGTCGCTGAGCTTCGGCGTCAGCGGCACGGTCGCCAAGATCTACGTCAAGCCGGGGGACAAGGTCCGCAAGGGCCAGGTGCTCGCCCGGCTCGACGACGCCGCGGCGAAGGAGAACCTCGACGCGGCCGCGGCGGCGCTCGAGGCGGCGCGGGACGCGGGCACCGACACCGCCTCCGGGTACGCGCAGTACGTCAGCGCCCGCAACACCTACCGGGAGGCGCAGCGCGCCCTCGCCGCGACCGTGCTCAAGGCCCCGTTCGCGGGCACTGTCACCGCGGTCAACGGCACGGTCGGCGGCTCCGCGAGCGGCAACTCGTCCGCCGGCTCGTCCGGATCGGCGGGTTCCGCGGGCTCGTCGCGGGGCGGCGGCGCGGCCGGGGGCGGGCAGGGCTCGGCGTCCGGGGCCGGCGGGTTCATCGAGCTCGCCGACACCGGAAAGCTGCAGATCGTCGGCGACTTCACCGAGGCCGACGTCACCAGGCTCAAGGTCGGCCGGCCCGCCACCTTCACCTTCGACGCGCTCCCCGGCGTCACCGCCCGGGGGAAGGTCACCCTCATCGACCCGGTCGCCCGCACCGGCGACAACGTGGTCCGGTACGCGGTGACGATCGCCATGACCGAGGTGCCCGACGCGGTACGGCTCGGCCAGACCGCGACCGTGCAGGTCGTGGTCGACGAGGCCGAGGACGTGCTCGCCGTACCCGCCTCGGCGGTGACCACGGCCGGCGGGCAGTCCACGGTGACCGTGGTGGAGAACGGCGCCCAGGTGCGCCGGCGCGTCGAGGTCGGGGTGCGGGGCGACACCCTCGTCGAGATCACCTCCGGCCTCCGCGAGGGCGAGGAGGTGGTCCGGCGGACCGGCACCGGAACGAACGGGGTCACCGGGGGCCGGGGCGTGCCCGGGTTCGGCGGCCGCGGCGGCTTCGGCGGCGGTCCCGGCGGCGGCTTCGGCGGAGGCCCCCGGTGAGCGGGACGGCGGCCACGGCCCCGGTGCTCGACGTGCGCGGCGTGACCAAGGTGTACGGCCGCGGCGCCACCGAGGTGCGCGCGCTGCGCGGGGTGTCGCTCACCGTGGAGCGCGGCGACTACGTGGCGATCATGGGCGCGTCGGGCTCCGGCAAGTCCACGCTCATGAACATCCTCGGCTGCCTCGACGTGCCGACCTCCGGCCGGTACCTGATCGACGGCATCGACGTGGGCACGCTCGACGAACGGCGGCTCGCCCTGCTGCGCAACCGCAAGATCGGCTTCGTCTTCCAGTCGTTCAACCTCATCCCGCGGATGAGCGCGCTCGCCAACGTCGAGCTGCCCCTGGTGTACGGCGGGGTACGGCCGGCCGAGCGGCGCCGCCGCGCGCTCGCCGCGCTCGAGCAGGTGGGCCTCGCCGACCGGGTGGACCACGAGCCGAACGAGCTCTCCGGCGGCCAGCAGCAGCGGGTCGCCGTGGCCCGGGCCCTGGTCACCTCGCCCGCGCTGCTGCTCGCCGACGAGCCGACCGGCAACCTCGACACCAAGGCCACCGCGGACGTGCTCGCCATCCTCGACCGGCTGAGCGCCGCGGGCCGCACCATCGTGCTGATCACGCACGAGGACGACGTCGCCGCGCACGCCAAGCGGGTGATCCGGCTCATCGACGGCGAGATCGTCGAGGATTGCCGCCGGGTGCCGGTGGACGCCCCGCCGCCGAGGCTCGCCTCCGGCGCGGCGGCCGCAGCGGGCGGGGCCGCGATCGGCGAGGGGCCGGGTGGGCGATGACCGCGGTCGAGATCCTCCGGTTCGCGCTGCACGGGCTGCTCGCGAACAAGCTGCGCAGTGCGCTCACCATGCTCGGCATCATGATCGGCGTCGCCGCGGTGATCCTGCTCGTCGCGGTGGGCCAGGGCTCGTCGGAGGCGATCACCTCGAACATCGCCCGCCTCGGCTCGAACACGCTCACCATCACCCCGTCGTTCGGGGGCGGCATGCGCGTCGTGGGCGGCCCGGGCGCCGGCCGATCGCGCGCCGGCGGCCCGCGCACCCAGGCCAGACAGCTCACCCTCGCCGACGCGCGGGCGCTCGCCGACCCCGCGGCCGCGCCGTCGGTGAAGACCGTCTCCCCGGTGGTGACCGCGGCGTCGCTCACCGCCACCTACGAGGGGGCGAGCCACTCGATCGGCCGCCTCGTCGGGACGTACCCGAGCTACTTCGAGGCGGCGAACCGGCCGGTGGCGAAGGGCTCCTACTTCATCAACGAGGACGTGCTCGCCTCCCGCAAGCTCGCGGTGATCGGCACCACCGTGGCCGAGGCGCTGTTCGGCGAGGCGGACCCGGTCGGGAAGCAGATCACGATCAGCGGCGTGCCGTTCACCGTGGCCGGGGTGCTGAAGGAGACCGGCACCCAGGGGGTGCAGGACGCCGACGACATCGTGATCGCGCCGCTGCCCGCGGTGCAGCAGAGCCTCACCGGGTTCGGCGGGCTCGACCAGATCGTGGTGCAGGCGAAGAACGCCGACGTGGTGGCCGACGCCGAGGCGGAGATCACCGCGATCCTCAACGAGCGCCACGGCATCACCGGCAACACGGCCCCGGACTACCGCATCCAGAACCAGGCGGCCCTGCAGGAGACGGTGAGCGCCGCGGCCGGCACGTTCACCGTGCTGCTCGCCGCGATCGCCGCGATCAGCCTTGTCGTCGGCGGCATCGGCATCACGAACATCATGCTCGTCACCGTGACCGAGCGGACCCGGGAGATCGGCATCCGCAAGGCGATCGGCGCGACCCGGGGCGCGATCCTCGGCCAGTTCCTCGCCGAGGCGACGATGCTCAGCCTCGCCGGCGGCCTCGCCGGCGTCGCCGTCGGCGTGATCGGCAGCCGGTTCCCGATCGCCGGGATCCAGCCGGTGATCGTGCCGGGCTCGATCGTGGCGGCGCTCGGCGTGTCGGTGGCGATCGGCCTGTTCTTCGGCGTGTTCCCGGCCAACCGCGCCGCCAAGCTGCGCCCCATCGAGGCGCTGCGGCACGACTGACCGGTACGGCCCGGCGGCGCCCCGCCGCGAAGGGAGAGGACCAGACAGATGACCGCGACCAGGAAGACACCCGGCGAGGACGCCGGCGCCCGCCCGCCGGGGGCGGACCCGCTCGCCGACTCCCCGTTCGGCACCGACGTGGACGCGGAGCTCGCCGCCGCCCCGCGCCGCGGCGTGTCGAAGGTGACGGTCGCGCTCGGCGCGGGCGTGATCTTCGTGGCGGGCGTGATCGCCGGCATCCAGGCGCACAAGGCGTTCGGCGGCGACGCGGCCGTGGGCCGCGCCCGGATCGCCGCGGACGGGGAGGCGGCCCGGAATCCCGCGGCGGGCGGCGGGCAGGGGCCCGGGCAAGGCCGCGGCGGCTTCGGCCGGGGCCAGGGCCCGGGCGGCGGCGCGGCCACCGTCGGCACGGTCAGCCGCGTCGACGGCGACACGATCTACCTGCGGACGCCGCAGGGCACGACGGTGACCGTGCGCACCGGGAAGGACACCCGGATCCGGGTGACCAAGGACGGCACGGTCGCCGACCTCGAGCAGGGCACCACCGTGATCGTGCGCGGCACGCAGGCCGAGGACGGCACGGTCGACGCCGCCGAGGTGAGCCAGACGGCGGGCCGCGGCGGCGGACCCGGCTTCGGCGGCGGGTTCGGCGGCCGGCGAGGCGGTGGCGCCGGGCAGGGCGGTGCCGGATGACGCCGCGGCCGCACGGCATCGGCCGCCGGCCGTACGGGATCGCCCGGGCGCGAAAGGAGGGCCGCCGTCCGCCCGACACCCGCCCGGCCCCGGCCCCGCCGCGGCCGCCCCGGCCCGGGCCGGAGCCCGGCCGCGACGCCGGAGAAGGATCAGGATCGGCGGACGGAGCGGAACGATGACCGGCACGGACACCACCACCCAGCGTCCCGAGGGCCTCCTGCTCGTCGTCGACGACGAACCGAACATCCGGGAGCTGCTCTCGGCGAGCCTGCGCCACGCCGGGTTCGACGTGATCACCGCTGCGGACGGGCGGGAGGCGCTGCAGCTCGCCGAGCGCTGCCGCCCGGACCTCGTCGTCCTCGACGTGATGCTCCCCGACCTCGACGGCTTCCAGGTGGCGAACCGGCTGCGCGGCGGCGTGCGCTGGATCCCCGTGGTGTTCCTCACCGCCCGGGACGCCACCGAGGACAAGATCCTCGGCCTCGGCCTCGGGGACGACTACGTGACCAAGCCGTTCAGCCTCGAGGAGATGCTCGCCCGCATCCGCGCGGTGCTGCGCCGCAGGCGGGGCGAGCACACCCTCCCGGCCCGGCTCCAGGTCGCCGACCTCGAGCTCGACGAGGAGACCCGCCAGGTGTGGCGGGCGGGCCGGCCGGTACGGCTCTCGCCCACCGAGTTCAAGCTGCTCCGCTACTTCATGCGCAACGCGGGCCGGGCGCTGTCGAAGGCGCAGATCCTCGAGCACGTGTGGCACTACGACTTCGGCGGCGACCACAACGTGGTGGAGTCCTACGTCTCCTACCTCCGCCGCAAGGTCGACAAGGTCGAGCCGCGCCTCATCCACACGCTGCGCGGCGTCGGCTACGTGCTGCGCGCCCCCCGCGAGCCGTAGCCCGGGCCGAGCCGTCGAGGCGTGCGCCGCCGCGACCGGCGTGGCCCGGGCGCGAACCGGCGGGCGGGGAGGGACGTGCGGCGAGGCGCGCCGTCCGCGTACCCGCGCCGGTACGGCCCGCCGCTTGCCGCCGTCCGCGCGAAACCCGCACGGCGACCCGCCCGGCGGGCGGGACGCCGGTCACTCCGCGGGCTTGGCGGGGTCCTTGCGCGGTTCGGCGGCGACGTCCTTGAGCGGGTCCGGGGCCTGGGTGCGGGCGGCGATCTGGCGCGGCCCGGCGCTCTCCTCGGCCTCGGCCTTCGCCTGCGCCGCGGCCTGCTCGGCCTGCCGGGCGGCCTCGACCGCGGCCGCGGCCGAGGCGGCGGTGGCGGCGTCCTGCTGCTCGGTGGTGGCGGCGCGCGGCAGCGACTCGGTGAACGCCTTCGACACGCTCTGCAACGCCGAGGTCACCTCGCTCGGGATCACCCAGAAGGTGTTGCCCTGGCCCTGCGCGAGCTGCGGCAGCACCTGCAGGTACTGGTAGGCGAGCAGCTTGGGGTCGGGGTCGTTGCGGTGCACCGCCTGGAAGATCTGGTCGATCGCCTTCGCCTGGCCGTCCGCCTTGAGGATGAGGGCGGAGCGCTCACCCTCGGCGCGCAGGATCGCGCTCTGCTTCTCGCCCTCGGCGGTGAGGATCTGCGACTGGCGCTGGCCCTCGGCGGTGAGGATCGCGGCGCGCTTGTCCCGCTCGGCGCGCATCTGCTTCTCCATCGCCTCTTTGATCGTCTTCGGCGGGTCGATCGCCTTGATCTCGACGCGGTTGACCCGGATGCCCCACTTGCCGGTCGCCTCGTCGAGCACGCCGCGGAGCTGGCTGTTGATCGTGTCCCGGGAGGTGAGCGTCTTCTCCAGGTCCATGCCGCCGATCACGTTCCGCAGCGTGGTCACGGTGAGCTGCTCGATCGCCTGGATGTAGTTCGCGATCTCGTACTCGGCGGCCCGGGGGTCGGTGACCTGGAAGTAGAGGACGGTGTCGATGTCGACGACGAGGTTGTCCTCGGTGATGACCGGCTGCGGCCGGAACGAGACGACCTGCTCGCGCAGGTCGATCAGCGGCCGGACCCGGTCCACGTAGGGGATGACGAAGTTGAGCCCGGGCTCGAGGGTGCGGAAGTAGCGGCCGAGCCGCTCCACGTTCGCGGCGCGGGCCTGCGGGACGATGCGCACCGCCTTCAGCACGGTGACGATGGCGAGGAACGCGACGACGATCCCGGCGATCAGGGCGGCGTCCATCGAATCACTCCCTGGGGTACACGAGGGCGGTCGCGCCCTCGATCTTCATCACGTCCACGGTGGTGCCGACGGGGATGACGAGCGACTCGTCGTAGGCGCGGGCGGACCACTCCTCACCGTCGATGCGGACCCTGCCGTCGTGCGCGGTCACCTCGCGGACGACCGTCGCCGGCTTGCCGACGAGGGCGGAGACGCCGAAGCGCTGCGGCGGCGGCTGGATCAGGTGGCGGCGGGCGATCGGCCGGACGAGCCACACCCCCGCGATCGAGGCGACCACGAACACGATCAGCTGCACGGGCACCGGCAGCCCGAGGGCCGCGACCACGGCGGTCAGCGCGGCCGCCAGGCCGAGCAGTCCCAGGGACGCCGTCAACGTGAAGATCTCGGCGACGCCGAGCACCACCGCGAGAATCAACCACAAGACCCACGAGTCCACAGTCCCGGCCTCCTAGACGGCGATCGTCTCGCGACACCGGATGGTTCCGCTCTCCCCCTCTCAACCGTAACTCCACCGGGCGGTGATATCACGAGGTGAAAAGAGGCCCGAGGTACCACTCCCCGCTCTCGGGCCCGGGAAACGGATAGCGGGCGCCGGGCATAGGGAAAACGGCTCGCCGATGCCCGCGCCTGCGGACGAAGGAGCAGGTCAGCGGCTGGATGTGGCGGCTTCGCCGGTGAATTTTCCCGCCGCCGCCCGGAGAAATCGGGGCGGCGCCGCCGGGGCGTTCCCGCAGGGGCGGGAGAGACGGATATTCCCCGCGGTACGGCGCGCGGCCCGGCCCTGCGCCGGGCGGGGAAATGATCGTTTTCCCGATCGGTATTTCCGGATCGGTACGGCGGGGCGGGGGAGGCCGATTTCGCGGGGCCGCGGCGGCGCGCACGCGGCCACGCCGCAGCGGTGCCGTGGCGCCGCGGCGCGCTCGGCCGGGCGGGGATCAGCGGCCCGCGGAGAGGTAGGCGGAGAACTCGGCGAAGTCGATGCGCCCGTCGCCGTCCCGGTCGATCTTGGCGATCGCCGCCTCGGCGGCCTCCAGGGTGACGGGCTCGCCGAGCACCTCCATGAGGCGGGCGAACTCCTGCGCCGAGATCAGGCCGTCGCCGTCGGCGTCCACGAGTCCGAAGGTCGCCGCGTAGTCACTCATCGTCGTTCCTCGCTTTCGCCGAGGCCGGACCGGAAGGTGATCAGTAGGGTAGCCCGACGAAGGGGCACTTTCCCGACTTTCCGGGAAACGCCCCGGGGCCGGTCGGCCGGTCAGCCCGTGGGGGAGCCCGCGCCGTCCGCCGCGGCCGCGTGCGGCGGGGCCGCGGGGCGCCGCATGCGCAGCCGTACAACCGAGCCGTGGCCGCCTGCGGCGATCTCCACGGCGTCGCACAGCTCGCGCATGAGCCACAGGCCGTACCCGCGGGGCGCGCCGGGCGGCGGCGGGGAGGTGCCCGCGTCCGGATCGGTGAGCAGCCCCGCGGTGTCGCTGATCTCCGCCACGACGTGCTCGCCGTCGCACCGGAGGGTGAGCGTGCCGGGGCCGTCGGTGTGGTCGAGCACGTTGCCGAGCGCCTCGTTCACCGCGAGCACGAAGTCCACCCGCCGCCGATGGTCGAAGCCGAGCGCGGCGAGGTAGTCGTCCACCTGCCGGCGGAGGAAGGAGAGGTCCTCGGTGATCGGATGGCGGAGGAACGCGCCTCGCTCCGGCATTCCGGACATGGCACCCCATCGGCGACGGCCGTCCGCGCAGCGCGGCGGCGGCTTCGGCACGGCGGCGGGCGCGGCGCCCGCGCGTACTCACCCTAGGACACCGGGGGGTACGGCGGGCGGCCGGGTGCCGGGCCGCGGCGCGGGCCCGGGCGGCAGGACCGCGGCGCCCGCGCGGTTCAGGCCCGGCAGCGCGGGTCGCGCGGGTCGTCGCGGTCGGGCGTGTCGTGGTCCATGGTGAGCCGGACCGCGAGGGTGCCGCCGAGGTCCGCCGCGACCACGCCGCGCCGCTCGGCCACGGCCGGCCGGTCGGCGGCGTCGCCGTCGCACCACGGCCTCTCCGGCTCCACGGCCGCGCGGTGCGGCACGGGCGGCCGGTCGGCCGCCACCCGGGCCCGCGGCCGCGCCCGGACGGTCTGCCCGGCGAGGACCGGAGCGAAGCTCCCGGCCACCTCCGGCGGCTCCGGCCGCCGCGGCGCGGGGCGGGAGGCGCCGCCGGATCCGGCCGCCGGCGCGGTGGCGGACCGGTGTGCGCCGTGCCGTTCGCGCCGCCGCTCGGGCGCGCCGGAGCGGGACCCGCCGTGGTCGCGCCCGGCCGGCGGGGTGACCGTGCGCGGAACCGCGGGGCGGAAGGCCTCCGTGCCGCTCCCGCGGGACGCGCCGCCGCCCGCGGGGGCCGCGCGCCCGGGCACCGGCTGCCGGGCGGCCGTGCCGGTCGCGCTCCCGCCGGTCCGGGCGGCCTCGCGGTCGCCGGCCCCGCCCCACACCGCGATCCCCACGGCGAGGGCGACCACGATCAGCCCGGAGATCGCCGCCCACGCGGGCCGGTTGTGCCGCCTGCGCCGCCGGGTCGCGGCGCGGGCGAGGATCTCGGCGGCCTGCTGGGCGCCGGGCCGCTCCCGCGGGTCCTGGCTGAGGCAGCTCTGGCAGAGCCGGGCGAGCTCCGGGGGCAGGCCGGGCACCTCCGGCGCGGGCGGGGGCCCGATCCGGCGCACCACCTCGAGCGCCTCCCAGGTGCGCTCGGGGTACGGCAGGTGCCCGGTGAACATCTCGAACAGCATCACGCCGAGCCCGTAGACGTCGATCGCCGGATCCGCGGTCACCCCGCGCAGCCGCTCCGGCGCGACGTACGGCGGCGTGCCGAAGTCGTTGAGCCGCTCGTCGCCCACCTCGCCGTCGAGCGCGGCGATGCCGAAGTCGATGAGCTTCGGCCCCTCGGGGGTGAGCAGCACGTTCTCCGGGGTGACGTCCCGGTGCACGATGCCGCGCTCGTGCGCGAGGGCGAGCACGAGCGCGATCCGCTCGGCGATGCGGGCCGCCTCCCACCAGGGCAGCGGCCCCTCCTGCAGCCGCTCGGCGAGGGGCCGGCCCTCCAGCAGGCGCATCACCACGAACGCGGCGATCCGCCCCTGGGTGGTGACGGTCTCGCCGTAGTCGTACACCTCGATGACGTCGGGGTGGTACAGCCGTGCCGCGGTGCGCGCCTCACGCCGGATGAGCTCGCGGCAGATTGGCTCGCCGTCGAGCGGCCCGTCCTGCACCTTGATGGCGACCGTGCGCTGGATCGATTCGTCGAAGGCGCGCCAGATGACCGACATGCCGCCCTCGGCGAGCCGCTCCAGCAGCCGGTAACGGCGGATGAGCAGGTCACCCTCGCGTAGCCCGTGGCCGCGTTCGCTCTCCGATCCCACGGCTAGATACTCACTCGTCATCCCGGGATCCGGCGATGATTTCCCGCCCGCGTCGCGCAATCCGCCGGACGCGTCGCCGGATCCGTCCGGGTTGCGGCGGGCCGGCGGGGGCGACGCCCGGGGCCGGGCGGCGCGGGCCGTCCCGGCCGGGGTCCCCGGAAGGGCGGCCTCACGCCGACTCACGCACCACCAGTTCCGCCGGGAGGATCGGGTTCTGCTCGGGCGTCGATCCGGCGATGCCGGACAGCAGCAGCCGCACGCCGGCGGAGGCCAGCTCCTCGATCGGCTGCCGCACGGTGGTGAGCGGCGGCCGGGTGTGCCGGGCGAGCGGCACGTCGTCGAAGCCGATCACCGCGACGTCGTCGGGAACCTTGCGGCCGGTCTCGCGCAGCACGTTGATCGCCGCCGCCGCCATCGTGTCCGAGGCGGCGAAGATCGCATCGAGGTTCGGCATGCGCTGCAGCAGCCACCGGGTGGCGTGCACGCCCGAGGCGTGGGTGAAGTCCCCGTACGCCACCGGCACGTCGTACACGCCGGCCTCGTTGAGCCGCGAGCGGAACCCCTCGATGCGCTGGCGGGCGGCGGGCAGGTTCGCCGAACCGCCGATCATCGTGATGTGCCTGCGGCCCTGCAGCAGCAGGTGCTCGGCCGCCTGGCGCGCTCCGTCCGCGTTGTCGACGTCGATGAAGGGCATCTCCAGGCCGTCCGGCGGCCGGCCGATGCACCGCACCGGTACGCCGGAGGCGGCGAGGGTGACCGCGAGCGGATGGCCCGACCGGGCGCCCACGAGCAGCACACCGCTGACCGCGCCGGTGACGAGCGGCGTGGCCACGGTGGACACCGAGGTGGCGGCGGCGCTCATCACCATCGTCGCGATCCCGTTCTTGCCCAGGGCGTCCTCGACGGCGGCGAGTAACCGTGCGTAGAAGGGTTCGGCGAACACGCGGTGGATGGGGTCGCAGACCACGGCCGCGACCAGGCGGTCTGAGCGCCGGGGGGAGGAGCCGCGCGGCGCCCTGCGCCGCACGTAGCCGAGCCGCGAGATGGCCTCGTGGACCTGCCGGCGCGCCGACGTGCTCACCCGTACCGAGCCGGTGAGCACCCGGGAGGCCGTTGCCGGCGAGACCCCCGCCGCTGCCGCAACCTGCGCGAGGGTGGGCTGATCTGCCATGGACTCTCCTCGACGAAGGCGTGGGAGCGCTCCCAAGACACTAGCACCGATTGCCGCCGGTTTACAGACATTGCGTTAAGAGGAATGTTCTAGGACCTTTTAGCGACGTTTCCAAACATTGGCGGACAAGCTTTTGAAAAGCTTCTTGTCAAGAAGCGGGCCTAAGATCACGATGGGGATCCGGGAGGTCCCATGATCGAGCTCGTCCGCCGCCCCGCCGCGCGGCGCCCCCGGGCGACGCGTCCGCCCGCCCGGTCCCGGCCCCGGCCCACCGGCGGGCCCGCCGCCGCCCGGCCGGCCCGGGCCGCACCGGTACGGCCTGCCGCACCGTGGCGCGGACCTGCGGCGCGGTCCGGCGCGACGGCCCGCCCGGCAGCGGCCGCCCGCCTAGGCCGTCCCGCTCGCCCGCCGGTGCCGCGGCCCGCGCCGGCGCCGCCGAGCCGTACCGCGGCAGCCCGCGGAGCCGTCCCGCCGAGCTGATGAAAGACCCTGGTGGGACGCGGATTTGTGACAAGGGTTTGACCATTAATAGGCACTTCCCACACCATTTGACGCCCACGGGTGATGGAGGTGAGGCAGTGGGAACGGGGGCGGCCCTCCCCAGCGCGATCGGCCAGGCGCTTCTCGCGCTCGGCGATCAATGGACGCTGCTGATTCTGCAGCGCGGGCTCACCAAACAGGTGCGGCGGTTCGCCGACTGGCGGGACGAACTCGGCATGTCCGAGTCGGTGCTGTCCGCCCGGCTCAAGGAGATGGTGGCCGGAGGGCTGCTCGAGCAGGTCGCCTACACCAGCGGCGGGACCCGCCACGAGTACCGGCTCACCCCGCGGGCCGCCGAGCTGTGGCCGATGCTGGTGGCGATCTGGTCGTGGGAGCGCACCTGGGTCCACCACCACGATCCGCCGCCCGACCTCATCCACCAGGTGTGCGGCGCCCGGGCCGACGTGGTGCTCGGCTGCGGGGCCTGCGGGACCGCGTTCGTCACCGCCCGCGACACCGCGACCGAGCGCGGCGCCGGGGCCACGTTCGCCCAGGTCGCGGTGGCCCGCCACCACCGCAGGACGGTGCGCGAGCGGCTGCCCGACGACGCGCTGTCCTACCTGCCGGAGACGATGACGATCCTCGGCGACCGGTGGAGCACCGTGGTGCTCGCCGCCGCCTTCCTCGGCATCCGGCGGTTCGCCGACTTCCAGGCCGAGCTGGGCATCGCCCCCTCGGTGCTCAGCGACCGGCTGCGCCGGTTCGTCGAGGCCGACGTGCTCGTCCGGGAGCCGACCCCGAGCGCGCGGCCGCAGTACCGCCTCACCGACAAAGGGCTGTCGTTCTTCCCGGTGTTCGCGTTCCTCGTCGACTGGGCCCGGCGCTGGTACACGGGCGCGCCCGGCACCGAGCTGACGATCCGGCACACCGGCTGCGGGTCGGTGCTCGTGCCGGTGCTGCGCTGCACCGCGTGCGGCCGGGTCATGGAGCGCGACGCCGTACGCTTCGATCTCGATCCGCCCGGGCACCGGTCCGCGGACGCCGAGCCCTGCCCGGCGGCGACGGGACGGCGCCGGTGCCGGCGGGGCCGCGCGGCCACCGGGCGCCGGGCCTGACCGGGCGTCAGTCGTCCTCGTCCCGGGTGTGCACGGGGCCGTGCGGCCGGGCACAGTGCGGTTCCTCGGCCGCGTCGCCGATCCGGCCGATGCTGAGCAGCCGCGCCGGGGCGTGGTCCACCTGCAGCGTGGTGTGCTCGATGCCGTACTCGTCGTGCACCATGCGCTCGGCCGCGAGCCGTACGGCGTGGCAGTCCGCGCCGGGCTCGACGAGGATGTGCGCCGACAGCGCGGGGTAGCCCGAGGTGACCTCCCAGATGTGCAGGTCGTGCACCTCGACCACGTGCTCGAGCGCGGCGGTGCGGCGGCCGATCTCGGCCGGGTTCATGCCGGCGGGCGCGGCCTCCATGATGATCCGGGCGGCGTCGCGGACCAGGGCCCAGCCGGACTTGAGCATGAGCGCGGCGACGACGAGCGCGGCGATCGCGTCGGCCCGCGTCCACCCGGTGAGCCAGATGACCACGCCGGCGGCGGTGGTGCCGATGAACGCGTACAGGTCGGTGAGGATGTGCTGGAACGCGCCCTCGACGTTGAGGCTGGCGCGGTTCGCCCGGTTGAGCAGCAGCGTGGCGACGACGTTCACCACGATCCCGGCCGCGCCCGCGGCGACCACGAGCGGCGCGTCCACGTCGGGCGGGGCGACGAGGCGGTGCACGCCCTCGTAGCCGAAGTAGCCGCCGAGCAGCAGCAGCGTGGTGCCGTTGAGCTGGGCGGAGATGATCTCGGCGCGCTTGAGCCCGTAGGTGAAGCCGCCCTGCGGCGGCCGGGCGGCGATCCGCATCGCGACGAGGGCGAAGACGATCGCGGCCGCGTCGGTGAGCATGTGCCCGGCGTCGGTGATCAGCGCGAGCGAGTGGGCGATGACGCCGACGACGACCTCGACCACCATGTAGCCGACGATGAGGATCAGCGCGGCGGTCAGGTAGCGGCGGTCGGCGTCGGCGCTGATCGCGTGGGCGTGGGGGCCCTGCCCATGGCCGTGCCCGTCCCTGTGCCCGTGGCCGTGCCCGTGGCCGTGCCCGTCCCTGTGCCCGTGGCCGTGCCCATCGTTGTGCCCGTCGCCGTGCCCCCGGCGGCGCCGGAACGGCAGGCCGAACCGGCGGCGCCCTCCGCGGCCGCCGCCGCGCCGGTCGTCCACGGACCCGGCCGCCGGCCGGGCCGGGCGCTCCTCCGCGGCGTCGCGGCCGCCCGTCCGGTCCCGGCGCGGGTCCGCCAGGGGGGATCGCTCACCCATCGCCCCGCCCCCCGGCGTCCCCGTCGCCGTGGCGCAGGTGGGTGATGGCGAGGTCGAAGAGCATGCGCACGTGCGAGTCGGCGAGCCGGTAGTAGGCCATCCGGCCGGCGCGCCGTACCTTCACCACCCGGTGCATGCGCAGCAGGCGCAGGGCATGGGAGGCGGCGGACATGCTCTGGCCGGTCGCCGCGGCGAGGTCGCACACGCACATCTCGCCGCCCTCGAGCAGTGCGGTGAGCAGCCGCAGCCGGCCCGGGTCCGCGAGCAGCGAGAACACCTGGGCCAGCTCCTGCACGGCGTCGTCCGGCGGCATCACCTTGCGCACCGCGGCCACGCGCTCGGCGTCGACGACCGGCGCGGTGCAGGAGTCGGTGGGGAGCGAGACGACGACGTTTGAACGATCATTCACATGTTCGAGTATAGAAACGATATCCCGAGGAGGACAAGGATGTCGCATATATGGCTATCGCTGGTTGTTGATACATGTTTGAGATATTTCCTCCTTATATGTCCGCTATGTCGAGCGTGAGGGAGGTCACGCGGCGGGGCGGTGCCCGAGGGAATACCCTAGGGGGGTAGGGTGTTGTGCCGAGATACCGCGGCCCGGGCGGGGCGGTATCGGGGGCCCGCCTCGCCCGGTTCCCGCGCGGAGGCGTGGTGCCGAGGGCGCCGGGAACGGGGGG
>Ga0066871_100250_pt1 | contig 42557 bp, 33 predicted proteins | sample CeladaPassage60B_FD_62209 | JGI IMG/M metagenome (GOLD analysis project Ga0066871, IMG submission 62209) | Cellulose-adapted microbial communities from the Joint BioEnergy Institute, USA - Passage3 60B | ecosystem: Engineered > Bioreactor > Continuous culture > Unclassified | place: USA...
AGGCTTGCGGTGTCCTGTTTTATTTTGTGAAAAAATTAGCAGCGTTCTGTGACTGAAAAGACCTGTCACGACGCGTATCTTTCACCTTTTGGCAACGGTACTTTCCGATTTCATGTTAAAGACCGCATTCGTGACTTCGCTTTGCTGTGTAAAAACACCTTGCTCGCACGACAGCGCTCCGAGCTTCATGCCAGGCTCCAGGTTTTCGTTTCCGACCATGACGAAATCATACGGCTTCCCGTTCCACACGATGGATGGCGGCGGCTCCTCGCAAGATGCGGCGGCATCCGCTCCGATCCCGGGCACGGGATCTTCAAGACGACAACCGCCGACGAACAAGATCAAGCTCATCAGCATGAAAACAGCCGTCAACCTCATCTTTTTCACCTTTCCTTTCCGTGAATAGACGAGGGACGGCTGGAAAAAGTTTCATTTCAGAAAATGTTTTATGAACAACGGTCAATTATCATTAGCGTCACCGAATCGCCGTGCGTTTATTCGGCGGCCGCTTCCTGCTGCATCTTTGCCGCCGCCAGCATCGTCGCGCCGCTTTCCATGACGTACCAAGGCCACGGGTGCCCTTTTTCGATAAACGATTTTTGGACCGCGTCCAAAAATTGATCCGTCCGCTCCCGGTCTCCCATCACCGCGGCCGTATAGGCAATTATCGCCCATGGAAACGCGTCGCCTTTGTCCAGCTTGACCCAGCCCGGAAAATGCTCGTTGAAACGCTCGTACAATTCCTTCGCCCGGTCGCTGTCCGGCTCCAGCACTCCCGTCCAGATCGGGAACAGCTGCGCCGTCGCGTCCGGGTAAAATCTTGTCCAATCCGGAGTGTGCAGCTTTCCGTCTTCCATTTTGGCCACGGCGTACGCTTGCCGCGATTCATTCCACAAATCGTCCCGGATGGCGGCATAAACCTCTTCCTTATGTTTGCGCCAAACCTCGGCGGCCGCCTCGTCCCCAAAAACATTGCGGCAAATCCACTCCATGTCGGCCAGCCCCATATACACTTCCGAGTTATCCATCAAATATTTGACACGATAGGAAGGCTTCGCCCACGTCAGCCCGTCCTTTTCCTTCGTGGCCACCATCGCTTCGGCGACAAGGAAGATGTCGTCCCGGTGCGCAATCAAATAGGCTTCGTCTCCGGTCGCTTCCGCATATTTGCGCAGCAGGCTCAGGAAGGTGGCCGCGTAGGAATCCGTCGAATCAAAATCGCCCGTCGGCGTTTCCGTACGCCGATCCGCGTCCGCGGTGTAATCGAAAACGGAACCCGCCGGCACCCCCTCTGCCGGTTCCCGGTTCAAATGCGCGAAATACCAGTCCGCGTAGCGTCGGACGACCGTCGCGTGCTCCGGCTTCTCCAAAAGTCCGAGCAGTCCGAAATGCGCGAAATACGGGACGATCTTATATTGGGCGCCGTTATTATGGTTCGGCGCGCTGTACATCGGAACGGCGCCGCTCGCGAGCTGCAGTCCGGCAATCCATTCCGCTTCCCTGTTCAAAAGGTCGTCATACGGAATGTTCAACCTGTCCCCATTCATCGATTCATCATCCCCCGCTTGAAAATGTTCGTCGTCCGATGCTCCTTCTCCCGACGTACCGCCGTTTGCGTCCCGATCCGTTTCTTCCGAACGGATGCCGTCCCCTGCTCCGCCGCCTCCCGTCTCCTGCGGATTCGCTTCGGGATGCGCGCCGGAACAAGATGCAAGCCATATCATCACCGTACATATCGCCGCGATCAACCATAATCGCGGCGCACCGTTTTTCCGCACGGCCGATCTCCCCTCCCATCTTCCTCAACGACTGGTCCGAAACTCGCCGCAAAACGGCGCATCCGCCCAACTTGCACGACGCGGCGCACCGCAAAGTGACCAGGCACATCGTCCGGCGGACGCTCCCGACCACCTGCGCAACGCCGCGGCGCATCCGCCCGTACGCTCCCGCTATTCCACCAGTCCCGTGCGCTCGATGCTTTCCGTAAACCAGCGTTGGGTAAAAAAGTACAAGACGAGCAGCGGCGCCAGTTCAATGATGCCGGCCGCCATTTTCACCGGCAGGACGTACAGGTCCTCCTGGTCCCCCACCGGCTGGAATGCGGCCAGCATTTTCGGCAGCGTCGGCAAGTTCAAATAAAAATATTGCGTCAGCAGGCTTTCGTTCCAATGAAACACGATGGAAAACAGGAACACGACGATGATGGCCGGTTTGGCCAAAGGCAGCATGACTTTCCAAAACATGCGCACCGGCCCGACGCCGTCGATCGTCGCCGCCTCCTCGAGCTCTTTCGGGAACTTCCGGAAAAACTGCATGTACAAAAAGACGAACAACGCGCCCTTGACGCCGTGCCCGAAAAAGGCCGGTCCGATAAACGCGAAGGGCGAGTCCAGAAGTCCGTACGTTTTGTACGTCCAAATCAGCGGGATCATCAGCGTTTGCGGAGGCACGACAAACGTGAGTATCAGCAGCACGAAAAACAGCTTCTGTCCCGGAAACTTCATCCGGCCGAACGCGTATCCGGCGACCGCGCACGAAAACACCTGAAAAAAAGCCGAAGGCACGACGATACACAGCGTATTGAACAGCGAGGAACGTTTCAGATTTTCCCACAAGCCGAAATCCTCGTGGAAGGTGACGGCGATTTTGAGCGCGTCAAACGCATACTTGTAGTTGATTTCGTGCAAATTTTTCGGAATCCACCGGGTGGTCGGATCGATCAGGTCCGAAAACGTCTTGAACGACGTGCTGACCATGGACACCATCGGCGCCAAATAGATCAGCGCCAGATTGCCGAGAATGAAATAGATCAGCGCGTACTTCAACAATCCCTGCTTTTCCTTGTTCGTGCCCAACAGAAGCGCTTTCGCTTTGTACCGCGCCGTGTCGCGCCGGATGTCGGCTGCCGCGATCGCGTGCCGGACTTTCCGCCAAACCTTCAAGGCCATCCTTCCTCCCTCCTACCGTTCCCTCCGGGCCAACGTTTTTCTGAAAATGAGGAAAATCGCCGCCAGCATCAACAGGATAAACCCGACGTACAGCCAACCCATGGCGGTGGCGTACCCCATCCCTCTCGTTCCTTCGTACATGTTCCAGTGAATCATGCCCATCATCGGGTTGGACGGCATCGTAAACTGGTCCACCACGGTATACACCGTGACGATCAAAATAAACGGCACGAGTCCGGGAAGCGTAATTTTCCACAACGTTTCCCAGCCGTTGGCTCCGTCAATGGCCGCCGCTTCATAGATGCTGGAAGGGATGCTCTGCAATCCCGCGAGCAAGAGCACAATCTGCACGCCGGAATACCACAGGATGATGACGAAGGAATTCAAAATATCCGTCACGGTGCCGGCAATGCGCGGATGAAAATTCGACTGGATGAACGCGAGCAAGTTTTGATCCTGCAAAAACGGCAGCGTCATCGTGTTGGTCATGCCGGCGGCGGTTCCTCCGCCCGTATTCGAAGAAAGCAGGCTGATGATGACGCCTCCGGCCGTGAACAGCACGGGAAGGAAGAAAACGGCGCGAAACAGTCCTCTCCCGGGAAATCGCTGCTGGAGAAACAGCGCCGAAATGAGCGAAAACAGGACGATGATCGGAATCATGACGATCGATTTCAGGAAAAAGGGCAGCCACAAATCCCAAAAGCCGGTATCCCGGATGATGATCTGTTCATAATTAGCGAATCCGACAAAGTCATACAGGAGATCTTCCGCCTTGATGGAAATTTTGTGAAGGCTCATGACAAACGCATAGACGAGCGGATACACCCAAAACAAGAGCAGGCCGACAATCCAAAAGGAGATAAACCCGAGACCGTACAACTGCTGCTTGGTTTCAATTTTCAGCCTGCGCATGCTGATCGCCTCCCCGGAAGGCCGCGAAATCCATCGGCGCAACGGACTCTCCCCTGTAATGAAACGGCGCTTCCGAATAATTGCATACAATCTCCACGCCGTTGTCGTAAACCGCCTTGTAGACGTCCCGCCCGATCCGTTCGTGTCCGATCATCGCGGCGCCGGCGACGCTGCCGTGCGCGTCGTTGATTTTCCGGTACAGCCGCAAAATTTCGGATTTCCACACGTCGAACTCGGTGCTGTACAGGTCGGTATCCGCGTGCTGCAAACGCTCGGTCGGTTCCGCGGTGACCGTAAAGCTGACGTTCATCCCGTATTCCACCGCCTTCAGCGCTTCGCGTTCCGGCTCATCCATCCGGTTGAACGGCACGGAGACGAGATCGGCCAAACCGTGCAGCGCCATCGGATAAAACGGCACGATCTCATCCACGATCGGGGAGAAACTGTAATCGTCGGCCGGATTGTAGACCGACACGCCGGCCATCATATGAAACGCCAATCCGCCGTCCACCCGTACCGCGCCAATCTTGTCGACCATTTCCGAAATGAGTTCCCGATACTGCCGTTTCACCTGCTCCCGGTTCATCGGATGCGACGCGTGAAAATCCGTATTCAAACGGTCCAGTCCTTTTTCGTGAATGCCGTCGATGCCGAGCTCCCGGTATTTCGGCAAGTTTTCGCCGATGATGCGCCGAATGGCCGCGGTGTTCAACACATGCTCCCGGCGTCCGCCGTCGCCGAGATCGAGCGGCGTATTCAAAATGTCCCGCACGACGTCGTTCCGTTCGGATACCCCTCTGCCCGTCATCGCCCTCATGTTGTCGTCTTCCAGAAACAGCTTGTAACCGTATTGATGCGCGCGTTCCGCCAGCCGCTTGAGCCCCGGCTCGCCACCGAGACGGGACTCCACGGGAAAGCGGTCCGGATATTTCACCGAGTCGCCGCCTTTCGCCCATCCCTCATACACGACGTTCAAGCTGCGCACGCCGTTGTCGTAAAAATAATCCAGCATGTCCTCCGCCTGCTCAAACGTCGTCATCGCAACGAACGGATCGGTCAGAAATCCGTCTTCCTTCATGCCGCCGACGATCCGCAGCTCCAGCGGCATGTCCGTCCGCGGTGCCGACTGAGCTTCCAAACCTTTTTCCTTCCGCAAATACTCGCGGTACACGGCGGCCATCCCCGCATAACCCGCGTCCGCGCCGTGCAGGAAATAATACTTCATCGTGCGCGACACGTTGATCGAAAAATCGGTGTACAAATAAACGCCCGCCCCCGTCAGATCGGTCAGCTTCTTGTACTTTTCCCGATAGGGAAAGCGCGCATAGACATGGTGAAAGCTCGTGTTCACGCCGGCGGGCGCCGCGACAATTTCCGCGCCGCTTTCTCCGCTGTGGATGACGGCCATCATCGAACGGTCACCCCGGTTCAAGCCGAATACGGGGTAATGCACGACCGCTTCCTCCATGCCGGACGAAAGCGAAGAGTCGAAGTGGTTCATGAACGACAAATCCGCGCCGTACACTTTGCCCGAATAACTCAGGCGATGCCGTTTGTTCCCGTCGAAACGGATCAAGCCTCCGGGCCCGTCCGGCACCATCATGTATCCCGCGGGCGCTTCGCCTTCCTGAACCGCTCCGAAGAAAGGCAGCACGCTGTAGCCGACAATTTTGCGGAAACTTTTGCCGTCAATGACCCGGCGTCCTTTGTCGTTCGTCACATATACGGTCTCCGGCTCCTCGATCAATTCGTGGGGGACGCTGACCTCCAGATGATCGTCGCGCAAACGGTAATCGACGGCGATCTTGATTCCGAAGTCTTGGAATTCGTAATGCACTCTCGCTCCATCGTCCAACCGGTAGACGTTGACGACGGTATTTGGACTGAACGCGTTGGCGTAAGACGGCACCGTTTCGGTGTAGCTTTTGACATATTCCACGAGAATCGGCGACTGCATGTTGTTTTTCCACAAGTTGTTGGAAGTGTCCCGTTCGATTTGTTCCGGCAAAGGACGGCTGCTCCAGACGCCGCCTCCGTTCTTGTCGGCCACCTCGATATTTCCGGTCGCAAGATCGATCGACAGCGCCAGGCGGCCGTTTTCGGCCACTTTCGTCATGCCGTTTCCCGTGACGCGTTCCAGCCGGTCGTTCGACACCGTCCGCTGTCCTCCGTCGTCTTCGCCGCCGGCCGGGATGCCGATGTCGGCCGTGTCGGCGACGTACTGCCGGATGAAATACGCCGCGGCGGCCAACACGGCGAGCAGGACGACCGTTCTCAGCGCTTTTCGCAGAGCGAAGTTCCTAAACATAACCGAACGCCTCCCGAACGAAGGAAACGAGGAAGTTGGCCGACTGCGCGACGATGCCGAACAGCGCGAAGGAAAACGCGATGATCGCCACCCCGGCAAACAGCATCCACAACATGTTCACGAACGTTTCCCCGACTTCGAACCCGTGCACTTCTTTGACCTGAAAGTAGAACAGAACGGCGATCCAGGCGGTGATCGAAAATTCCAGAAAGTTGTAAATGGCCGCTTCGGCGAGCGACAATACGTTGGACACGAGCGCGACGGGAACGGAGAAATAAATAAACGGCAGCAAGCTGTACGCGGTCGAAATGTAGACGGCCTTGAACGTGCCCTGCCCCTTGGTGATGCAGCTGACCAAATAATTCGCCAGCACCCAGATGAACACCGGCAGCAGCGTGACCAACAGCTCCCGCAGCGGCGAAGTGTCCCGAAGCCCCGACGGATTGAAGACAAAATGGGTGATCTTCAGTTTCAGCAGCTGGCATACATAAAAGAGCACCAACAACACCGTCGCCGACGCCACGCTGCCTTTGCCGGAAAACCGGAGTTCATGGAAACCGTCGATCGGATGCCGCAAGAACGTCCACGAGTAGGCCAATTGAGCCGCCAATTTTCGCATCACCCGTTCCTCCGCCTTCTTTGATATTGGACAACGGCCGCAAAGGAGAAGAAGATCACGACGAATGCCGCCGCCACCACGCCGAAATAGGTTCGCACCCACTCGACCCGCCATTCCCAGAACGCTTCGGAATAGCTCGCCGTATCGCGGACCCGTTTGAACCGCTCCATCGCCGCTTTCCATTGCCCTTCCCTGTAAAGCGCTTTTCCGATGATATAATGCGCTTTATAGTAAAACGCGTTCCGCTTCAAGATCTCTTCGCCGGCCTGCTTGGCTTCCGCGTATTGGCCGGCGTTGAACAGGTCGTCCGCCTTTTGGATCATCTTCATGAACGCGGTCGGACGAAACACCTGCACCCCGTTGAACAGGCGGTCGGTCACGAACAAATAGCCATCTTCGTTCATCTTGATGCTGACCGGATCTCCGAACATGCCGACCCGCAGGCCGGAATCCGTCAGCTTGCGCCCGAAGGACAGCATCGGGTTTCCATCGCGGTCAAACTGATAGATTCTCCCCGCGCCGCTGTCGATCGCATAGATGTTGCCGGCATGGTCGACCGTGATGCCCGAGTACGATCCCGACAGCGCCAACCGGTCGTCCACGCGAAAGTTTTTCCCGTCGAACAGATTGTCTCCTCCGACATTGTATTTTTTGATCTGTTCGGATTTGGCGCTTGAAGTGGTCGTGTACACAAACCCCTCCCGGTCGATGAACACATCCGTCACGCTCGCCGCCCCGAACGCGGAAGACCGCCGCTGTTTTTCCGAGTACAGCATATATTTCAGCCGATCCAACAGCGACAGCTGGACCTTGTTGGAACCGAAAAAGCCGGCGAATTGCTTGTCGGGGGAAATGACGATCAGCCCTTCGTTGACGCCTTTCGCCGCCACGTACAGAAATCCCCTCGCATCCATGGAAACTCGGGACGGAATAAACGTCACGTCTTTCAGGCTGACGGCGTCCGGTTTGCCGATTTCGTCGATCCACCGGCCGCCGGCGTCGTAAACGGCGATGCGGTTGTTGCCCGTGTCGCATACGTACACGTTTCCGTTGGACGCGACGTACACGCCTTCCGGCGCGTTCAATTTCGCGTTGTCGTTTTCGCCTGCGCCGAACTCGAGCAGCAGCGTTCCCTGATCGTTCATTTTCACGACGCGGTTGTTGTTCGTATCGGATACGTACAAATATCCTTCGTCGTCGATGAACAAATCCGTCGGGCCGTTCAATCCCGGAACCGCTTCCCGGACGCCGTCCGGAGCTTCGGTGTACAGTTCGGCTCCGATCACCCCGACGGGAACATAGAGCGATTGGATCGGGTAAGGCCGATGGTCAAAGTAGCCGTAGGAACGGTAAGGGACGGCGGCATCCGCAATGCCGGGCATGCCGGACAGCCAAACGCCGACGGTCAACAGCACGGCGAATATTCGTTTACGCTTGCGCATCCAGCATTCCTCCGTCCTATTTGATGCCCGAGTTCACCAGCGTGTTGATCATGGACTTTTGCAAGATGACAAAGATGATCAGGTTCGGAATAAACAGGAGCAATCCGGCCGCCGCGGACGCGCCCTGCCTGGCGATGACGGTCGACAATCCGCCGGTCAGCGTCTGGATGAAATAAGGCAGCGTTTTCAGCGACTCTTCGGTCATGTAGTACATGGACGTCTCCGTGTCCACCCACACCGTCTGAAACGTCAAAATCGCCGCGGTGCCGATGGCCGGCCGGATGTTCGGAATGATGACGGAAGTGAAAATTTTCCACTCGCCCGCCCCGTCGATTTTGGCCGCTTCGCTCAACGCCTCCGGAATTTGGTCCATAAACTGCTTGATGAGAAATATGCAGACGGGAATCGCCAAATGCGGCAGGATATGACCGGCGTACGTGTTCATGAGCCCCAGTTTGGTGACGACGAGATAGCGCGTAATCTTGACCGCTTCCGGCGAAAACATGAGCGATATGATGATGAACCCGAACAGCCATTCCTTCCCCGGAAACCGCATGCGGGACAGCGAGTACGCGCCCATCATGCTGATCCAGACCGCGGCGAGCACCGTAATTGCCGTCACGACCACGCTGTTGAACAAATACCGCGAAAACGGCACCACCGACAGTTTCATCGCGAACAAGAGGTCGTAGAAATTGTGCAGGGAAGGATTCCGCACCAAAAACGTCGGCGGAAACACGAACAGTTCGGACAGCGGCTTGAACGCCGTATTCACGATGTAAACGATCGGCGCGACGGACAACAGCGCGTACACGGTGACGAACGCCAGTCTCGCGCCGTCGGAAACGGTAAAGGGATTCAGTTTGTTGGTCCGCTTGTTGAACATCATGCGCCTATTCGTCCCCTTTCGAGCCGAGCAGCAGAAAACACGCGCGATTGATCAAATACATGAACACGAGCAGCATCAAGGACAACGCGGTGGCGTAACCGAGTTCGAACCGCAGGAAACCGAAATCCTCGATATGGTTTTGCAAAAGCTGGCCCGCGTAATTGGGCGTCGGATTCGTGCCGGACAGCTGCACGCCGATGCTGCCCGCCTTCAGCGCCCCGACGATGCCCATGATGGCGGAAAACAGCATTTGCGGTTTCATGGCCGGAATCGTAATGTACCAAACTTCCTGGAGCTTGTTGCGGATGCCGTCCATTTTTCCGGCTTCGTACAGCTGCGGATCGACCGTCATCATGCCGGCCTGCATCGACAAGAAGCCGACCCCCATGCTGCTCCACAGCGTCACGAAAATCATGACGCCGAGCAAATAGCCGCTCGCCTGCGTATAGGCGATCGGCGCGTCAATTAAGCCCAGCCAAAGCAGCACCTGATTCAAATAGCCGTACCGGTCCCCGCTGAAGGCGACGACCCAGACGACGGACATCATGACGCCTCCGGTGATGGAAGGCGTGTAGAGCGCCATCGTATAAAGTTTTCGCAGCCGTTTCGGGATCTGCAAAATGAGCCACGCCATCAAAAACTGCAGCGCATACCCGACCGGACCGACAAAAACGGCGAATTTGAACGTATTGGCGATGACGTACTTCATCAGAACGAGGTCTTCCGTGAACATGACCTTGAAATTGTGCAGGCCGACAAACACCGGCGTCTGGATCGAGTTGTACCTCGTAAACGCCAGCAAAGACGCCGACAGCACGGGCAGAACGATAAATACGACAAAACCGAGAAGAAACGGGGCCAAGAAGACGTAAGCCAGTTTGTTTCTCTTCATGTCCTGCCACAGAAGCGCCGCCCTGCCGCTTGGCTTGCGGGTGTTGATCGCGGCCGCGCGAGCGGCCGTCTGCGCTTTGCCGATCATGGCGATCCCCCCGAAAGTCCGTATTCCCGCCGGTATCGGTCGATCTCGCGCCGGATGAGGTTCACGGCGTTCTCCAGTTTTTCCCGCGCATTGCCCTTGTCGATGACGGTCGCCGTCCAGGCGTTCGCCAGTTCTCTGCCGGTCATGTACGATCCTCCCGGAACGTACGGGATGCCCTTGAACCATTCCAGCTGCGTCAAAATGACGTCCTTTTCGTCAGGCGACCACGGGGTGTGCCGGACGACTTCCGGAATGGCGGAGTACCATCGGAACTCCATTCCGTACATGTTCTCCAAATCGTTCGCAAACCGGATTTGCGTTTCGGCCGACAGCCACCACCGCACGTATTCCCACGCTTTGGCCTGTCGTTCCGGCGTCGTTTTGAACATCATGACCCCTTTGACGTCCCCGCCGTGCCATCGCACGACGCTGCCGCTCGCGTCCAATTTGCCGGGAATCGGCGCCATGTGCCACAAAGAGGAAATTTCCGGCGCCGCGATGCGAAACAAGAGATAGTCGGTCATCGAGGAGATGCCGATCGGCACGTCGCCGAGGCGGAAATGCTGGTAGAAACTGGCGATCACTTCCGGAAGATTGTATTTGACGTACAAATCGGTCATCTCTTTGAAAGCGGAAAACCCTTCCGGCGTATCGAAGGCGACGTCGGCGCCGTCCGGCTCGTAGATGTCCACGCCGTGCTGATAAAAAAACGTCAGCCAGTCTCCCGGAGGCAGCCAGAAATTCAGGTTGTTCTGCTGCAAGGTCGGAATGATCTTTTTGACATCGTCCCACGTTTCGGGAACGGCGATCCGGTGTTCGCTCAACACGTCTTCCCGGTAAAACATCACGTTCATGACGGCTTCTTCCGGAAGCGCGTAATCTTTGCCGTCGTATTGGAACGGGATACGCGTGCCGGGCGCTATGGTTGAACTTAACTCCTCAAATCCCGGCAGTTCGTTCATGCTGACGATCGCGCCGCGCAGCGCAAAGTTGAACGGGGTATCCATGCCGACTCCCGTCGCGACGTCCGGTTGTTTCCCCGCCGCGTTGGCCAGCACGAGCATGTCAGGGCCGGGAATATAATTCACGCGAACCCTGTAACCGGTCTGCGGAGTAAAGTACTCGTCGGCATACTGCTGCATCAGATCGACATAATCGCGGTTGCGCTGCACCCAAACTTCGATGGCCGCCTCCCCTTCGCGGTCGTTTTCGTTTTGGAACGATGCGGCAAAGGTTTTGACAAAGTACCGGATCGACGCCCAGATGCCGGGCTTGGCCGGCGGAAAGTCCATATCGGCGCTCTTCACCGTGATCCTGTCGATCAACAGAGGCTGGAACGCCAAGCTGGCGGCGAAATTCAACACGTCGAGCTGAATGCGGGTCAACGAGTCGACGCTTTTGGGAATGTCGTCCGGATGGTCGGCGTAGCCCCTTAACCGTTTCATATCTGTATAGAGCGCGTCGAATTTGCGCTCCCCGGAGCCGGTCAACCTGGCCAATTCCTTCATTTGCCCCGCCAATCGATCCGCCAATTCCGCAAGCTGCGCGTCGATATCCGGAACGTACTTTTTCAGATCGTACGATTTGAACAGATCGATTTGGCTCGCTTTCGTCACGCCGGTAATTTTCTTGATTTCCAGGTCCAGCCGTTTGATGTCGTCCGCAATTTCGCGCAGCGCGCCGATCACGGGAGCGTACGGCTCCGAGGTCACCGTGAGCCGGATCGTATGCTTGCCTTTGGCGAGATAAAACTCGTGCGGCCGGTCGTCTCCGAGCACCTTGTTTTTCCAGGATTCGGCGTAAGGAAACGAAACGTGCAGCATTTCCTGAAACGGCACCTTGCCGTCGATGTGCACCGTCCGATACGAACTGAGATCGCTGTTGTCCGCCTGCCGGTACTTGATGCCGATCTGGTACGTTCCGTCCTCGGGCACTTCGAACTGCCATTCCACCCACTGCTGCGGGTGACGCCACGACAGCCCGCCGATCGCGTTGTATGCCCGTTTTCCGTAGGCTTCCGGGACGACGCCCGCTTCGCCGATGTTGTACAGCTGAATGTCCCTCGCGGAAAGCGCATGCGCTTGTTCGCCCTCGATCGTCTGCACGAAACCCGCCGGAGATTTATGCGCAGGCAGGTTGGCTTGATATTCGCGGTAATCCGGAATCGACTCGGGCGTCTTCAGAATGATTTTGGCGATCGCGAGCGTCCCCCGCACGCCGGTCAGCGTGATCGTATGGGAACCTTGTTCGAGCGCAAAGTCGATCGGCGCGCTCTTCATTCCCGTTTTATCCGCGACCGGTTCCGTCATCCACGCTTGGACCGCCAGCAGTTTGGGCCGCTTCTCGTTCCCTTCGCCGTCCTTGGCAAACGGATACTTGTCGTAACGATACCGCTGTCCCAGTACGAATGTGCCGGGAAGGGATTCGGGGACGGCTCCGTCGATCAGAAGCCCTCGCTCGATCGCTTCCGCGTCATCGCCGGTGTGCCAATATTCCACATACAGATGATAGACGCCGCTTTCGGGAACCGTCACTTCATACGCGACTTCTCCGCCGGCGCTGTCCCAGATCAGCACGCGGTCTCTGCCCTGCAGTTCCCCCGTACGGATGGAACTTTCCGCGGATTTCCGCGCGTACTGCGCTCCGGGGATTTCCACGGTCCAGCCGGAGAGGCCGGCGGCCGACGGCGGTTCCGGAGCGCCGGTCCCCGACCGGGAAGAAACGCCGTCTCCCTGCATCCGGGCAGCGGATTGAAACAGCAGCACGCCGCACAATACGGCAAGACAAACCATTGCGGCGGCCAATTTCCGATACTGGTTCAAGGCTTCTCACTCCGTTTCCCTGTTCCGTCGCGCCGTTTCGCCGTGCTACAAGAGGCGGTTCCCCGTATTGAGATCGAAAAACAGAAATTGATCCATATTGGCGTTCACACACACGACCTCCCCTTCGCGAAAACGCCGCTCGGCGGCGGTGCGGACGACGATGCGGCCGGCGCTGCCCAGATCGACATGGACATGGCGGTCGGCGCCGACCAGTTCCGTCACTTCCACTTTGCCGGTAAAACTGTCGGCCGCGCCGGATGCCGGGCCGGGTTCGATCGCAAGCTGTTCCGGGCGGATGCCGCCGATGACCGAAACCGCGTTGGATCGCGCCAGCTTGGCCGCCCGGGCCGGAGGAATGCGCAGCGCCATCGTCTTGTTGCTGAACCAATACGCATCGTCTTGATATTCAATTCGGCCCGCAATAAAATTCATGGGCGGGTTGCCGATGAATCCCCCCACAAACGTGTTGGCCGGCGAACTGTACACTTCTTCCGGCGTGCCGACCTGCTGAATGACTCCTTTGTTCATGACGACAATGCGGTCCGCCATCGTCATCGCTTCAATCTGGTCGTGGGTGACATAGATGGTCGTCGTATTCAGAGCCCGGTGCAATTTGATGATCTCGACCCTCATCTGCATGCGCATTTTCGCGTCGAGGTTGGAAAGCGGTTCGTCCATCAAAAAAAGCCGCGGATCGCGCACGATCGCCCGCCCGAGCGCCACTCTCTGCCGCTGCCCTCCGGACACTTCGCGCGGAAAACGATCGAGCAAATGGTCGATTTCCAGATTTCGCGCCGTTTTTCTCACTTTTTCGTCAATCAAATATTTCAGCGTTCTTCCGACGCGAAGCGCGAACGCCATATTTTCATAATTGTTCAAACTTGGGTAAAGCGCGTAGTTTTGGAACACCATCGACACCTTGCGCTCTTTGGGCGACAAATCGTTGACGAGCTGTCCGTCGATGTAGATTTCCCCGCGGGTAACGCTCTCCAGACCGGCGATCATGCGCAGCGTGGTCGATTTGCCGCACCCTGACGGACCGATGAGCGCCACAAACTCTTTGTCGGCGATGTCCAAATTGAAGTCTTGCACCGCGGGTGCCGCGTTTTTCAATCCTGGGTAGCTTTTCCACAAGTTTTTCAGCAAGACGCGCGCCAATCCTCTCTCCTCCTTGCGGATGCCGCCGGAACGTGCCGAAAGCGGAATTTCGAAGCCGCATAAAGCGGACCGGAGCAATCGGCCCGCTTTATGTCCATGGCCTCGTATGCCTAGTTGGCGTTGTAGTACGTGGCGTTGACATACTCGTCAAACTGCTTCAGCAGATCGGGGATTTGCACATTGCCGGCCGCGACATCGACCAGGCGGGCGGACAGATCGTTCAGAATCGGCATGCCGTAACCGCCGTAGTCGGGAATTTTCGCGTCCTGCATCGACCGGACAAATCCGTCCAGCGCGGCTTGGTTCTCCGGCGTCGACTGGAAATTTTCGTTGATCGCCGGGATGCCGATCGGCAAATCCGGGTCGTCCGGGCGAATCGTCAGCGGGCTCTCGTTGCCCGTCGTCGGGTCTTTCATCAGCGCGTTGTCGTAAAAATGCTTGCTCGTCACGATTTGAATGTACTTCATCGCCAGGTCTTTCTTCTCCGTGGTCGGGAAGATCGCGAGCGTGATGCCGTAGGCGATCGCGGCGCGTCCCGCCGGACCTTGCGGTTGTCTGAGTACGGTCCAGTTGAAATTGTTCGATTTCGTATCGTGGTTGTACGGCTGCCCCCACAGCGACCACGGCACCATCCCCACGTGTCCTTTGGTCCAGTACGCGGACCACGGGTCGGTCAATCCGAATTTGCTCAGCTCTTCCGGCGTGAAGGCGATATTGCTTTTGGCCGCGTATTCGATCCATTTTTCAATCGCCTTGATGGCGTTCGGGTCTTCGGCAAAATTCGAGACCGGTTTTCCGTCGACCATTTTGTATCCTTTGACGCCGTACGCTTCCAACCAGGAGAACAGCGGCCACGGCGAATGCACGTCCGGCTGCGATCCGGTGATGCCGTTCGCTTTGTCCACGAGCTGTTTGTTGATTTCGATAAACTCGTCGATCGTCCAATCGTCGGTCGGCACCGGAACGCCCATTTTCTCAAACAGATCCGTGTTCAGCATCCACGTTTGCGGCAAGGTCATCCAAGTGATCCCGTACGTTTTCCCGTCGACTTTGTTCATGTTGATGACGGCCGGATTCAGCGTATCGACATATTGCGGATTGGCCGCAAGCAGATCGTCGATCGGCATGATGTAATCTTTGCGGATCAGATCGGGAATGTCGCCGGGCACGGTCACGAACACGTCCGGCGTATTGCCCGCCGCGATCGCCTCGGTCAATTTTTCCGGCGCGTACTCTTCATGAACGATGTCCATCTGTTTCAGTTTGAGATCGGGATAATACGTTTTGAAGTAATCGTACACGCCGCCCAGGTCCGGATCCGCGCCGTTCAACTGGCTCAGCACGACGAGGATCGACAGTTCCCCTTTCACGTCCGGAATGAGACCGTTGTCCGCGGAAGCGCTATCGTTATTGCCGTTGGAACCGTTATTATCCGTGCCATTGGAAGCGCCGTTCGAAGCGCCTCCGTCGTTTCCCGACGCGTTCTCCCCGGACGCTCCGTTGTTACCGGCATTGGTTGAGCCGCCGCCGCTGCAGGCGGCGAGCAGGGAAAACATCAACATCCATGACAACAACAGCAGAACGGTTTTTTTCAACGCAAACCCTCCTCAATCTTCAGGTTGATTTTTTTTTATAGCGATAGCCGAATAAGACCGCGAGTTTCGTCGTCATCAATACGTCACGCCGCGATGCGCGTAGGCCTCCACGATTTTCCGGTTATGTTCGTCGCCGCCGTCCACATTCGCGCTGAGGAACACCGGCGGAGTACGGCCGTCCCGAAGAAAACGGGCGATGATTTCCACCGTCAGCGATTGGGCGATCATCGCTCCGACCACACTGGAAGCCGATCCCGTTTTCTCCTGGAACCCGGGGATTTCCAGCAAGGTGTCGCCATACGGACAGCCGTTGTCGATGACGATGTCCGCCAATTCGTACAGTTTTTTGCCGCTCGGGTGCCGGCTCGACGTTTGCCGGGAATGCGAAAGCGACGTCACGGCGACGACCGGGATGCCGCGTCTGCGGCATTCGAGCGCCAGTTCGACGGGAGCGCCGTTTCGTCCGGAATTGGAGACGATGATAAAGGCGTCTTCCGGCCGCACGTCGTGCAGTTCGAGCAGCTTGTGCGCCGTCTCGGGATCGCGTTCCAGCTCGACCAGGTTGATGCCCTTGCGTGAAGACGCGGCCACATCTTCCAGTCCGACGAGTTTCATCGGCGCGAGTCCGCCCGCGCGGCCGCACATTTCCATGCCGAACGCGCGGGAATGCCCCGCCCCGAATACGTGGACGATGCCGCCCCGAAACAAGCATTCGGCCAGACGGTCGGCCGCTTTCCGGATATGATCGAGCTCCGACGCGCGCACTTTTTCCAAAATATCCATGATTGCCGAAAATACATGCTCTGCCCCAAAACTCATGGCGTACCTCCAATGGCTTGATTCAGTTTCTCCTCGTCGATGGTCCGGTTCAATTCGCACGCCGCCAGAAAGATCGCCCCGATGACCGGCGGGTACAGGGGCCGGCGAATTTCGACGGAAGCGTCGTAGCGTTGGATCGTCTCGGCCATGCTGTCCAGTACCCATCGTTTCGATTGAAAAACGCCTCCGGTCGGATACACGATGCGAACGTTCTTCACGCCCCCCTTTTCCTTAATCTGTTTCAGCACCGAAACGGCAAGTTCTCCGAGTTCGTTGCCGGCCTGCCGCAAAATCTGCCGCGCCGCTTCGTCTCCTTCGTCGGCGGACTGGTGGACGAGTCTGGCAACGCTTGCAATTTCGTCCCGGCCGATTTTGTCCGCATGAATCCGTTTCTTGATTCCCCAATACGAAAGTTCACCGAAATATTGCAGTGTGCGTTCGTGCAGTACGGTCGGCATACCGCGCCCCTCGCTGTGCCGGATGCCCGCCTTGATCGCCTGCAGTCCGATCCAGTAAGCGCTTCCTTCGTCGCCGAGAATGTGCCCGTACCCTCCGGCCACAAACTCGTTTTCGCCGTCGCTGTAATACCCGATGCTTCCGCCTCCTGCGATGACGAGCACGCCGTCGTTCTTGCCCGCCGACGCCCCCGCCAGGTTCGCTTTGACGTCGCCCTCCACCACGATCCGGTCGACATGGACGCATTCCGTGATCCAGCTTTTGATCATGTCCTCGTGCTCTTTATGCACGCCGCTGATGCTGACGAACGCCATTTCCACCGTTTCCGCCATCTTCGTTTTGGCGAGCAGCGCCCGCAGCGCCAGCTGAATGCCCTGTCTCGACTTCACCTGCCCGTTCAACGTCAGCATATGGTCGATCGGCGGTCCTTCGGCGATCACGCAAACCCCGCAGGTTGGGTCATACAGGCACGCTTTCGTTGCCGTCTGTCCTCCGTCTATGCCAAGCAACGCCATTATTCTCCCCTCCCTTACCGGCCAGGTTCAAGCTATGAAATCGCTCTCACGAACCGCGCGGCCACTTCCCAGGGAGCCGTAATGGATGTCCCCACGACGACGCTGTGGGCTCCCCTCGCATGGATCGCTTCGCGAACTTCCTCCGGTTTGGAAAAACGTCCTTCCCCGATGACGGGAACGCGCACCGTCCGCACGAGCCGTTCGATCAAATCCAGGTCCGGCCCTTCGGTTTTGGTCGTGTAAGGCGTGTATCCGGCCATCGTGGTGGCGACGACGTCTGCGCCGCACCGCTCGGCGCGAACGGCTTCCTCCACATTGGAAATGTCCGCCATCACCGGAACGCCGAGATCGTTTCGGATCGCTCCGATCAGTTCGCGCAGTTCGTCCTCCTGCCTTCTCGCTTCGAACGTCGCGTCCAATGCGATGATGTCCGCACCGGCTTCCGCGAGCTCGCGGGCGCTGGCGAAATCGGGCGTAATGATTTGGACGCCGCGCTTGTCGGGCTTTTTGTAAATCCCGATCATCGGCAGTGGAACCGTTTTCTTGATTTCGCGAATATTATCCGGTCCGTTCGCGCGTATACCGCCGGCGCCGCCCATCAACGCGCATTCCGCCATCGCCCGCATCATGCGCGGATCGCCGTAGAAGGGCGTGCCCGGCCATGCCTGACAAGAAACGATCAATTTGTTTTTCAACAGTTCGATCATGCGGTTTCTCTCCTAGTACAATTTGTCCAGGATGGACTCGGTCGTTCGCCAAATTTTCCCTTGGGATTCCGCCGTCTGCGCCGTCATGTACAGCGACAGGCTGATGACCAACAGTTCAATCGCGTACAAGATCGACGCTTTGCTTTTGAAGCTCTCCAAAATATTGGTGATTCCCCGCTGTACGCAAACGAGTTTCAAATCCGACACTTCGGTGATGGGCGACTTCCCTTGCCCGGTGATGCAGATCGTCTTTGCGCCGTTGGCGCGCGCCGCGCGCAGCGCGGATACGATATCTTTCGTGCTTCCCTCCTGCGAAATGCCGATGGCGACATCGCTCGATTCGACGTGAGCGGCCGATATGGCTTGGAGATGAACGTCGACGTGCGCGTCGGCGGTCAGACCTTGTCCCATGAGCTTGATTTTCAAGAGCTGCGCCATCGGTCCCGATTCGCCGAGGCCGAACACGACGATTTTCCGAGCTGCGGCCAGCAGTTTCACCGCCTCATCAAGCGCCTCCTGATCAATGCTCATCGAGGCGTCGAGAATGCTGTTCGCCGATATTTGCGCCAACTTCTTCGACAGACTCGCTTCTTCTTCCGAATCACCTCCGGGACGGGCCGGTTGTTCGGAACTTTGGGCGATCCGGATTTTCAGTTCCTGGTACCCGCGCAGCCCGATCGTCTGGCAAAATCGCGTGATGGATGACTGGGCGATTTCCAGTTCTTCGGCAACCTGTGTGACCGAGCTGAACATGATCTTTTCGGGCGAATTCAACACGAAATCGGCGATTCGCCTCTCCGTCACGCTCATGTTGCCGTAAGCGCTTTGAATAATCGCGGTAATCGTCTCCTGTTCCGACGTATGCCCGCCCTCTTTCTGAATTTTGCTTCCCATGAACAAAATTTCCTTTCAAGATAGATATTTTGGAGAATTTTGCTTTTATTATAGTCCGGTTCGTGAAGTTCTGCAAGGAAATTTTTTCGATATTTTGTTTTCAATAAAAATTTTATGCAAAAGGTTGCCGATACTTTTCCGGCTCTCTCGTTTCTCCGACTGGCGTCCCCCGATGAGCCCCTTCCCCGGCGGCAGCTTGGTCCGGACCACTCGTCCCACTCGGTTACATAGAAAAATTGGGAGGAGACTCCCCTCCCATGTACAGCACGTTTTCGTTTTTCTGTTTTCCAGTGAAAAAGCAGCGCGTGGTGAAGGTTATTCGTGCACGAGCGGCATGACATGCCGGCGCACCCAATATGTTTGAATCACGACGAAAGGAAGGTTTGCGGAAAAACTACGCTATGAAAACGCTTTCATTCATCCGATCGCCACGATCCGCGAAGAGGAATGCGCGCGGCCATCATGAAAAAAATGCGTCCCCCTGCAGTTGTGAACTGCCGGGGGACGCGCATTGCGGCCGCGTGCGGCAAGCGGCTGCGCGCCGCCGGCCGAAACCGGCATATGCCGCCTCGCCGCATCGGTCAAATCGCTTCCTTGATCCCTTGACGAAACTGGCTGTAATACAGGTCGGCGTAAAATCCGCCTTTCTGCAGCAGTTCTTCGTGCGTGCCGCGCTCGATGATGCTGCCCTTGTTCATGACGACAATCAGATCCGCATTGCGAATCGTCGACAGGCGATGCGCGATGACAAAGCTCGTGCGTCCTTTCATCAGACGGGCCATCGCCTGCTGGATCTGAACTTCCGTCCGCGTATCGACATTGCTTGTCGCTTCATCCAGAATGAGGATCGGCGGATCGGCCAGAAAAGCGCGGGCGATCGTCAGCAGTTGTTTTTGCCCCTGGGACAAGTTGGACGCTTCCTCGTTCAACACGGTATCGTAACCTTCCGGCAGCGTGCGGATAAAATGATCCGCGTGAGCGGCCACGGCGGCCTGCACAATTTCCTCCTCCGTCGCATTCTCCCGGCCGTAGGCGATATTGTCGCGAATCGTGCCGTTGAACAGCCACGTATCCTGCAGCACCATGCCGAACTGGCTGCGCAGGCTGCCCCTCCGGATGTCGCGAATATCGCAGCCGTCAATCGTAATGCTGCCGCCGTTCGTTTCATAAAAGCGCATCAAGAGGTTCACCAGCGTCGTCTTGCCCGCTCCCGTCGGACCGACGATGGCCACCGTCTGTCCGGGGCGCACGTCCATGTTGAGGTCGTCGATCAGCACCGCGTCTTCCGCGTAACCGAACCGCACGTGCCGGAACGATACGGCCCCTCGCGGTTTTTCCAAAATCTCGGCCTTGTCCGCGTCCGGTTCTTCTTCCTTTTCGTCCAGCAGTTCGAACACGCGCTCGGCCGCGGCCACCGCGGCCTGTATCATATTGGCGATGTTCGCCGCCTGCGTGATCGGCATGTTGAACTGCCGCGCATATTGAATAAACGCCTGCACGTCGCCGATGGCCATGCGCTGTCCGGCGACGAAAATGCCCCCGACCACGCAGATCAGCACATAGCCCACATTGCCGATGAAGCCCATGAGCGGCATGATCATGCCGGATACGAACTGCGCCCGCCATCCCGAGTCATACAAGCGTTCGTTGATCGTATGGAAGGTGGCGGCCGCATGGCGCTCCCGTCCGAACGCTTTGATCAGCTTGTGTCCGGAAATCATTTCCTCCACGTGGCCGTTCAGTTCCCCGAGCGAACGCTGCTGCTCCATGAAATACCCTTGCGAGCGCTTGGCGATTCTAGCCGTGACGACCGCGCCGAGCGGCAGCGTCACCATGCAGATCAGCGTCAGCCAAGGACTGATGGTCAGCATCATGATGACGACGCCGACCAGCGTCACCAATGAGGACATCAGCTGCGTCAGGCTCTGCTGCAGCGTATTGCTGATCATGTCGACGTCGTTCGTAATGCGGCTCATCGTTTCCCCGTGGGGCCGGGAATCGAAATATCGCAGCGGCAGCCGCGACAGTTTGTCATTCACATCGCGCCGCATGTCGTAAACGGTCCGCTGCGTCACGCCGGCCATGATATACTGCTGGAAAAAAGCGAACAGCGAACTGGCCGCATATAAGAAGAGCAGCGCGACCGCGATACGGCCGATGTAAGCAAAATCGATGGCGGCCCCTTCCACGCCGTTCAGCCGCGCCATGACCCCTTCAAACAGTTTCGTCGTCGCATTGCCCAAGATTTTCGGGGAGAGTATGGCAAACAAGGAGCTGAAAACCGCCAAGGCGAACACGGCGATCAGCCGATATTGGTGCGGCTTCAAATAGGCGAGCAGCCTTTTCATCGTTCCTTTGAAATCTTTGGCCTTGGCGGGAGGCATGGCGAACGGTCCCGGGCCGCCCATGGGGCCCCTCCCCGGTCCGCGCATCGCATGTCCCGGATGCGGCCGATGAGCGTCTTTCATACGATTTCCCCCTCCGCCATTTCCTCTTCCGACAGCTGCGAAGCGACGATTTCCCGATACACTTCGTTGTCTTGCAAAAGCTGCCGATGCGTGCCGATGCCCGCCACTCGTCCGTTTTCCAGCACGATGATGCGGTCCGCGTCGATGACGGTATGGATGCGTTGGGCGACGATGATCACCGTGGCCTTTCCGACCTCCTCTTTCAGCGCCCTGCGCAGCTCGGCGTCCGTCTTGTAATCGAGCGCTGAAAAGCTGTCGTCGAACACGTAGATTTCCGGTTTGCGCACCAAGGCGCGCGCGATGGACAGCCGCTGCTTCTGGCCGCCGGACAAGTTGGTGCCGCCTTGGGAGACGCGCGCGTCGAAGCCGCCCTCCATTTCCGTGACAAAATCGAGAGCCTGCGCCACTTCCGCCGCGCGGCGCAATTGTTCCTCCCCCGCGTCCTCGTTGCCGTACCGAAGATTGTCGGCGATCGTGCCGGAGAACAGCACCGCCTTTTGCGGAACGAAGCCGATCTTTTTCCGCAAGTTTTCCAGCGACATCTCGCGCACGTCGACGCCGTCGATCAGCACGCTTCCTTGTTCCACGTCGTAGAAGCGGGGAATCAGGTTGACCAGCGTGGATTTCCCCGAGCCGGTTCCGCCGATGATCGCCGTCACTTCTCCCGGTCTCGCCTCGAAGGAGATGTTTTCCAAAGCCGGCTCCTCCGCTCCGGGATAGCGGAACGTAACATTGCGGAATTCGACGCGCCCTCCGCCGGCCGCTTGCTTTGGCGACGGGGCGTCGTGAATGCTGCCTTCCAGTTCCAGCACTTCCCGAATGCGGGAGGCCGACACGGCGGCGCGCGGCAGCATGACGAAAATCATGGACAGCATGATGAGCGAGAACAGGATCATCATGGAATACTGGAGAAACGCCATCAAGTCGCCGACCTGCATATGTCCGCGATCGATGCGGATGCCGCCGAACCAGATGATCGCAACCGAAGAAAAGTTCAAAATCAGCATCATCGTCGGCATCATGAGCGCCATGATCCGGTTCACTTTCAGCGCCGTATCGGTCAAATTGCGGTTCGCCGTTTCAAAGCGGCGTTTTTCATGATCGATGCGGTTGAACGCGCGAATGACGCGAATGCCGGTCAACCCTTCGCGCTGCACGAGATTCAATCGATCCAGATAGGTCTGGATTTGCTTGAACAGCGGAATGCCTTTGCGGGCAATCAGGTAAATCGCCAATGCGAGAATCGGCATGATGCCGATAATCACCAGGGCGAGCGCCGCGTCTTTCAACAGCGCCATGACGATGCCGCCGACGGCCATCATCGGCGCCACGATCATCATTCTCATGACCATGATGAGCACCTGCTGCACCTGGGCGATGTCGTTCGTCGTCCGCGTGATGAGTGACGCGGTGCCGATTTTGTCGATTTCCAATTGCGAAAAGTCCATCACGTGCCCGAACAGCTTGCCGCGCAAATCCCGTCCGAAACCGGTCGCCACCTTGGCGGATTGGTAGCTGGCGAGCACCGTGCAAAATACGCCGAAAGCCGCCACGAGCAGCATCCATCCGCCCGTCTTCAGGATGTAGGGCGTATCGCCAAATTGCACGCCGATATTGACGATGTCCGCCATCAGCGTCGGCAAATAAAGCTCCGACAGCGTCTGCAAAAAGACGAGAGCGAGCACCGCGGCGATGATGGCGCGATACGGTTTGAGATATGGAAGCAGTTTGCTCAAACGTCTTCATCTCCTTTCGCATCCTCATGCCTCATCCAATCATCCGTTTGGGCGTGCAAATAATCCGAAATTTTCCGCATCGTTTCAATGAAACGCAAACTTTCATTCTCCCCGAGGTACTTCACCAAACCGGTGAACAATTTTAGGCGGGCTTCATTAATGCGTTGAATGTACTGGATCCCTTTCTCCGTCGGCCGCACTCTGACGATGCGCCGATCGCCGCGGTCAAAATGGCGTTCGACGAGCCCTTGCTCCTCCAGACTCCGGATATGCTGCGTCACCGTCGGCGACGTGACGTTCAGTTTTCCGCTGATTTCCGATACCATCAACCCGGGCGAGCCGTCTTTCACCCCGCAGTGAATCAGATGAAGCACCATGATCTCGCCGGGCTTGTTTCCGAACGCCCCGCGGTGATGCAGCAATTTTGCGCGATTCCGCGAGTGCATGAACGACTCCATGAGCCGTCTGGCGATGTCCTCCAGCCGTTCCTGCAATGTTCGTCCCTCCGTTCGTTGAAACTGTGTTGTAAGCTGTGTTTGACCCTGCACCACGTGCTGTTGTACGCTGTTCGCTGGCAATGCACGCTGTCTGTCGCCATTGGCATGCTGTACGTCCGCCTTGGCAAAAATTTAGTTAGGTTAATAATTATTTATGAAACCTAATTATATACGTGACTAAATGAAAAATCAACTGTTGGAGAAGCGGGCTTAGGAATTTTTATTCCAGTAAAGCGGCCGCGTTCCATGTCTTGTCCCATTTCCCGCTTCTCGACCTTCTTAGTACCGCAATCGGGAGATCTCCCGCGCAGAAATGGCCTCGACACTCGCTACATCGATATTTGTTCGCTATAACCCATGGCAATGTAACCTTTAAGCCTTTTCTTATACATTCGCATTAGAAGTGGGACTTGAATATCGACGTAATCATAAATCTGCACTTCACGTTTTGAGTCATATAAGCGATGTAGCCTGCCGGCGTATTGCTGAAGTGTCCCTTTCCATGAAATGGGTGTGACAAGAAACAATGTATCAAGACGGGCATCGTCAAAGCCTTCCCCTGCAAATCTTCCCGTGGCTAGAAACACTCGTTCTTGATCGGATGGTATCGAGCGGATTTGATCTTGAATCTCCTTCCATCGCCTTTTCCCCATACCGCCACGCAGGACAATGACATTTTTCGCAAAATTTTTCAGTCTGTTTTCGAAATATTCCAGGTGCGAAATCCGATCCGTCAGTAATATCGGAGACCTTCCCTGATCCAGCGCTTTCAACAAATCATCAAAAATCTGGTCATTTCGGAGATCATCTGCGATGAGTCTCTCATATAATTCCTGAATCGGGATGTTCTTCTCCGAATCCTCAAGCATGAAACTGGTATATCGCGGAATGACGACATGACGGAACGGTCGGTTCTTGGCTTGTGATTTTGCATTTACCCGATAGCGAACTGGGCCGCACTGCATCTTGACAATTGGGTGATGACCGTCTTTACGCACAAAGGTTGCCGTCAATCCCAACACATATTTTGCCTTAGCTTGTTTGAGCACCTTCTCAAAGCTGTAAGCGGAAATATGGTGGCATTCGTCCACAACGATATGCCCATATTCACTAATACACGCCTCCATTTTTTCTCTTCCATAAATGGATTGCAGCATGGCGACATCAATATGCCCAGTACGTTTCGACTTACCTCCACCAATTTGTCCGATCTCATGAATTGGAATATTTAAGAACAAAGCCAACTTTTCTCTCCATTGCTCCAACAACTGGGTTCGATGCACCAAGACTAACGTATTGACTGCCCTTGCCGCTATCATCCATGCGCCAACAACAGTTTTTCCAAACGCAGTCGTTGCAGATAAAATACCGAAATCATATCGAATCAGTTCTTGAACAGCCTTCGTTTGCTCGTCGGTTAACTCTCCATGAAATTTCACATCGATACAAGTCCCAGAAGTACGTCTATCCTCAACTTCCACAATGACTCCACGTTCTTTAAGCATGTGCATCACTTCTCCGAAGCAGCCTCTCGGCAGTGCCAGATAACGCGGAGACTCCTCTGAACAATTGATAATGCGCGGTTTGCCAAATGTGGATAACCTCATTTTTTGTGCTTTGTAAAACTCGGGATTTTGAAAAGCCGCCATTCTCGTAAAATGATGAATTAGAGAAGAGGATAACCACTCTTTGTCAATATAAACCATGTTGCTGAGAACCAATTTCATTTTATAAGGGAATGGCACTGTAATTTGAACTTTTTCGGAGAAAGGCAACTCCAAGGAGTTCATATTTTCCTCTTCTTCTTCCGTCAAAGGTTTGGCAATACACAACACATTGCCTTTGCGTTCCGCTTCATGAACGATCTCTTCGACTTCCATTCGTTTCATTTTTCGGAGAGACGACAGGAACACCCACTGGTCTTTATAAGGCTGGAAGGTTTCATCGATAAACAGGCTATTTCCTTCTTTGCCGGGCAATCTTTGCAGCGGTAAGGCGATGAGATTACCTAGTTTCTTATCTTTCGGAAGTGTATCTTGATTCGGAAACATTCGGTCATATGAATCCAACCCAATTTGGTATCGATTTTCCAAAGTAAGGGTCAGCAACGTACATCCTAACATGCGGGCCAATTTTGCAGGGATCGGTTCTTCGAAAAAAATCCATACGTGTCCCCCGTTTCCAGACCGGGATCGCTCCAATGCAGCAGGCACATTCATTCTTCGACACGTATTCAGAAATGCAATCGTATCTTCCCGCCAACTTGTTTTATCAAAATCAATGGCCAAGAACCAGCAAGTTTCATCAAGCAACAGCGGATAAATGCCGACTGTCACCGGACGATCTTCCCGTTGCAAATGTTCCGTAATGACTTTATCTGTCAACGGTAAATCATTGCCCCAAACGATTTTTCCATTTTCCCTGCCAAGGTACTCACGCGCTCTGAAATACGCGGGCTTCCCCGATTTATCAACTCCACGAACCGCATAAACATCGTCTCGCCCTCGAAAATATGAGCGAAACAATGCAACTTTATCAAAGATAGGAGAATGTTTTGTTACTTTAAAGCATTGGGCATTCGAATCGAGAGATGTGACTTCTGTAATGGATTGTTGCAACGCAGTATTCTTTTCAGACGATTGCTCAAAGGATCCTCGAACCTTAACTAGTCGCCGCAATTTTTCAATCTCCGCTTGCAGCCTTTCGTTTTCCGCACGCAATTGGAAAACTTCATTACGTAAACGATTCGTTTCATTGAGATCGTTTAAACTCAGCTCCATTTGCGATGTTTCCTCAAGTTTTTTGGGCATTTCTTCCTCAGTCCCCCATGCATGATACCCTGACATTTATAATTAACCTGAATTTCGAAAGCCCATAGTTCCGGTAAATTCACAGGATATGAACAGGAAACAGGCTGTTATTCACAGGGAATTTCCCAGTCATACAACTCATTTTCTTCGTAGCAAGGATAGTCTTTCCCCCTCCCCAACTTAAGGGGCTCCCAAATTTCTATGTCAATTTGTGGTAATCTCTAACCTGTCATGGCCGCCAACCGACCTTCGATTCGCTGCCACTCATGTCGGTACGGAAAGTTGTGTGCCAGTTTCAGAATGAGCCTCCGACTGTGCCGGACGATCGTCGCGGCGCAATGGAAAAACTCCAGCCGAAACCTGGCGATCGTGTAGCCCTGATGAACGGGCTCGCAACAGTCTCGCTTGAACCGCTCATAGAGGTTGTAAGCCAGCATTTTGATCAGCAGATCCAGCTCGTTGGCCTCAAAATCCCCCGTCGCAATCCGGTCGATGGAAAACCCGTCCTTGGCTTCCTTGATGTAATTTTCCACACAGCAGCGCTGGTTGTAAAAGCGCCAAAGATCGATCGGTTCCCACTCCAGACTGGTCACGATCGCCTCATACTGCCAGTCCGTGTCGAAATTCAGGCGCCCCTGGCCGTCATCGGCCACCTGGGCCTTGCGGATGACCGCAACCCGCCGGTGCTTTTTCCACGAGGTGGCCTTGTACAGAAGCGTGGTTCCTTCGATGACCCACTCCTCGTCCTCGACATAACGTTTCCAGTAACGGCAACGCTCCACTTCCTTCGCCAGACGACCGGTCCACTTCAGCTTGCCCACGTAACCGATCCGTTTGCTCTCCCACAGACTGTAGAACTCTTCGCCGCCGAATCCCTTGTCGAATCGGGCATACTTGACCGAACACTCGCCCAGCAGTTCAAACGTCTGTTCCAGAAAAGAAGCGGCATCCGTACAGGCGTGTGTGTTACCGGCCCTAAGCATCGCATTCAGGCACAGACGGGATTGTCCTTCGAAAACCAGCAGAGGATGATAACTCTTACGACCCGGTTTGTGCGGATTCGTGCCTTTGGCCGCGCCGGCCTGATCACCGTACACCGTTTCTACCGTAGAGTCCAGGTCCAGGATGAGTTCAGACGGCAGGCAAGGCCGGATGACTTCCTGGTTGACTTTGGGCAAATTCAGCCGCAGGTCGGGACAGGACTTGCGCAGTCGCACCAGTTCCTTGTAGAGCAAGGAGTGATGAGGACACCGTCCGCCGAGAAAACGGCGGATGAGCGGATCATGCTGCAACTTGCGAAAATGAAAGAGCCGCTGGCAGCCGAGCACCCAGCCGACAATGAGATACAGCTGGATGCGGTGGAGCGGAAATCGCGAATTGCTTGCCTTCATGCAGGACAGTCCTTGCAGCGCCTTGGGGAACTTGATTTTCTCGAAGTATTCCAGAAAGATTTTGGCGCCTCCGAAACTAGTCGCATGTCGTAGAGAAAATTCGGTCTTGATTTTGCTGACGGGTGTGGTAGACTTCACCTCAAAGGTGCTCCTTTCTTTGGGGGAGTGTGTTCGTCAAACACCATTTTACCAAAGAACAGGAGCCCTTTTCATGTTTTCAAGGTAAGCGTCAAATCCAGCACACCTGGTCAAAGCGTCTCCAGCCTGCGAGAATAGGAACGAAACGTATGCGCAGGCGTCGCCAAACAAAACGGAACGCCAAAGAGCCCCGACTGAGCAGTCAGAGCGGTTCGGGGCACAACGTCAGGGCAGTCGACACGTGATCGGCAATACGGGCGACCACGGGGCCAGCTTCTCCAGAGCGGCGGCGTCCTGCAAGTTCGGCAACTGCGGCAGTTGCTCAAACAGGTACTGCAAATAAGCCTCCGGTTTCAGCCGGTTCGCCTTGGCCGTTTCGACAACGCTGTATAACACCGCACTGGCCTTTGCTCCGCGCGGCGTGTTGCTGAATAGAAAGTTTTTTCGGCCAATCACCGTCGGCTTGATCGCCCGTTCGCTGCGATTGTTGTCGATCTCCAGCCGCCCGTCCTGCAAAAAGGCGGTGAGCTTCGGCCACTGGTTCGTGCAGTAAGTGATCGCCGTTCCGAGCAGCCCTTTGGGCAACACGCGCGCGCGTTGGCTTTCGAGCCAGGCGGCCATCCGATCCAGAATCGGTCGACTTTCCTCCAGGCGTGCGGCATGGCGCTCCTCCGCCGTCGCCTCCTTAAAGCGGCGTTCGACCTCAAACAGCGCATTGCACAAGGCCAACCCTTCCGCCGCGGCGGTTTGGGCGCGTTGCGCCGGCGGCACCGCCTGCACGGCTTCGTGAAATTTGCGCCGCGCATGCGCCCAGCCGCCCAACTGCGTGACCCCCTTGAGCTTGGCATACCCGCTGTAGCCGTCCGTCTGCAAGTACCCCGTGAATCCGGCCAGAAACGCCTCCGGATGTTCACTGCCGCGTCCGGTCCGGTAGTCGTACAGCACCACGTCGAGCGCGGCTCCGCGCCCGGTGCGATACAGCCACAGGTACGATTTCGCTTGCGCGGATCGACCCGGCTCCCGCAGGACCTGCAAGGTCGTTTCATCCGCGTGGACATGGTCTTGCGCCAGAAGCCTGGCATGGAAGAGATCGTACAAGGGAACGAGCCACCGCTCGCTGGCGGCGATCAGCCAATTGGCCATCGTCTGCCGCGACAGGTCGATGCCCCATTGCCGGAACTGTTCTTCCTGCCGGTAGAGCGGCAAGCTGTTCGCGTATTTCTGATGGATCACGTGCGCCAGCATGGAGGGCGACGCCAGGCTGCCCGGCAGCGCCGGGGTCGGCATGGGTGCGGTCACGACCGGCGTCCGCACGCCCGTCTGCTCGCAACTGCGGCAACTGTACACGTGGCGTACATGCTCGACGACGCTTACCTGCGCCGGAATGATCTTCAGTTCCCGCCGCACTTCCGTGCTCATCGCATGCAGCGGCCCGGCGCAATCCGGGCAGACGCCTTCCGTTTCGTCCAGCGTGTAGTGGATCGTTTCGACCGGCAGGTTCGCCAGTTTCGCTTCCCGCTCGCCTTTGGCTTTCTTCCGCCGCTCGACGGTCACCGTTTCCACCGTCGGCTCGGGTGCCGACGGATCGGCCTCCGCTTCAGCTTCATTGAACAGCGTCAGTTGATCCGGATGCGTTTGTTCGCTGGAGGCACCGAACCGCTTTCGTTGCGCCAGTCGAAATTGTTCTTCGTACCAGGCGAGCTGCAGCTTGAGCGCCGCCACTTGTTCGGTTAATTGTCGAATGACCTCTTCGGGAGTCGGATGGGAGATGTTCGCTCGATTTTCCATGATTCAGAATTTCGCAACATCGGGCTGACTTTCCTGCCGATCAGCATGGCGATTTGGTGAACACGCTGAGGGGAAAGCCGTTACAGGACGACCTCGGCGTGCACCGGCCGATGGGCCTGCCGCTGATCCAGCGCGAGTCCGTCCAGCAACCAGCGCAATTGACGGTGCTGCAGGGCGATCGTCGGACTTTGGTCCGACGGCTCCGGCCATCGGAACGTGCCGCGCTCCAGCCGACGGTAGAACAGCCAGAAGCCGTTGTGTTCCCAGTAAAGCATTTTCAGCTTGTCCCGCTGCCGGTTGCAGAACACGAACAGGGTGGGCGCAAACGGACTGCAGCCAAAGCTTTCCTGGACGAGGGCGGTCAGCCCGTCGATCGATTTCCGAAGATCCGTCGCGCCGCTCGCCAGGACGATCCGTTCGGGAATGGGGAGCATCAGCGTCCCGCCTCCAGCACCCGCACCACTTGCGTGAGCAGGGATGCATCGAAACCGGGACGGATGTCGATGGATGCGCTGCCGATCCGGACGACGAGTGGGGAGGCTTCCGCCGATGAAGGCGGCGTTGGGGTGACCGTCACCCAAGTCGTCGTTGGGGATTTCCGTTTGCCCGGCGACAGTTTGAGCAGCCAGTATTTCAGTTGATTGAACGGGATTTCTTGGGCGGCGCACCACGCTCGCATGGTCAGCCCGCTTTCCCGATAGGCACGGATTCGCTCACACCATTGCTCGTTGCGTTCATTTTCGTTCATTCGCGCGTACCTCCTGTCTTTCTGATACGCTTAGTTTCCCATGAATTTTCGAGCCCGTGTAGGTGTGAAGTATTTGACGCTTACTTTTCATGTTTTCAAGGAGCTGTACTTTCGAAATTCAGGATTAAATCTTATTATATCATGGAGCATGTCCACTTCTTGTTTCTTGATGGAATGACCGCAACAAAAACGCCCCGCCCCTCGTATCTAGTAGCAGAGATTGCTAGATTACAAGAGAGGCAGGTTGCACATGAAAACGGTCAAAACCGTCGCGGTCATGCTGTTCGCCGCCCTGCTGGTTTGGCAAACCGCGGCGCCCGCCGCGGCCGCCGGCGCGGACAAAACGACCCGCTACCGCGTGTACCAGAACAGCCGGCTGCTGAAAGAGTTCGCGGACAAAAACGAGGCGATCGCCTACGCGAAAAAATGGGCGTTCGGCTATGTGGAGGAAATCGGCACGCGCAAATGGATCTGGAGCCAGTTTCCGAAATACCAGGTGTCGCAACTCGGCCAGCCGGGCAAATGGTTTTTCACGCTGCAGGAAGCGATCCAACACGCGCAAACGACGCCCTACTCCAGCGTCCGCAACGTCCAGTCGATCGGCTGGGAATGGCACAACTACCCGCGGTACCAGGTGTATCAAGGCGAGTACACCCGGGAGGAATGGAAGTTCACGACGCTGGAAGCCGCGCAAAAAGAAGCGAAACGATGGGCCAATTCCAACATCATCGACCTGGAAACCAACCGCTGGGTGTGGGATTCCATTACGCCGGAGAAAAAGGAAGAGTACCGCCAACGCGACAAAGTGTACAAAGTGTATCAGGGTACATATTCGCGCGCGGAGTGGGAGTTCGCCTATCTGGAAGACGCCGTTAAAGAGGCGCTGCGCTGGCAAAACTCGTATATCGTCAATACCGCCAAAGACAACAAGGAAGTGTTTTCCAACCGCGACAACTTTACCGTGTACCAATACAACACGAAACTCGACACGTTTGTCGGTCTGAATGCGGCGATCCAATACGCGAAAAAATGGGATCATTCCCGCATCGAATACCAGGGTCAGGTCATCTGGAATAATTATCCGTACTATATCGTCTATCAAGGAGACAAAAAACTGAAAGAGTTCAACACGCCGCAGGCCGCGCAGGCGTACGCGCTGACCCAGCCGAAGGCCGTGGTCAAAACGTATTACGGCGGCACGGTGTGGGACAATTCGCAAGGGTTGAAATATTGGGCTTGGACCGGCGAAATGAGAGAAGAACAGGTGATGAACGTCGTCGCCAATACGCGCGGACTTGACGTCATCTCGCCGACCTGGTTCAGGCTCGCGGACGCTTCGGGAAACGTGGAGGACCGCTCCAGCGAAAGCCTCGTTCGATGGCTGAAAGCGCAAGGGCTCGAAGTGCATCCGCTCGTCAACAACCAATTCAACGCGGACATGACGACGAAATTCCTGCAGGATGACAACGCGCAGCGAAAATTCATCGACACCGTGGTCAACCGCAGCGCCGCTCTGGGCGTCAACGGCATCAACCTCGACTTTGAGAGCATGAAGGGCAGCGATCGCGACAAGTTCACACAGTTTGTGCGGAAGCTTGCCGAAGCCGCTCACGCCAAAAAATTGACCGTCTCCATTGATCTGCCGCGCGGCAGCGTGTCGTGGAACCATCTGACCGCCATCGATCACGCCGCGCTCGCCGGCATCGTCGATCATATCGTCATCATGGCGTACGATCAATACTATTCCGGCAGCACCGAGCCGGGTTCCGTCTCGGGTTTGGGCTGGGCGGAACAAGGCATCCAGGAATTTTTGTCTTACGGCATTCCGCGCGACAAACTCATTTTCGGCATCCCGTTTTACATTCGCCAATGGAAGCTGGATGCGCAGGGCAAGCTCGTCGGCAACAACGCGATTTACACCAATGCCGTATCCGATCTGCTCGCCGCTGTTCCCTTCACGAAAACGTGGGACGAACGGTTCGGCCAGTACCGCATCGAGTACAAGAAAGACGGATTCACCTACGTGTTCTGGCTGGAAGACGAGGACACGGTCAAAGCGCGCATCGCCCTCGCCAAAAAATACAGCCTTGCCGGCGTCGCCGCCTGGCGCCTCGGACAGGAGCCGGCGTCGTTCTGGGATACGCTGGCCGCGGAGAAATAGGTCGGCGGCGATGTGAAAAAACAGCCTCGCCGATGCCGAATTGCGGCATCATTGGCGAGGCTGTTGCGTTACCCTGCCGCGGAGCCGGCTTGGCGCGCCTTGAGCGCCGGAAACGGATCGTTGCACGTCATCACATAGATGCCGCACTCCAGCGCGCGGCGGACGTCCTGTTCGGTGTCCGGGCAGTAACACCACGTTTGCAGCCCGGCCTGCCGAAATTCCCGGACGCGCTCCGGCGTGACCTGGTCCATCCGGAGGGCGACCGCCCACATTTTGGCGTACGTTTCAACCGGTCCGGACAACAAGGAGTGCATCGATTCCGCCGGGAACCCCTGCGTCTTCAGCCGATGATGATCGTGAATGTGCGCCAGCACCTTGGCGTCGAAGCTCGTGAACACGCAGCGCGATAAGTATCCGAACCGCTTTAGCGTCCCGATCGCCCGGTCGGCCGCTTCGACGGCAGTCGCGGCCGGCTTGATCTCCACATTCAGCAGCACGTCCGGCCGGCCGGACAACAGTTCGCAAAGCTCCTCCAGCGTCGGAATGCGCAAGCCTTCAAACGCTTTGCCGAACCATCCGCCGGCATCCAGCCGCTTCAGCTCGGACAGCGTATAATCGCCGACCCGCCCCGTGCCGTTCGTCGTGCGGTCCACGGTTTCGTCGTGAATGACGGCGAGGTGGCCGTCTTTCGTCAGCCGCAAGTCGAATTCCAGCATATCGACGCCCGCTTCCAGCGCTTTCTGGAAGGCGAGCAGCGTGTTTTCCGGATAGGCGGCTTTCAGCCCCCGGTGTCCGGACACGACGATCGTCGAAATATCCTGCAGGCGTTCAATCATACGCCTCTTCCCTCCCAGCCGTCAATTTTCCGCGAGGATGCGCTCCGCCTCTTTCTGGAACGTTTTCAGCGACGCGTCGATGTCCGCGCTGTCGTACATGATCGCTTCGATGGCCGAGAAAAACTCGTGCATGATTTCCGGCCACGCCACGTCCTTGTTCGTATCGATCGCGTGCGCCAGCTGCTCGAACGCGGTCCGGCGGTTCGGCTCCTTGTCCCACAGCTGCTGCAGCGCTTCCGATTCGGCCATCGACTTGCTGAAAGGCAAATATCCGCTGTCGATGACGAACTGCAGCGCGCCTTCCGGAGACGTCATAACCCAATGGATGAATTCCCAGGCGGCATCCTTGTTTTTCGCGCCGGCGATCATGGAGATATTCGCGCCGCCCGTCGGTGTGGCATACACGTCGCCCTTGGGCAGAAACGCGGTAACGTATTCAAAATTGACCGATTTCATCAACCCGCCGATGGAGCCGGTCGACTGGTACATCATCGCCGCCCTGCCGTCGGCAAACATCTGGTTGGCGGTGCTGCCCGCATCCTGCTGGGGGGTAAAATACAGCGCGCCGGTGCTCTGCAAATCTTTCAGGAACGAAAACACCCGGTACCCGACGCCGTTGTCGATAAAGCCGTCGGACGTGTTGTCCTCGTTGAAAAACGATCCGCCCAGCTGCGTGATCATCGCGATCGGATACCACGTGTCGTAAGGCATGACGACGCCGTAGCGTTTGATTTCGCCGTTTTCTTTGACAACGAGCGCGTTGGCCGCGTTTTTCAGTTCCTCCCAGTTCGTCGGGACGGAAAGACCGTGTTCGTCCAGCAACGTTTTGTTGACGTGCAAAATCGGCGTCGAACGGTTGAACGGCAAAGAGACGAGCTTGCCGCCGAATTCCGAATGGCCCATCAATCCTTCCACAAAATCGTGTTCGTCCAAGGAGGATTTTTCCATGTACGGCCGGAGATCTTCCAGCACGTCCGATTCCGCGAACATTTGGACGTAAGCGCGTTCGATCATGCTGATTTCCGGCGCCGTGCCGGCGGAAATCGCCTGCTGCAGCTTGGTGACCGTTTCGTCGTAACCGCCTTGGAACGTGCCGACGACTTCGATGCGATCTTGGCTCGAGTTGAACCGCTGAATCATCGCGTCGAGAAATTCGCCGTTCGCTCCCCCGAGCGAATGCCAGAAATGCACGGTCACTTTACCGCCGGATGAGCCGGTATTGGACCCCGTCTGATTCGTTCTTCCCCCGTCCGCGGTTCCGCCGTTTCCACCGCCGCCATCTCCGTTTCCGCCTCCGTTGTTTCCTCCTCCGCCGCACGCCGCAAGCAGCATCGCAAACATCACCATCGCGGCGACGAACACGAGCCAGCTTTTCTTGATCATTTCCACAACCTCCTCTTCTCCCATTACTTAATGCCGGTATACACGAAAGCCTTGACGATTTGTCTCGATGCGAACAAATAGACGATCAGGATGGGAACGACGAGAACGACGTTCCCCGCCATGATGATATGCCAGTTGCTGATCCCCTCCGTTTCCCTGAGCATGGATATGCCGATCGTCAGCGGACGGACATCCGTGGAATCCGTCATCACCAGCGGCCAGAAGTAATCGTTCCAGTGGGACACGAAACTGAACAGCGCGATGGTCGCCATTGCCGGGCGCGCCATGGGCACCATGATCTTCCACATGATGTTGAACTCCCCGGCGTTGTCCAGTCTTGCCGCCTCGATAATCTCCTCCGGCACCTGCATGAAATACTGGCGCAGCAGGAAAATGCCGAAGGCGTTGGACATGAACGGAAGGATTTGCGGCAGCAGCGTTTTGATGAGCCCCCATTCCGCCATCATCAGATAGACCGGAATGAAGGTGACCTGTCCCGGGATCATGAACGCGAGCAGCACGAGGCTGAAAAAGACGTTTTTCCCGACAAATTTGTATTTGGCGAACGCATACGCGGCCGGAATCATGACGACCATTTGGATCGCGATGATGGATACGGTGACGATCACCGAGTTTTTCGCATAGGTCAGAAACGGGCCGGCGCTCATCGCATCGACGAAGTTCGACCATTGCGGCGCCGCCGGGATCAGCGTCGGCGGAAACGTCATCGTTTCCTGGAACGTCTGCAGCGAAGTCGAGATCATCCACAGGAACGGAAACACAAAGATCGTCAGCACGACCAGCTTCAGGATGACGCTGCCCAGCGAGCCGGCCCGTCTGAGCACCATATTCATTCAACAGCCTCCTTTCCGGCGTTTTGCTTGCGTCGATTACTGATAATGCACCCGGTTGGCAAGCAAGCGGAAATAGATGATCGTCAGCACGCCGATTACGGCCATCAGGACGACGCCGGTGGCGGAAGCGTACCCGATGTTCGTCGTGCGGAAACTGTAGATGTAATAAACCAGCGTATTGGTCGCGTTGTTCGGACCGCCCCCCGTCATGATGCGGACGGTGTCGAACACTTTGAACGATCCGATCGTCATGATGACGAGAATGAAAAACAGCTGGGGAGAAATCATCGGCAGCGTGATCTTGAACAGCACTTTCCATCTGCCGGCGTTGTCCAGGGCGGCCGCTTCGTAAATGCTCGGCGGAATGCTCTGCAGCGCCGCCGTGATGATCAGAGCGTAATATCCGATGTTTTGCCAGACGGAAACGAGAATGATGGAAAACATCGCCGTATCCGAGCTTTGCAGCCATCGGGACGGCGGCAAGCCGAACGATTTAAGCAAAAAATTCAGAAAACCGATGCTCGGTTCCATCATCCACATCCACACGAGCGCGATGGACACGATGGAAATGATGTGCGGGGTGAACATGCCGGCCTGCACGAGCGAATTCAGCCAGCGCCGCTTGTTCAGCCAGAGCGCGGCCGCGAGCGACAGGATCATCGTCGAAGCGACGACGCCGAACGTGTACACCGCGGTGTTGCTTAAAGACACGTAAAAGTCCTCTCTGGAAAAAATGCGGACGTAATTGTTCAGACCGACAAAGACGCTTTTGTCTTTGTTCAGCAAGTTGTATTTGTACAAGCTCAAATAGATCAAATAGACCATCGGCCAAAGAACAAACACGAAAATGCCGGTCATCGCGGGCGCGATCATCACATACGGGCGCAGTTTAGCCCAGAGCGTGCCGCGTTCCATAGGCGATCCCCCTTACCGCTTGGAGAAAACGGCGGTGATTGGCGTCCCGTTCGCTGACGCGCTTTCCGTCCGGCCCGAAAAAGTACAGCTTGTCCGCGCCGACGCCGATGTACACTTGCTGGTCGACGGCGTACTGATCGTCCGCGCTTTTCACCATGAACGACGCGCCGCCGTCGCAGACGATCTTGTAGTGCGTTTCCGCCCCGAGCATTTCCCGCGTGGAGATCGTGCCGCGCGCGGAAAAATGCATGTCCACCGGTTCGGCGGAAAGCACCGCGCTTTCGGGACGAAACCCGAATTTGACGCCGTCCGCGCCGAGGTCCGCAATGTTCATGGGCGGCACGCCGATAAACTGCGCGGAAAACAAGTTTTCCGGCTGCTTGTACATGACGTGCGGCGGCGCCTGCTGCTGGATTTCGCCCTTGTCCATCAACACGATCGTGTCCGCCATGGACATCGCTTCCAACTGGTCGTGGGTGACGTAGACGAACGTCGTGCCGAGCGTTTTGTGCAGTTCGATCAGTTCGATGCGCATCTGGGCCCGCAGCTTCGCGTCCAGATTGGAAAGCGGTTCGTCCATCAAAAACACCGACGGCTTCTTCACCATGGCGCGCGCGAGCGCCACGCGCTGCCGCTGCCCGCCGGACAGCGTGGACGGCTTTCGGTTCAAATAGTCGGTCAGTCCGACGGTGGCGCTGATGCTGTCCACGAGTTCCGTCCGCACGCTTTTCTTCACCTTGTTGTTTTTCAGGCCGAATTCGATGTTTTCGCGCACTTTCATCGTCGGATAAATCGCGTAGTTTTGAAACACCATGGCGACGCCGCGCTTGCCCGGCGGAACGCGGGTGACGTCTTTGCCGTCGATCAGAATGGTGCCGGACGTCGGAGCCTCCAAACCGGCGATCATGCGGAGCAGCGTCGTTTTGCCGCAGCCGGAAGGTCCGACCAGCACGGTGAACTTTCCGTCTTCGATCTTGAGGTTGAGCCCCGCAATGACCGTATGGCGGTCAAACGTTTTCGTCACATTCACAAACTCGATGGATGCCAATGCCATCCCCCCTCATCGCAAATGTGCGGAGCGTCAGGCGGTATACACCGTCACTCCGGCGTCGCGGAACGGTTTCAGCTCCTCCTCCGGAACTTCCTTCGACGTGATCACCGTGTGCACGGACTGAATCGGCGCGACGGTGTGCAGCGATTTTTTGCCGATCTTGCTCGCGTCGGCGACGACGATAATTTCGCTGGCCGCCTGGATCATCGCCTGTTTCGCCGGCACGAGCTGCGCTTCCGGATGCATCAACCCGTGCTTGGGATGAATGGCCGGAATGCCGATGAACGCTTTGGACACGTGCAGCGTGCCGAGCACATGGTTGGTGAACATGCCGTTCAGCATATAGCTGGACGGGTACAGTTCGCCGCCGGTCACGATCACCCGCACTTTGGGCGCATCCCGCAGTTCGGCGGCCACGTTGATGTCGTTCGTGACGACGGTGATGTTGCTGCGGTTCACGAGATGGCGGGCGATGTGCAGCGTCGTCGTCCCGGAATCGATAATGATGTGCTCCCCGTCCTCGACCAGGTCGGCCGCGAGTTTGCCGATCGCGACTTTCTGCTCCAAATTCGTGGTCGACCGCTCGGAAAACGGCGCTTCATCGTGCGTCCACCGCTCGGCGATGACGCCGCCGTGCGTGCGCTTGAGCAGGCCTTCCTGCTCGATCTCCACCAAATCCCTGCGGATCGTCGCCTCGTGGACGTCGAACGTTTTCGCCAAATGCGCCACGGTCGCAATCCGGTTTTGCCGCACATACTCCACAATTTTCGCTTTACGTTCGGCCGGTAACATGTTCTCGTTCCTCTCCTTGCGTCTGCCACTGAAAATGCAATATCGTCTTCTTCCAACCTCGGTGCTGCGTCGCTTCTTCCATGGCGCGCGCAAAATCCGCCGCGCTGCGGATCGCCGTCCATCGGTCGGGAAGCAGCTTGCGCAGCGTCGCCTGGCAGTGCGGATCGCACATCGCCCGGAGCACGGGATGAAAATCCCGCGCGGAACTGCGGCTGCTGCCTTTGACCGTAATGCCTTTCTCCAGAATGTCTCTCGTGTTGACCGGCACGCGCTCTTCGGAAACGCCCATCAAAATCAGCTGGCTGCCCGGTTTCAAGATGTCGATCGCCTGGTTGATCGCACTTTCCGAAAACGGGCCGCCGGTGCACTCGACGGCGACATCGTAATCTCCGCCGGATGAAAAATCGAATTCCTGGACGAGATGGCGGTGAGCGAAATCGAATTGCCGCAGCTTCTCGGGGATCGCGCCGAACACGTGCAGATGATCCGTGCCGACCCCGAAAATGTGATAGGCTGCGGCGGCCGTCAAATACCCGACCGGTCCGTCGCCAAAAACGGCCATTTTCACGGTGTTCAGCCGATCGCCGAGATGCGACAGCGCCTGATAGGAGACGGAAAACAGTTCCGCCAGCACGGCCAAATCATCCGGTATCTCTTCGGGAATCGGAATGACGCAGGCGGCCGGAATGACGAGACGATGCTGGGCGATGCCGTCGACTCCGCTGCCGAGAAACCTCCCGTGCTCGCAGTAATTGTCTCCTTTGCCGTCTCTGCATATCGGGCAGCAATGTTCGGGATCGATGCCGCGGTACACGTATCCCGGAATGTTCGGCACGATGACGACGCGCCGGCCGGCGGGCAGTTCCCGCCTGCCGGAGCGGACCACGGTTCCGATTCCTTCGTGAATGAGCGCCATCGGCAGTTTTTTGCGCAGCGCATCCGGCCTGCGGTTCCCGGTATAATAGCGCAAGTCCGCATGGCAGATGCTGCCCAGGGTCGGTTCGACAACCACTTCCCAATCGCGCAGTTCGTATTCCACCTCCGTTTCCACCACTTGATGTGGCCGGATCAATCGATAGGCGCGGGATTTCACGCGCCGTTCGCCGCCGCCGTTTGATGACACACCCCACTCCTCCTCTCCGATGTCGGTGTTTGCGGGATGGTTTTTGCGCGTTTATGCACGTTTATTTTTCGTTTTGCGCACACTATGTTTTTCCCTTTGCGTCTATCTTATCGCATTTTCGCGAGATGTCAACGCTTTATTTGTATATTTACGCATATTTTACAATTTTAACTGCTCGTTTACGCTCGTTTTACAATTCTTTTTGCTCGTTTACATTCGTTTTACGTTGTCCAAACAAGATAAGCCCTTGTCGATTTTGGATTTCATTGTGTCATGGCCGCTCATTCGGCTAACCCTGCCTCGAAACCAGCATGTACCTCTTGACCCGTGATGATGCAACCCAACAATCCGATATCGAATCCGGTTTGTGTTCCTTGACCCGTGCATTTGCCTCCGGCTTCCTTCAGATTCGCCTTCGCGGCCGACACCCTTGCCTTTGGCTAATGACAGGCGCTCGCCAGCCCCCATTCCGGACTTTCACCGTATAGATGACGCCTATACCGTGCGTACCAACAAAACTTCCTGCCAATCGGACAATCGGGTTGTTTTATACAAAAATTTATACAAAACCTATACCCCCCACCCGTATCTACCGTTCCATTTATACTAAATTTCACACATAATCGACATCCCTCTCGATTTCGATCATCGATTTGTACGATATTTCACACAAAATTCTTCACCATACCGCTTTCCGGGCGTCCATGAGTGCTAAATTTCATACAAAACCTCACTGTCAAAAAAAACGCCGACCTTTTTCAGGTCGACGTTCATTTCTAACCGGCATTCACCGGACCGGGCGGGAAGCCTCCAGCATGCGCGCGAGCTCGTCGATATCGGTCACCGGCGCCCGGCAGGCAAAATTTTCGCACACGTAGGCGGTCGCCCTCCCGTCGACCGGGCGCTTGTCGCCGACGGCGGGCACGAGCGCTCGCAGCCGGTCGCCTTCCGCGCCGTCCTGCGCGAACAGCACCGCCGTATGCGGCCGAAACCCGCTGCGAGCCGCTTCGATCATCTTGCGCGCGGCCGCGTCGTGCGGGGACCCCGCGATGACGATTTCCCCCGAACCGTGTAATGCAAAGTCCACCGCGATCAACATCATCGCATGTCCCGCGGGATACCGTTCCACCGTTCCGGCGAACGCTTCCAGCTGGCGGTCGGCGATGCGCGACAGTTCCGCGTCCGACGCAAGCCGCGCAATTCTCAGCAAATTCAGCGCCGCCACCGAATTGCCCGACGGCATCGCGCCGTCGTACACTTCTTTGTTGCGCGCGAACAGCTCTTCGCCGTCTTTGCCGTAGAAGTACAATCCGCCGGCCTTGTCGTCCCAGAACAAATCGAGCATTTGCCGGTTGAGCTCGAACGCGCGCGCGAGCGTTTCGGCGTCGAAGGAAGCCTCGTACAGCTCCAGCAGCCCCCAGACGTAAAACGCGTAATCGTCCACATACGCGGGATACGCCGCATCCCCGTCACGGTAACGGGCCAGGAGCCTCCCGTCTTCCCTTCTGAGGTTCGCCCACAGGAAGTCCGCCGCCCGCCGCGCCGCTTCGAGATACTCCGCCTTGCCGAGCGCTTTGTATCCTTTCGCCAATGCCATGATCATCAGGCCGTTCCAGGCCGTCAAAATTTTGTCGTCCTTGCCGGGAGGCACTCTTCGCTTGCGCACGTCGAACAGCCGCCGGCGGCACGATTCCAGACGTTCGGACAGTTCTTCGGCTGCCATTCCCTTTCGCTTCGCCCACGCTTCGACGTCGCCGCCGATCAAATTCGGGATGCTGCGCCCTTCGAAATTGCCCTCTTCCGTGATATCGAAAATTTCACAGTACAGTTCCGCGTCGTCCGGCCCGAGCGCCTCCTTCACCTCGTCCGGCGTCCAGACGTAAAATTTGCCCTCTTCCCCTTCCGAATCGGCATCCTCGGCCGAATAAAACCCTCCTTGCGGATCGGTCATGTCGCGCAGCACGTACGCCAATATTTGTTCCGCCGTCTCCGCGTACTTGCGGTTGCCGGTCACCTGGTACGCCTCCACGTAAGCCCAGGCCAACAGCGCGTTGTCGTACAGCATTTTTTCGAAATGCGGCACCAACCACCGCTCATCCACCGAGTAACGCGCGAAGCCGAACCCGATATGGTCGTACATTCCGCCGCGGCGCATGGCGTCCAGCGTCGTTTCCGCCATTTTCAGCGCCTTCTCGTTGCCGGTCCGATAAAAATAACGCATCAGAAAGCACAAGTTGTGGGGAATCGGAAACTTCGGCGCGCCGCGGAATCCGCCGTACACCGGATCGAACATGAGTTCAAACTGGCGAAACGCCTCATCGAGCATCTCCGGCGAGACGCTTCCCGGCCGCTCGGTTTGCATCTGTTCCGCCATTTTCCGCGCGATCCGCCCGCCCGCCTCCGCCACACCGGCGGCATCCTCTTTCCACGTTTGCGCGATCTGCTCCAAAATGTCCATCAGACCGGGGCGGCCGTACCGGCGCCGCTTCGGAAAATACGTGCCGGCGAAAAACGGCTTTTTGTCCGGTGTCATCACAATGGTCAGCGGCCATCCCCCCTGCCCCGTCATCGCCTGGCAGACGTTCATGTACACGTGGTCGACGTCCGGCCGCTCCTCGCGGTCCACTTTGACCGCCACAAAATGCGTGTTCAGCAGCTCCGCCACTTCCTCGTCCTCGAACGATTCGCGCTCCATGACGTGGCACCAATGGCAAGTCGACATACGTAGAATTCCTTTCTAAAATATTCGCGCCCCGCAGGGCTACGAATAGCCGATGGACAAAAATACCGGCTTGCTCTCCCT
>Ga0066871_100253_pt1 | contig 42278 bp, 45 predicted proteins | sample CeladaPassage60B_FD_62209 | JGI IMG/M metagenome (GOLD analysis project Ga0066871, IMG submission 62209) | Cellulose-adapted microbial communities from the Joint BioEnergy Institute, USA - Passage3 60B | ecosystem: Engineered > Bioreactor > Continuous culture > Unclassified | place: USA...
CATTCTCTCCCGTCTGGATCAGATACGCGGACTGCTGGTCAATCTCAGTACCTGAGCGCGCCTTGTGAGGAGGGGATGAAGATGGGGATGATGGCCATTCCGGGGCTGGAAGGCATTGCGAGCCGGTTGTTGCGGCAAGTGGCCCGCCGCCAGTTGTCGCATGCCTACCTTTTTACAGGACCCAGGCATCGGGAGAAGCTGGAGCTGGCGCGTGGTTTGGCGAAAGCGCTCAATTGTGCCAGCCCCGATGAGCATGGCGACAGTTGCGACCGTTGTGCCCATTGCCGGCGGATTGATCACGGGAACTTTCTCGATTTTCAAGTGGTGGAACCGGAAGGGGAGAGCATGAAAATCGATCAGATCCGGTCGCTGAAGCAGTTTCTCGCCGTGCGATCGCACGAGGCGGAATGGAAGGTATACGTGTTGTGCGGGGCGGAAAGCCTGACTGTCCAGGCAGCCAACAGCCTCCTTAAAATGATCGAGGAGCCGCCTTCGCCGTCCGTCGCCATCCTGCTTGCCGGGCACCGGGGACAGCTTTTGCCGACGGTGGCCTCCCGCTGCCAGGAGGTGGCTTTTCCTCCCCTGTCGCCGCAGGAGCTTGCGGAACAACTGCAGCAGTCCGGAATACAGCCCGCTTACGCCCGGATCCTTTCCCGCCTGGAGGTGGAGCCGGAGCAGGCCAAGACATTGGTGGAAGGAGAAGGGTTTGCAGAGGCTTTAAACCTGGTGATACAATGGGGAGAAGAAGTGATTCGCCATCCCGTGAAGGCAATAAGGACGTTGCAAGCCCTTTTTCAGTCAGGCCGGGACAAATGGGTACTCGGCCTTCTGATCCTTTGGCTGCGGGATTTGTTGCTTGTGCAACTGCAGCAGGAAGAAGAGCTGGCGTTTGTGGAGCGCCGCTCCCAGCTGGTTCAGCAGGCGGGGCAGTGGCCACAGGAGAAGCTGCTCTTTTTTCTCGAACGTTTCTTTGGACTCCAGCGGCAGAAAAAGATGAACCTCAATCTCCAGCTGGCTGTGGAGGAGATCATCTTCTCTTCATGGCAGAAGGGATCAAGATAGAAGGGGAATGCGGCAGCGCCAAACCAATCGCGGAGGAGGTGAGCCGATGGTTGAAGTGGTCGGTGTCCGGTTTAAGAAGGCGGGCAAGATCTACTACTTTGATCCGGACGGGTGGCCGGTGCAAAAACAGGATTACGTGATCGTGGAAACGGCGCGGGGCATTGAATATGGACAGGTGATCATCGGGATCAAGCAGGTCACGGAGGAGGAAGTGGTTCAGCCGCTCAAGAAGGTCCTCCGGATTGCCACGGAGGAGGATGCGAAACAGGTGGTGGCCAACCGGGCGGCAGCCAGAGAAGCCTTTGACATTTGTCTCGAAAAAATCCAGAAGCACGGGCTGCCGATGAAACTGGTGGATGTGGAATACACCTTTGATCGGAACAAGATCATTTTTTATTTTACGGCTGATGGCCGGGTCGATTTTCGTGAGCTGGTCAAGGATTTGGCCAGCGTGTTTCGAACGCGTATTGAACTCCGGCAGATTGGCGTCCGGGATGAGGCCAAGATGCTGGGCGGCATCGGCCCGTGCGGCCGGCCCTTGTGTTGTTCCACCTTTTTGGGGGATTTTGAACCGGTTTCCATCAAAATGGCCAAGGATCAAAATTTGTCCTTAAACCCTGCCAAAATCTCCGGTCTCTGTGGGCGCCTGATGTGCTGTCTGAAATTCGAAAACGACTATTACGAACAGGTCAAAGAACGGCTCCCCGATCTGGGCAGCATCGTCGAGACGCCTGTCGGTGAAGGAAAGGTAGTGACCGTGCACATTCTGGAGGAACTGGTCAAGGTGCATCTTTTCGATTCCGCCAAGGTGCTGACGTTCCATCTGGATGAGGTGCGGCAGATCGTGGAGGCCTAGTTTTCGGAGCAACGGAGGTGGGAAGTGTGGACAAGTGGGAACTTCTCTCCAAGCTGTCTCGGTTCGAGGAAAAGTTGGACGACATGTACGGACAATGGCGGATGTTCGTCAGCGAGATGAAGGCGCTGCTGGAAGAAAATCAGCAGCTGCAAATGGAAAATCGCCACCTCCGGGAATATGTCGAACGCTACCGGCTGGCTGAGGAACAGCCCGCGGTTGCGGAAAAACGCAAAACGTCCCGGCGCCGGATGCCGGTCAGCGAAGGCTATGACAATTTGGCTCGCCTGTACTATCAGGGGTTTCATATTTGCAATGTCCATTATGGCAGCGTGCGCAACGGGGCGGAAGAGGATTGTCTCTTTTGCCTGACGTTTTTGAACAAGGCTTCGCAAGCCGGTCATGCCATCAGGAAGGGTTCGGAAGATGAAGACGCAGCGGAGTTTTGAAGAAGGAGGACGGGGACGCCTTTATTTGGTGGCCACGCCCATCGGCAACCTGCAGGATATGACCTTGCGCGGGCTGGAAACGCTGAAGACCGTGGATGTGATCGCCTGCGAAGATACGCGCCGGACGCGAAAATTGCTCAGTCATTTCGGGATCCGCACCCCTTTTACGAGCTATCATGAACACAACCAAAAGAAACAGGGGGAGCGGATTCTGGCCTGGTTGCGGGAAGGCAAGCAGGTGGCGCTGGTCAGCGATGCCGGCACGCCGCTTTTGTCCGATCCGGGTGAGGCGTTGGTGCGGGAGGCGATCGAAGAGGGGTTTCCCGTGGTGAGCATTCCGGGAGCCAATGCGGCATTGAGCGCCCTGGTCGTCTCGGGACTGCCGGCAAAACGGTTTACTTTTCTCGGTTTTCTGCCGCGTCAGGAGAAGGCGCTGCGGGAGGAGCTGAGGCGCTTGCGTCAGGCGCCCGAAACGCTGATCCTCTATGAGGCGCCGCACCGGTTGGCCAAGTTGTTGGAGATGGCCATTGAGGAGCTGGGCGACCGGCCGGCGGTGCTGGCGCGTGAGCTGACCAAAAGGTACGAGGAAATCGTCCGCGGTTCGCTGTCGGAATGCCTCAGATGGCTGGAGGAGGCAGAAGTCCGCGGGGAGTTTACCGTGTTGATCGCAGGATCTGGCCAGGGGGTGGAGCCTGAAGGGACGCATGGCGGTGAGGAGACCCCTTGTTGGGAAGAATGGGACATCCCGGAGCATGTGGAGGCTTACCAGCGGCAGGGGATGGCGCGCATGGAGGCCATCAAGCGGGTGGCCCGGGAGCGCGGGGTGCCGAAACGGGAAATCTACCGGCTCGTACACCGGCAGACGAAATAATTAAAAAGACACTCTGCATGCCGGCAGAATGTCTGAACCAAGAGGTTTTGCTCATGTGGTGTTGGCGGTCTCAGTCGTTTTGGCTGGTTAATTCCTCAAGGCAGTTTTTGCAGACGATTTTTTCCTTGAAATGGATCACGTTTTCCGCATTGCCGCAGAAGATGCAGGCGGGTTCGTATTTTTTCAGGATGATCCGTTCCCCGTCGACATAAATTTCCAGCGAATCCCTTTCTGAGATGCGCAATGTCCGGCGCAGTTCGATGGGGATCACGACACGGCCCAGTTCATCCACCTTGCGCACGATTCCGGTTGATTTAAGCATATTTCTCCATCTCCCTGTATCTTATCTAAAGTGTCCAACAAATCAGAATCGTCTTCTCCATATGGTTAGTTGTAGTTGTAAATAATACCATAGTTTGCCATTCGTGTCAATTCAGAGCGCGCCCTTTGCTTGACATGCTTTTAAGGGATTTGTCATAATTTGGAGGAAAGCGCAGCAAGGTGCGAAGCAAGCACTTGAATGCCGATGAAAGGAGTCAAGGGTTTGGATGGAACGGCCCACCTTTTATATCACGACACCGATCTATTATCCGAATGACAACCTCCATATAGGTCATTCCTACACGACCGTTGCGGCTGACGCGATGGCGCGTTACAAGCGCCTGCGCGGGTATGACGTGTTTTACCTGACCGGAACGGATGAACACGGTCAAAAGCTGCAGCGGCGCGCCCAGGAGGAGGGCAAGTCGCCTCTGGAGTTGATCGATCCGATTGTCGACTGGATCAAGGATCTTTGGGCCAAGCTGGATATTTCTTACGACGATTACATTCGGACGACGGAACCGCGTCACACGAAAGTGGTGCAAAAGATCTTCCAGAAGCTTTTGGATCAAGGGGACATCTATCTGGGCCATTACGAGGGGTATTATTGCGTGCCTTGCGAATCTTTCTGGACGGAATTCCAAGCCAGGCAAGGGGATACGTACCGCTGTCCCGACTGTGAGCGGGAAGTCAGCCTGGTGCGCGAGGAGAGCTACTTCTTCCGCCTTTCCAAATACCAGGACCAGCTGTTGCGATACATCGAGGAACACCCGGAGTTCATCCAGCCGGAGTCGCGGCGCAATGAGATGATCAACAATTTTCTCAAACCGGGACTTGAGGACCTGAGCGTTTCCAGGACCTCGTTCGACTGGGGGATTCCGGTGCCGGGCGATCCGAAGCACGTGATCTACGTCTGGCTGGACGCGTTGACCAATTATATCACGGCGCTCGGATATCTCTCCGATGATCCCGAGAAACGGGCTCGTTTTGAGAGGTTCTGGCCGGCGGATGCCCACCTGATCGGGAAGGACATTGTCCGGTTCCATGCCATTTACTGGCCCATTTTTCTCATGGCGCTGGGTCTTCCGCTACCCAAGAAGGTGTACGGTCACGGCTTTTTCATGATGCCGGACGGGAAGATGTCAAAGTCCAAGGGCAATGTGATCGATCCGAAATTTCTCATTGACCGGTACGGTTCAGACGCGATCCGGTATTTCCTGTTGCGCGAGATCCCGTTTGGCCAGGATGGCGTCTTTACGCCGGAGTCGTTCATTCAGCGGCTGAATTTCGATCTGGCCAATGATCTGGGCAACCTGGTCAGCCGCACGACGGCGATGGTGGAAAAGTACTTTGCCGGTGTGGTTCCCAGCCCTGCGGCGCCGGAGGAGTTGGATGCGCAGCTTGCGCAATTGGCGCAAGATGTGGTGAGGAACATGGAAAACGCGATGGAAGAAATGCAGTTCAGCAACGCCCTGGCCCACATCTGGCAGCTGGTTGGCCGGCTGAACAAATACATTGATGAAACCGAACCGTGGAATCTCGCCAAGGCGCCGGAGAAGCGGGGACGCCTTGGGACGGTCATGTACAATTTGCTGGAAGGCATTCGCATCGTCTCGATTCTGATACAGCCGTTCATGACCCGCACGCCCGCCAAGATCTGGCGGCAGCTGGGGATCGCCGATCAGCCGGAATTGCTCGCCTGGGAAACCTGCAAAACATGGGGGCTGATGCCGGCGGGCGCCTACGTGCACAAGGGAGAACCGATCTTCCCTCGCCTCGACATGCAGCGGGAGATTCAGGTGATTGACGAATCCACCGCGGCTGCCCGCAAGCGCGTCGCGGAAAACCTGCGGATCAAAGAGGCGGCGCAGCAAGAGACAGAAGCGGCGTCCCCGGAAGAGAAAGCGGCTGAACAGACGAAACAGGCGCAAAACGTGCCGGAGCAGCACTTGCCTGAGATGATCACCATTGACGACTTCCGCCGGGTCGATCTGCGGGTGGCCGAAGTGGTGGCGGCAGAGCGGATCCCCAAGGCGGACAAGCTGCTCAAATTGCAACTGGATCTGGGCACGGAACAGCGGCAGGTGGTGTCGGGCATCGCGGAGCACTATGAACCGGAAGCCCTCATCGGCAAGAAGGTGCTCTGTGTGACCAACCTGAAGCCGGTCAAGCTGCGGGGCGAGATGTCCTACGGGATGATCCTGGCCGCCTCCGAAGGCGGGCGCCTGGTCCTGACCACCGTCTCCGGAGAGATTCCAAACGGAACGCGGGTGACGTGATGAACCTGATTGACACGCATGCGCATCTGGATGATCGGAAGTTTGCGGCCGATTTGCCGGAGGTCATCGCACGGGCGCAGGCGGCCGGGGTGCGGAAGATTGTCAACATCGGCTACAACCGCGAGAGTATCCGGACGACGCTGGAGCTTGCGCATACTTATCCGTTTGTCTACGCGGCGATTGGCTGCCATCCGACCGATGCGGCGGAATACGATGATGAACTGGAGGCCTGGCTGGCTCACCTGGTTCGACAGGAAGAGAAGGTGGTGGCCATCGGTGAAGTGGGGCTGGACTACCACTGGGATACGGTGCCCAGAGAAGTCCAGCATCAGGTATTCCGCCGTCAGATTGCGCTGGCCCGGCGGCTTGGGGTGCCGCTGGTGATACATAACCGGGAAGCGGATGAGGATACGGTACGGATTCTGGAAGAAGAGGGAGCGGCCGAAGTCGGCGGCGTCATGCATTGTTTTGCCGGCGATTGGGAGATGGCCAAACGCTGCCTGGACATGAATTTCTACATCGGTCTTGGAGGATTGGTGACGTTTAAGAATGCGCCAAACGCGAAAGAGGTGGCCCGGCAGGTACCCCTCGACCGCCTCCTCCTTGAAACGGACGCTCCTTACCTGGCGCCGGTTCCCCACCGGGGCAAGCGAAACGAAAGCGGCTTTGTCTTGCACGTGGCAGAGACAATCGCCCAGCTGCGTGGCATGCCTGTGGAAGCGCTGGCAGAGGCGACCACGGCCAATGCCAAGCGTCTGCTGGGGCTTTAAGGAGCACCGCCGAGTTCAGGTGGTGCTTTTATCCCTTTTTAGGAGCCTGGGAAGATGTTGAAAGAAATCATTGTCGTCGAAGGAAGAAATGACACGATTGCCGTTCAGCGGGCGGTGGAGGCGGAGACGATCGAAACCGGCGGTTCGGCCCTTTCAGCGGCGGTGCTCCGGCAGATCGCCCTGGCGCAACAGCGGCGGGGCGTCATCATTCTGACCGACCCGGATGTGGTGGGTGAACGGCTGCGCCGGGAGATTTCAGCGGCCGTGCCCGGCTGCAAACAGGCCTTTCTCACCCGCAAGGAAGCGGCGAAAGACGGCGACATCGGCGTGGAACATGCCTCCCCTGAAGCGATTCGCCGGGCATTGGAGCAGGCCCGCAGTGTCCAGTGGGAACCCGTCCGGCACCTTTCTTGGGAGGAGTATGCCGCATGGGGGCTGGCCGGCAGCGCTTCCGCCAAGAGGCTTCGGGTCCAATTGGGAGAGAAACTGGGCATCGGCTACGGAAACGCGCAACAAATGTATAAAAAGCTGCAACGGTTTCAAATTACGCGCGAGGAGTTTCAGCAGGCCATGTTGGAGCTGCTCGGGGAGGTTGGAGGTGCCCTGGATGAAGCGTCCGATCGTGACGCCCAGCCGGACGAAAGCGGTTCAGGCTGAACGGAATTTTACCTTTAAAAAAAGCCTCGGCCAGCATTTTCTGGTCGATCCCAATATCCTTCGGAAGATCGTGGCAGCGGCGGCGCCGGATCCTTCCACAGGCTTCCTGGAGGTCGGACCCGGTTTCGGGGCGTTGACCGAGGCGCTGGCGGAGAAGGCGGGCAAGGTCGTGGCGGTGGAGGTGGACGAGCGCTTGATCCCGATCCTGGAGGAACAACTGGCATCCTATTCCAATGTCATGCTGATCCAGGATGACATCCTCCGGTGCGATCTCCGGCAACTGGCCACTCATTTTGCAGACTGTTTCGCCTGGAAAGTGGTAGCCAATTTGCCATATTATATTACCACCCCAATTCTTGTAAAGTTCTTGGAATTTGCATCATCATCTGTTACGATGAAAGAGAATGGTTCGCTTGCGATGAGCGAAATGATCTTGATGATGCAAAAAGAGGTGGCGGAGCGTCTGACAGCGGCGCCCGGCAGCAAAGCGTATGGATCCTTGAGCGTATTTGCGCAGTATCACGCTGAGATAAGCTGGGTGTGCGATGTCCCGAAAAACGCCTTTATGCCGCCGCCCAACGTCATGTCCCAGGTCATCCGCCTTGCTGTTCGCAATCAGCCGCCGGTGGCGGTTTCCGATCCGGATTGGTTTTTCCAGGTCGTACGGGCTGCTTTTTCCAGGCGGCGCAAAACCTTGTTGAACAATTTGATGGCGCTTTTTCCCAGGGGTTCAAAAGACGGGTTGGCGGAAGCGTTGCGAAGGCTCGGAGTGCAGCCGGAGCGGCGTGCAGAAACGCTGAGCCTGCAAGAGTTTGCCAAGCTGAGTGAGTACTTTTCCGGATGGGATGGAAAATTGATCTAGGGAGGAACCTCGGTTGAATTTTGTCAGCCCGAGCAAAGGAAAAATGTCTTTGGCGGACGTTCTTGCCGATATGCATGGCTATGTCCAGCAGGATCCGCATTCGGAATACAAGATTGTCATCGGCACCGATTCCCAACGGCACGGCGGCCTCACGCAATTTGTGACGGCCATTGTCATTCACCGTGTCGGCCGCGGTGCCCGTTTTTATTATACAAAGCGGATTGGCCACAGCGTTTACGCTTTGCGGCAGCGCATCTACATGGAAACGCAGTTCAGCCTGGAGGTGGTCGAGGCGATGCAAGCGTTGGGCCTGTCGCAAAGTTACAAGGGCTTGCCGGTAGAGATTCACATTGACGTGGGTCAGGATGGCGCGACACGCAAGTTGATCCAGGAGGTGGTCGGCTGGGTCACCTCCGTAGGGTATACCGCCAAGATCAAGCCGTTTGCCTTCGGGGCGAGCGCTGTGGCGGATCGCTTCAGCAAAACGCATGTCGGCAGCTAAAAAATCCCGCGCGGACCATGCCCCTCTCAACGGTTGCTGCATAGGTTATAGAAAGCGAGGGGGGAGAAGGGGTTGCTGTTTCAACCTGGAGACAAGGTGACGCGCAAGTCATACCAGCATGACGTCGTGTTTGTGATTAAGGAGGTTCACCCGGGACGGCGCGAAGCAGTGCTGAAAGGGTTTGATGTGCGCCTGATTGCAGATGCCCCGCTGGATGATTTGCAGCACATCAGTGAAGAAGCGCTTGCCGAACGCCATCAGCAGCTGAAGATCCTGGAGGAGGAATCGCTCCGGCTGATTCATCAGGATCGCCATTGGCTTGCGGAAAAAAGTGACTGGTATGAGCGTGAAGGAGTATTGCCGGAAGAGGTAAAAAAAAAATTACTTTGAGCACCCGGCCAAGGTGTTGCATCTGGATGGGGACTCCGACTATTTGAAGAAATGCCTCAACTTGTATCGGCGATTGTCTGTTCCCGTCGTCGGGATGCACCTCCGGGAAGCGGAGATGGCGGCCTCGGTCGGTTCGCTCCTGGCCAAAGTGGCCCCTGACATTCTCATCCTCACGGGTCACGACGGGCTGATTAAGCGGCGGGGAAGCGTTCACTCGCTGGCAAACTACCGCCATTCCACCCATTATGCCGAGGCTGTCAAAGCGGCGCGCCGGTACGAAAAACACCTGGACGGGCTGGTGATTTTCGCCGGTGGCTGCCAATCCCATTTTGAGGCGCTCCTCGAGGCGGGAGCCAATTTTGCCAGTTCGCCAGGCCGCATCATGATTCACACTTATGACCCCGTTTTTGTCGCCCAGATGATCGCCTATACCCCCATCGGAGAAACAGTGGATGTGATGGAGGTGGCGAAACGAACCATCACCGGCATTGAAGGGATAGGCGGACTGGAGACGCGGGGAGGCTATCGGCGGGGGATGCCCCATTCCTTGGAGAACCAATCACCTCAGATAATGGAAAAAAGTGATTGACAAGAGAAAACGGGTTTTGTTATAATTCATCATTTTTGACATCTAAATCAATGTATGTTATACTGTTTTAGGAATTCGTGCGGGAATTCTAAATTTCTGGGTTCCAAGGGAGTGGGTAATTCGTGGCCAATCCTGCCTTGATGGAGATTAAACGGGTATTGGATGCTCATCTTGGCGAAAAAGTGATGATCCGTGCCAATGGCGGCCGGAAGCGGACGATTGAACGGAGCGGCGTGCTGGAAGAAACCTATCCTTCCGTGTTCACCATCCGGCTGGATCAGGAAAGCAACGCACCGAAGCGCGTCTCTTACAGCTATGCGGATGTGTTGACGGAAACGGTGGAGCTGACGATCTGCAGAGACAACGACGAATACGTGCGGATTCAATATAAACAGGTGAAACAATAACCAGTAGCAGTAGAACTTGGTTCTACTGCTACTGCTTTTTTGGGCGGGATCGGGGCATACTATCCTTGCCCCTGCAACGGGGCGCGCAACAGGAAGGAGGTTTCGGATGTCCCGGCGCAACCGCGGCGTGATGTCTGAAGAATTCAAGCTGGAATTGGCCAAGGAATTGGGCTTTTACGACACCTTGCAGAAAGAAGGTTGGGGTGGGATTACCACCCGGGATGCTGGGAACATGGTCAAACGAGCCATCCAGATCGCTGAGGAAAGCCTGCGCAAGGGCCAGTCCAAGTAAACTGTTGCGTCGAAAGGAACCGGAGATTTCCGGTTCCTTTTTTTTTGGAACAGCTGAAACACCTGTGGTACAATGTTCAGCGTATAGCAGATGTGGAGAGTTCCATTTTTCCAAGATGGAGGCAGAACCGTTGAACGTGTTCGTCAAGGCGCCGGCCAAGATCAACCTGTCCCTGGACGTATTGTATAAGCGTCCGGACGGTTATCATGAAGTGGATATGGTCATGACGACGATCGACCTGGCCGACCGGATTACTCTGGAAGACCGCGCCGATGGCCGGATTCATTTGGTCACCAATTCCGGCGTCATCCCCCAGGACGCCCGGAACCTGGCGTGGAGAGCGGCGGAATTGGTGCGGGAGCGATTTCGCGTTGACCGGGGCGTGACCATTACCATCGCCAAGGAAATACCGGTTGCCGCCGGACTGGCGGGCGGCAGCAGCGACGCCGCCGCGGTGTTGAGTGGCTTGAACCAGCTTTGGAAGCTTGGCGCTTCGCTGGAAGAGCTCATGGAGTTGGGCAAGCAACTGGGATCCGATGTGCCTTTTTGTCTGGTCCGGGGGACGGCGCGCGCGACGGGGCGCGGTGAATGCATCGAGGAGCTGCCTGCCATGCCGCCCTGCTGGGTCGTCCTGGCCAAGCCTCCGATCAGCGTTTCGACCGCTGATGTTTACAGCGATCTGGATCTGGCGCAGATCACCGCAAGGCCCAAGACCGAATCGCTCATCGCTTCCCTCGCCCGCAACGATTTTCACGGCGTGGCACGACAGATGAGGAATGTTTTGGAACCGTTTGTTTTCCGTAAATATCCGGAAGTGGCACGCCTCAAAGAGCAGATGCTCCGTTTCAGCGGCGAAGGGGTTTTGATGTCAGGCAGCGGCCCCACGGTATACGCCCTGTTCCAACAGGAATCTCGCGCCCGCAGGCTGCTGCATGGCCTGAAAGGGTTTTGCAAAGAGGTGTATATGGTTCGTCTGCTGGGAAAACGTCCAATGAGCACCTGAAAGGTGAGCGCCTGATAAAATGAATGAGAAAGGAAACGTTGTTGTGAAGAGAAGTTCCCGACTGGTGGATATGACGTATCAATTGGCGTTGCGGCCGAATCAGCTGGTTCCTCTAGGTTATTTTTCCGAACGTTACCGGACGGCCAAATCCTCGATTAGCGAGGATCTGGCGATCATGAAAGAGGTCTTGGAGGGACAAGGGCACGGACGGTTGCAAACCATTACCGGCGCAGCCGGTGGCGTCCGGTTTGAGCCGGCCATGGGCGAAACAGAGGCCAGGCAACTGATTGACATGGTTTGCCGGGAGCTTTCCGATCCGGATCGGCTCTTGCCTGGAGGCTATTTGTACATGTCTGATCTGCTCGGGGATCCGGCTTTTATCTTTGCCTTGGGGCGTCTGTTCGCCACGGTTTTCGCCCGTCAGAAATCGGAAGTGGTGATGACGATTGAGATGAAGGGGATCCCGCTGGCTTATTCACTGGCTTATTGCCTTCATTTGCCGGTGGTTGTGGTGCGCAGGGATCAGCATATCGGGGAAGGCTCCTTTGTCTCCATCAATTATGTGTCCGGTTCGCGGCGCCACGTGCAGACCATGTCCCTTGCCCGGCGATCCTTGTCAGAGGGTTCGCGGGTTTTGATTGTCGATGATTTCATGAAGGCAGGCGGGACGCTGAACGGCATGCTGGAGCTGCTCAAGGAATTCGGCGCCGAGCCGGCGGGCATTGGCGTCTTTGTCGAATCGGCCATCACCGACTCCCGCCTGGTCAAAGATTATGTTTCCATTGCCCGCCTGGTGGACGTCGATGAGCAGGCGGGGAGAGTGCGGGTGGTCCCCGGCAATATCCTGGATTTTTTTCGCTGAAGCCACCACCGTGCCGTGATTCGAACGTCATGGTGTCCATTCGATCAAGCATCAGAATATGAGTATGCGGGAGGGATTTTTCGTCATGAAACGGATCGCTACCGATAAGGCACCGCAGGCCATCGGCCCCTATTCACAGGCTGTTCAGGCGGGGAATCTCCTGTTTGTCTCCGGTCAAATCCCCCTCACGCCTGCCGGTCAACTGGTGGAAGGGGGGATTGAAGAGCAGGTTCACCAGGTGTTCCGCAATGTCCAGGCGATCCTGGAGGCTGCGGGCGCCTCATGGGAACAGGTGGTCAAGGTAGGATTGTTTCTCACCGATCTTTCTCATTTTGCGACGGTGAACGCGATTTATGAACAATACCTGGGGCATGTCAAGCCTGCCCGTTTCACCGTTGAGGTGTCCGCATTGCCGAAAGGGGCGCTCGTGGAAATGGAAGCCATCGCCTATCTATCGTAAAAATTTGTACATTTGAAGCAGGAATTTGGATACTTGTGTAGAATAAGTGTACTTGAACCATATTAACTTTTTCAAAAGAGGGAATTTCATGGCAAAGGTGGTGGCTGAACATGGAGATTACGGATGTTCGCCTGCGCAGGGTCAATGGAGAAGGACGGATGAAGGCGATCGCATCGATTACCATTGATAACGAATTTGTCGTCCACGATATTCGCGTCATCGACGGAAACAATGGCATGTTTGTGGCGATGCCCAGCAAACGGATGCCGGATGGTGAGTTCAGGGATATCGCCCATCCGATTTCGGCATCCACGCGGGAGAAGATCCAACATGCCGTACTGGCTGCCTATGAACGGGCAGCGGGTGGCCGTGCGATGAACGATGAGGTAGAAGCAGGCGCATAACCGAATCACGATGAGAGCCAAGGTAAGCGCATGTACGCATGTTGCAGATGTCCGCTTACCTTTTTTTTGCGCGCGTTCCTTTCTTGAAAAGCTGCTTCTTATCAGCTATATTTCTGTAAATAGAGGGTAATAGGGGGAACGCGATGAAGCGATATGGCATTATACTCGCAGCCGGGAAAGGAACCCGCATGCGCTCCAAAAAGTACAAAGTGCTTCATGAGATTTGCGGGAAACCGATGATTGAATATGTCGTGGATCTGCTCCACGAGCTGCAGCTGGATGACCTGATCACGGTCGTGGGCCACGGTGCCGAGGCGGTAACCCGGCGCCTCGGGTTGCGCAGCCGCTACGTGCATCAGGAAAACCAGCTGGGAACGGCGCATGCGGTGATGCAGGCTGAGCCGCTGCTGGCAGGAAAGGAAGGGACGACGTTGGTCGTCTGCGGGGATACGCCGCTTTTGCGGGCGGACACCCTCCGCCACCTGCTGGATACGCATGAGCGCCATGGCGCCGCGGCCACCGTGTTGACCGCCGTCATGGAGGATCCGGCGGGATATGGGCGGATCCTGCGCCGCCCTGACGGCCGCCTGGAACGGATTGTTGAGCACAAAGACGCTACGGAAGAGCAACTCGGCATTCGCGAAGTGAATACGGGAATCTATTGTTTTGACAACCGGCTCCTGTTTCAGACGTTGCCCAAGGTGAACAATCACAACGCGCAACAGGAGTATTATCTGCCTGATACCATCGCGCTTCTCCTGCAGGAAGGAAAGCCGGTCTACACCGCGCTGGCCGAGGATCCAGACGAGGTGCTGGGGATCAATGATCGTGTGGCCCTGGCACAAGCCGAGCGGATCATGCAACAACGCATCCACCGCCAGCATCAGCTCCGCGGCGTCACCATTCTGGACCCCGGCAACACGTATATCGAAGCCGGCGTGGAGATTGGACAAGATACGGTCATCTATCCAGGCACCTTCCTCCGTGGGAAAACGGTCATCGGCCAGGATTGTGTGGTGGGTCCCCATGCCGATTTGCTGGATATGCAAGTGGCTGACGGGGTGAAAATTTCCCATTCCGTGTTGATGAATTCCATTATTTTGGAAGAAAGCACCGTGGGACCGTTTGCCTACATTCGGCCCAATTCGCAAGTGGGACCGAAAGCCAAGGTGGGGGATTTCGTCGAGTTGAAAAATGCCCGTCTCGGACACGGTTCCAAGGCGTCCCATCTGGCTTACCTCGGAGACGCCGATATCGGCCGGGAGGTCAATATCGGCTGCGGCACGATTACCGTCAACTACGATGGCGAGAAAAAACACCGCACCATCGTGGAGGATCAAGCCTTTATCGGCTGCAATGCCAATTTGGTGGCGCCTGTGCGGATTGGCCGCGGTGCCTATGTGGCCGCCGGTTCCACCATCACGGAAGATGTGCCGCCAGACAGCCTGGCCATCGCCCGCCAGCGGCAGCTCAACAAGGAGGGCTATGCCCGGCGTTTGAGGGGACAAGCGGATTGAGCATCGCGGGAACCACAGGATGGACAGGGTGACCGGAAAGGTCAGGGTGACAGCAAAGGCGGCGAGCCTTTAGGCGAATCGCCTGCAGCGTTGGAACGAAAGGTCTGAAAAAAAGGGATCCAAAAGGATTGGCTGTGCTTTCCAATGGCTATACTAACGTCAGAACTTGCCTTCATGTTTGGATGGTCAATCTATCCGAAAGGGTGAGGTTAGTATGCAAGTCATTGCCACCGATTTGCGTGAGCCAGGGAAGAGGTCAATCAACCATGCCCTTCGTCGGGAAGGGCGGATACCCGCTGTGTATTATGGCCGTTCGGTTCCACATCGCACCCTCTGGATCGATGGGCGGCAACTGAAGGAACACATCCGTCAGAACGGCGCCCACGCGCTGTTTCAGATCAGCATCGGCGGCGGCGAGCCGCAGATGGTCATCGCCAAAGAGATCCAGCGAAATCCGCTGAAACAGGACGAGATCCTTCATGTCGATTTGTATCACGTGGAGGCTGGGCAGCCGGTGGATACCGTGCTTCCGCTTGAATTTTCCGGGGAGCCGAAAGGGGTTCGCCAAGGAGGCGTCCTGCAGGTACAACTCAGGGAGCTGGAGGTCCGGGCATTGCCGCAGGATTTGCCGCAAGCGCTGGAGGTATCCATTGAACAGGTGGATATCGGCGATGTCATCTACGTCAGGGACCTGCCGGTACCGGAACGGATTGAGGTCCTTAGCGATCCGGACGAGCTGGTCCTGACCGTCCTGGAAGTGCGGAAGGGTGAAGAAGAGGAGTCGCCGGCTGCAGCGGAGGCAACGGCTGATCTGAGCTGAGGTCGTCAGCTTGAACGTTTGGAACAAACTGTGGAAAAGGGGAAACGGCATTTGAAATGGATCGTTGGTCTGGGAAATCCCGGTCCCAAGTATGCGGCCACCCGGCACAACGTCGGGTTTATGGTGATTGACGCGCTGAGCCAGGAATGGGGGATTCCCCTGACCAAAGAGAAGCATCAATCCATGTTGGGTGAAGGCGTCGTCGACGGGCAAAAGGTGCTCTTGATCAAGCCCTTGACCTACATGAACCTCTCAGGGGAGGCCGTGGGCGCTGTTTTTCGCTGGTATAAACCGCCTTTGGAAGAGTTGCTGGTGGTTTACGATGACCTGGATCTTCCGTTGGGGGCATTGCGGTTTCGCCTCAAAGGCAGCGCCGGCGGACATAACGGCATGAAGTCGATCATCCAGCACCTTGGCACGGAATCCTTCAAGCGGTTGCGAATCGGCATTGGCCGGCCTCCCGGGGAGATGGATGTCGTCCGTTATGTCCTTGAGCCTTTTTCCGCACAAGAGTCTCGCGTGGTCCAAGAGGCGATCCAAACGGCCACAGAGGCCCTGACAGCTTGGACAAAGCTGCCGTTTGATCAGGTGATGTCACGGTATAATCGCCGCCAGACAGGAACAGAATAACAAATAAACACAACCCTGTTTGGAGGCGATGGCCGTGCCGTTAACCTATATCTGCCGCCACTGTTACCAGGTGCTGGGGAAGATTGATCAGGATGTTCCGGAGTATCAATTGGGGTTTCATTTCTTGACCCCGGAGGAGCGGCGGGATATAATTCTAGGGGAATCGGATCAGATTACGGTGATGGTGATTTGCGAGGTTTGCCAGGAGGCGCTGGAAGCCAATCCGGAACTGGCGCTGTATGACACGCTGATCCAATAAATTTTCATAAGCATGAACATGCCCTAGGGAAAACCCTGCTAGGGCTTTTAATTGTTTATACTATTTAAAATATTTTATTATTTATGTCGTTTTTTGATTATTGATGCGACGAAACGCCTGGCGGTTTACGGACCTGCCATTGGGCGGTTGTTGAGAGGGGATACATTTGCCATGGAAAGTATATTAAACATCTTTTCCAGCCAACCGGAAATTGATTCGCTGGCGGAAGGGTTTGCCAAAGGCATCGAAGAGCAAATGGCAACAGGCCTGGCCGGTTCCTCTCGTTCCCTGCTGCTGGCTTCGTTGCGAAGAAAAACGGGTCGGCCGCTTTGCGTGATCACGCACAACATGTTGCAGGCGCAGAAGGTCCATGAGGATCTTTCTGAATTGCTGCCGGAGGAAGAAGTGTTGCTTTATCCGGCCAACGAGACGGTCATGACGGAATTGTTGTCGGTTGACCGTGGCGTGATGAAAGCCCGCATCCATGTCATGGATCGGCTGGTGACGGGTCAGGCCCAGGTGCTGGTGCTGCCATACAGCGGCTGGCGGCGCCTGTTGCCTCCCGCCGAACAATGGAAAGAAAAGCAGTTTGTGCTCACGCGGGGCCAGGAAGTGAAGATGGAAAGCGTGATTGGCCGCCTCGTGGATTTGGGTTATGAACGGGTGGAGCGGGTGGAAGAACCTGGGCAGTTTGGCGTGCGTGGGGGGATCATGGATGTCTTCCCCTTGCACGAAGAGAACCCGGTACGGATCGAGTGGTTTGATGTCGAGATAGATTCCCTCCGGGCGTTTGATCCGGAGACCCAGCGTTCGTTGGAGAATCGGGATCATTTGCGGATCTTGCCGGTGGATGAATGGGGGGCCACCCTTGATGAACGGCATCGGGGCGCGCAACAGATCCAGCAGTTTTTGCAGTCCTATCTCCGGCGCATCGGGGATGTGGGACAACGGGAACGGGTCAGCCAGCAGGTCCAGCTGGAGGTGGAAAAGCTCAAAGCGGGAGAACCTTTTGACAGCCGCCGGAAATACACCTCAGCCATTTTTCCGGGGTACGAAAACCTGCTCCGTTACATGCCGGAAGACACCCTGGTGGTCTTTGACGAACCCTCGCGCATCTTCGAAATCGCCCGCCAAATGGAAAAGGACGAGGCGGAAGCGGCCAGCCTGCTGCTGGAAGAGGGAAAGCTTTTGCCGCAGCTGAAGCTTTCCTTTTCCCTGGCCGAGTTGCGGCAACGCATTCAGGGACCCGTGCTTTATTTGTCCACCTTCATGCGCCAGCTGGCCAATGCCCAGCCAGGAAATGTGGTTCATTTCATGAGCAAAACGATGCAAAATTTCCACGGCCAAATGAAGCTGTTGAAGAGTGAGGTGGAGCGGTGGCTAAAGGCGCGCTTTCACGTGGTGTTCCTGGCTTCCAATGAGGAACGGAGCCGTCATTTGGCCAGGGTGCTGGCCGATGAAGGGATTGAAGCGTTACGGGTGAGCAGGGATACCCCCGCGCTGTCGCCGAAGCCCGCGATCATGGAAGCCAACTTGCACAGCGGTTTTGAGCTGGTGACGATGCGTCTGGTCGTGATCACCGAACAGGAAGTGTTTACGAAGCTGCAGCGGTCGGTCAGGCGCCCCAAAGTGATGAACAATGCGGAGCGGATCAAGAGCTACCAGGAACTGAAGGTGGGCGATTATGTCGTTCACGTCAATCACGGGATTGGTCGCTACATGGGCATCGAAACCCTTTCCGTCGGAGGGGTGCACAAAGATTACTTGCATATCAAATATGCCGGGAATGACAAACTGTACGTGCCCATTGACCAGATTGATCTGGTGCAAAAGTATATCGGCGCCGACGAAAAGGAACCCAAAATCTACAGTCTCGGCGGCAATGAATGGAGCCGCGTGAAAAGCCGCGTCCGTTCGGCAGTCAAGGACATTGCCGAAGATCTGGTCAAGCTGTATGCCCAGCGGCAGGCGATGCCGGGCTATGCTTTCAGTCCGGACACGGAGTACCAGCGGGAATTTGAAGCCTTGTTTCCTTATGAGGAGACCCCGGATCAGCTGCGGGCTGTGGAGGAGATCAAACGGGATATGGAACAGCCGCGGCCGATGGATCGGCTGTTGTGCGGTGACGTCGGCTACGGAAAAACGGAAGTGGCCATTCGCGCCGCTTTCAAGGCGGTGATGGATCACAAGCAGGTGGCCGTGCTGGTTCCGACAACCATTTTGGCCCAACAGCACTTTGAAACCTTCCGCGGGAGGTTTTCCGGTTATCCGGTCCGGATCGAGGTCCTCAGCCGCTTTCGCAGCCGGCAAGAGCAGGCCAAGGTGATTCGAGGACTGAAGGACGGCACAGTGGATATCGTGATCGGTACGCATCGCCTGTTGTCAAAAGATATCCAATTTCGCGATCTGGGGCTTTTGATCGTGGACGAGGAGCAGCGGTTTGGCGTCAGCCACAAGGAAAAGCTGAAACGCTTAAAGGCCAATGTGGATGTGCTGACCCTGACGGCGACGCCGATTCCCCGGACGCTGCATATGTCCCTGCTCGGGGTGCGTGATCTTTCCATCATTGAAACCCCGCCGGAAAACCGCTTTCCGGTGCAGACGTACGTGGTCGAATACAGCTCGTCCCTGGTTCGGGAAGCGATTGAACGGGAATTGGCGCGGGGCGGGCAGGTGTTTTTCCTCTACAACCGCATTCAAGGGATCGAAAAAATGGCCGAGGAGATCGCTTCCCTGGTTCCGGATGCGCGGGTGGCGATCGCCCATGGGCAACTTCCCGAACGGCAACTGGAAGAGACGATGTTTCGCTTTATGGAGGGAGAATTCGATGTCCTGGTCAGCACCACGATCATCGAGACGGGCGTCGATTTTCCCAATGTCAATACCTTGATCATTTATGAAGCGGACAAGATGGGCCTTTCGCAGTTGTATCAATTGCGCGGACGGGTGGGCCGTTCCAGCCGCATCGCCTACGCCTATTTTACCTATTTGCCGGATAAGGTGCTCAGTGAAGAGGCGGAAAAACGCCTGCAGGCGATCCGGGAGTTCACGGACTTAGGATCGGGATTCAAGATTGCGATGCGCGATCTGAGCATCCGCGGCGCCGGCAATTTGCTGGGCCCGGAACAGCACGGCTTTATTGCCTCCGTCGGATTTGATCTTTACAGCCAGATGCTTTCCGAAGCGATCAAGCAGTTGAAGGAAGGCGAGGAAACGAAGCAGGAACCGGCGCCGCCCCAGGTGGAGCTGCAGGTGGATGCCTATCTGCCGAGCGAATACATCCCTGACAGTTCGCAGAAGATCGAGATGTACAAGCGATTTACCGCCATCCGGAAGATTGAAGATGTGGAGGAGTTGATGGATGAGTGCCTCGATCGTTTCGGTGCCTGGCCCCCGCCGGTGGAGCGCCTCTTTGCGATTGCGCGCATCAAGGTATACGCCTGGATGTATGGCGTCCAAACCATCCGCGAAGAAGGCGAGGACTGGGTGCTGGAGTTTTCTCCGGAAGCGGTTCAGCGGCTGGACGGGCAGAAACTGTTCCAGTTCGTTTCGCAGTATCCCAGGCAGGTGCGGCTGATGGCGGGAACCAAGGTGGGAATCAAGATGAATGTCAAGGGGGTTGACATACAGGAAGCGCTGAAGACGCTGGAATCGCTGGTCAAGGGATTTGGCGGCGTGTTCAAGGACCTAAATTCGTCGGATGAAACGAATCCATATGTCGTGCATAAATGAATGGCAGTGGATGAATACTATCCCTAGAATTAAAGAAAGATGCCGCCAACAATCCCTAATGAAAGTGAGGCACCTCTAGATGAAAGCAACAGGAATCGTACGACGCATTGATGATTTGGGTCGGGTGGTCATTCCCAAGGAGATCCGCAGAACATTGCGGATCCGTGAAGGGGATCCGTTGGAAATTTTTGTTGATCGGGATGGAGAAGTCATCCTCAAGAAATATTCGCCAATCGGTGAGCTGGGTGAGTTTGCGAGGGAATATGCCGATTCGCTTTATGATAGCCTCAAGCACATTACGCTGATCTCGGATCGCGATACGGTGATTGCCGTCTCCGGCGGTTCCAAGAAAGACTTCTTGGATAAGCCGGTTGGCGAAGTGGTCGAAACGGCGATGGAATCCCGCCGCACACAGATGGAAAATACCCCCGGTGAATATGATATCGTGAAGGATTTCCGGCAGCCGATTCAAGCCTTTGTGGTGGCTCCGATCATTGCAGGTGGGGATCCGATCGGCGCCGTCATCCTGCTCAGCCAGGAGACGAATGTGCGGATGGGTGAATTGGAAATCAAGTTGGCTGAAACAGCGGCGGGATTTCTCGGCCGGCAAATGGAGCAGTAGCGCTGCGCGGGTGCACGGATACAAGCTTGCGAGTGAACGGATACAAGCTCATTTGAAAATCTTGGACCCCTTCTGCAGGGGGTTTTTTTTGGCGTTCACCTTTTTGTTTTTTGCCAAGTAAAAGCTTATAATGACATGGGTAAGATTTGAACGGTTGCATTTGCTTGGAAGGTGAAGGATATGGAAGGTGGCAGGCGGGAGAGCGGCCTGGAAATCAGGAGGCAACCAGTAAGGCAGCAGTCCTTTTTGCGGGGAGCGGTCATTTTGGGCGTCGCCTCCTTTTTGTCCCGGCTGTTGGGAACGGTGTACAAGATTCCTTTTGAAAACATGACCGGTTCTGTGGGGTTTTACATTTATAACCAGGTGTATCCGTTATATACGATCCTCCTGGTCCTCTCCACCGCCGGCTTTCCGACGGCGATTTCCAAGCTGGTCTCCGAAAGGCTGGTGCATGGCGATCTGGCTGGTGCCCGCAGGGTGTACCGGGTGTCCACGGTCATCCTGACGCTGACGGGCGGTTTTTTCTTTTTATGGATGTTTTTTGGCGCTCCCCTCATTGCTTCCTGGATGGGCGGCGGCGAGGAGCTGGTGCTGCCGATCCGGAGCGTCTCCTTTGCCTTATTGCTCGTGCCCGGGATGGCGGCGTTGCGCGGCTATTTCCAAGGATTCCAGAATATGATGCCGACCGCTGTTTCGCAGGTGATCGAACAGCTGGTCCGGGTGAGTTTCATCTTGCTCGTCACCTTCCTCGCCATGCACTTGATCATGCCGCCGGAGCGGGCGGTGGTGCTGGCAGCCTCCGGCGCGGTGATGGGCGCCTTTGTGGGGGCCATCGCGGCTTATGGCTATTTGCTTGGATACAAACGGCGGGTGGAACCTGTGGCCTTCCCGCGCCCGGATGGCCGGCGCCGCGGTTCCAGGGAATCTTTTGGCCGTGTGGCGCGCCAGATTTTGTCGACGGCGCTGCCCATTGCGCTGGCCTCTTTGGTTTTGCCCTTGTTCAACCTGGTGGATGCCTTTACCATCAAGACGATTCTGAACTGGATCTGGTGTGACGGCGCCGTGAATTGCCAGGCAGCCGCATATTGGAAGGGCGTTTACGACCGGGGGCCGACATTGGTGCAATTTGCCGCTTTTTTCGCCACAGCCATCGCTTTGTCGATCGTGCCGGCAGTGGCGGAGTCCAAGGAACGGCGCCTGTTGCGGCAGACCGCATCGCGTGCCGAACTGGCGATTAAACTCACGTTGTGGCTGGGAATTCCGGCCACAATCGGTCTGGCGGTGATTGCGGAGCCGGTGAATGTGATGCTCTTCCGCAACGAGGAAGGAACGCTGGCGGTGCGCATTGCCGCTTTCACCGTGATGTTTTCGACGCTGAGCATGACCTGTACGGGAATATTGCAGGGTGTGGGGCATATGCTGCTTCCCGCCCGGATCCTGTTGATGGCCGTTGTGCTCAAAGTGGCGGCCAATCTCATCTTGGTTCCCCTCTGGCAGATCAACGGTGCGTCGTTGGCCACCGTGATCGCCTATGCGCTGGCAGCCAGTTTGAACCAGCGCGAAGTCCGGCGGCGCGTACATATTACCTGGGACCGGCCGGTGCTGCTCGGAAAACCGCTGCTGGCTGCCCTCTTGATGGGCGCCCTGCTTTGGGGAATGACCCAGATGATGGATGGCTGGCTGAACGAACACCTGTCCCCCCGTTGGGCGGCCGCCTGGCTTTCCCTCCTCTGTGTGGCGGTCGGGACGCCTGTTTACGGTCTGTTGCTGTTAAAAAGCGGCGCCGTTCGCAGCCAGGATCTGATGCATGTTCCGCGCCTGCGAAAGTGGGTGCCCCACCTGGTGCGCTGGCACCTGCTGAAAGATTGAAAGGGGTGAGAGGATGGTTGCTGGCAAACTGACCGTTGTCGGTCTGGGATATGGGGATGAGCATGGGCTGCCGCTGGGGAACTGGCGGAGACTGCGGACGGCCCGGCATCTCTTCCTGCGCACGGCGCATCATCCGGTAGTGGATTTCTTGCGGCGGGAGGGGATTGCATTCGTCAGTTTTGATGAGGTCTATGACCGAGCCCCCAGGTATGAAGAGGTGTATCCGGAGATCACCGAGCGGCTTTTGGCGGCTTTGCAAGCGGCGATCCAAAGCGGGACGGGCGCGGAAGCGGAGGTGGTGTATGCCGTTCCGGGCCATCCCATGGTTGCCGAAAAGACGGTGCAGCTGCTTTTGGAGAGAGCGCAGCAGGATGGCTTCCAGTTGGAGGTGTTGCCGGCCCCCAGTTTCTTGGATGCCTTGTCGGCACGTCTTCACCTGGATCCGATTGAAGGCCTGCTGATCCTGGACGGGACGAGCCTGACCCGGTCGCAGTTGAATCCGGAGCTCGTGACCGTCATTCCACAGGTGTATGATCGCGCCGTCGCTTCCGACGTGAAGCTCACTCTGATGGAGGTTTATCCGGATGACTACCCTGTCTATGTGGCCAATGCCCTGGGTGTGCCGGGGTTGGAGAGGCTGGAGCAGCTGCCGTTGTACGAACTGGATCGGGAGGCGGAGCGGTTTGGCCACTTGAGTCTGTTGGTTTTGCCGGCGGTGGAGGGGGAGTGGCTGAACCGGCGGTACGAGCGGCTGCTGGAGATCGTGGCCACCTTGCGCGGCCCGCAAGGGTGCCCCTGGGATCGGGCGCAGACGCACCAGTCGCTGCGGCGGTACCTGATCGAGGAGGCGGCGGAACTTTTAGATGCAATTGACGCAGAGGATCCGGAACAGATGGAAGAGGAATTGGGGGATCTGTTGTTGCAGATTTTGTTGCACGCCCAGATCGCCTCGGAGACGGGATATTTTCACATGGATGATGTGATCGAGGGACTGAGTGACAAGTTGATCCGCCGTCACCCCCACGTTTTTGGCGAAAGTTCGGCTTCGACGGCCGAGGAGGTGGCCGTGAACTGGCAACGGTTGAAGCAGCAGGAACGGAAGGAAAAGGGGCTGAAGGAACCGGAGTCCCTTCTCGGCTCCTTGCCAAAGACCCTCAGCGCGCTGCTTGCGGCGGACATCCTGCAACGTCGCGCGGCCGAAGTGGGGTTTGACTGGACCGATCCGGCCGATTGCCTTGCCAAAGTCAAGGAAGAGCTGCAGGAAGTGGAACGGGCGGCTGCCGAGAACCGGGCAGAGGAGCTGGGCGATCTGCTGTTTGCCGTTGTCAATCTTTGCCGCTTCTATCGTGTCGATCCGGAGGCCGCCCTGTCCCGGGCCAACAAGAAATTCCGTTTCCGGTTTCAGCACATTGAAAGGCGGCTGCGGGAGCAGGGGCGAACCTTTGCCGACACCGGGCTGGAGGAGATGGACACCTGGTGGGAGGAAGCCAAGCGCCTGGAAAGGGAAGGCCGAGGCAAACGGGAGGGGAGTGAAGAAGATGGGAAGTGAGATGCGGCTGGACAAGTATTTGAAGGTTTCCCGGCTGGTGAAACGCCGTACCCTGGCCAAGGAGCTCTGCGACCAGGGGAGGGTGGAGATCAACGGCAAGGTGGCCAAGGCAGGCAGCGTCGTGAAGCGCGGGGATCAATTGGTCATCCGCTTTGGCCAGAAGTTGCTGCGGGTGAGGGTGGAACATGTGCAGGAGAACGTGAGAAAAGAGGAAGCCGACAAGCTGTATACCCTCCTTGAAGAGGTACGCCTTGAGCATGAGCTTGAAAATTGATTCGCGGCCAAGCGCTTGTTGTTCTAACTTCGCCTCTTTGTCCATATGATCTGGTAAACGGAGATCTGGTGGAAGGAGGCGAAGACATGGTCGGCGATCCGAAAGAAAACCATGAAGTGCATGTGATCAATCGCAAAGCGATGCGGATTACCGGCGTGAAAGATGTGGAAAGCTTTGACAGTGAGGAGTTTCTGCTCAACACCCATCAGGGCTATTTGGCTGTGCGAGGACAGAACCTGCATATGAAGAATTTGAACGTGGATTCCGGCGAGGTGCTCATCGAAGGGCATGTGCTGGACTTGGTTTACATGGAGCAGCAGGAGATGGGGGGCAAGGCTAAAGGGTTGTTTAGCAGGTTGTTCCGATGACGCTCAGCGAGCAATGGCTCACGTTTTTTGGGATGGGTCTGTGCGGGTGCCTGATGGGGGTTTTTTATGACAGTTTGCGCGAGATGAGGCGGCAATGGGGCATGTCGTCCCGGTGGCTGCCTCTGTTTGATGGTTTGTTTTGGGTGGTTTCCCTTCTGCTGGTCGTTTCTTTTTTGCAGCTGGTCAACAATGGCATTTTTCGCTGGCATGTATTCTTGGGGTTGATTGCCGGTGTCTGGATGTACTTTACGCTTTTCACCCGTCCCGTGCGCTACTGTCTGGGCCGGTTATACCGGTTGATCGCATGGCTGGTTTTGGGACTGATCCGGCTCGTCCGGCAGTTGGTCGTCCGGCCGTTTCTCATCATCGGGAAAGGGCTGGCCCGGGCCGGACATCAATTCTTTTTCCTGGCGGCAGGAATTCTGTCCGGCATCGCGAATGTATTTAAGGGAAAGCGAAGGCCTTGACGGCATCATATTTTGTACACTGGTGGGTGAATGGTTTGGTTCAGAAACGGACCAGGCGTCTTTTTCTCGCTTGTTTGTTGACCATGGCATTTTTGGCCTGGGCCGCCTGGACCCTGCTCGGGCTGAAGCAGGATATCGGCCGGCAGGAGGCGTTGAAGGCGGAACTGGTGGCTGAACAAAAGATGCTGCGGCAGGAACAAAACCGGCTGGAAGAGGAATTGCAAAAAATGAACGATCCGGAGCATATTGCGAAGTTGGCCCGTAAAAACTACTTTATGACTTATCCCGGGGAAATCTTGTTCATTCCGGCGGCCAAGGACTGATCCGTTCATCTTCGCATGCCTCCTTCACTTGACTTGAGCATTTCCGTTTGAGTATAATAAAATAGGTTATTTGTAGTTTCCATATAAATGGCATGAAGGAAACTTTCACTTCGAATCAAGGAGGAACTACTATTACATGGCCGTTGAAGTTGGCAGCAAATATCAGGGGAGGGTGACTGGCATCACCCATTTCGGGGCTTTTGTCGAGCTGCCGGGAGGAGAGACAGGGATGGTTCACATTTCAGAAATATCCAATAATTATGTAAAGGATATTCGTGATTTTCTGAATGTGAACGACATCGTAACGGTCAAGGTCTTGAATGTGGCAAGCGACGGAAAAATCGGCCTGTCGATCCGCCGTGCGCAGGAAGATGGCGGCTCAAGACCTCCCCGGAGGGAGCGCAGGTCTGGCGATCGGAAATCGTCGCCATCGCTGGAGGAGATGATCAGCCGTTTCATGAGGGACAGTGAGGAACGCCTTTCTTCTCTCAAACGGCAGGATTCCAAGCGGGGCGGTCGAGGTGGTCGGCGCGCGTAAAGTCACTTTCCAAAACAGCAGGCCATTGTGTTGCAAGGATAGATGAGCGTACATGGATGAACCCTTGACGCGCTCGTGATGGACGTGTTAAGATCCGGTTGTCGGCTGTTCAGGCAACCGGTTTGTTGTTCATTCAAATGATGGCGGCGTAGCTCAGTTGGTTAGAGCGTACGGTTCATACCCGTGAGGTCGTGGGTTCGAATCCCTCCGCCGCTACCATACATAACCTATGCAGGCAAAGAGGTCAGATTCTTTCCGAATCTGGCCTTATTTTTTTGGCTTGACCGCAACTTTTTTTGTGAAGTTTTGTCGTTCTTTTTTCTTCATGTGGTAGAAACCGTGAGCCTTCGACAAAAAGACGTCCGAACACGTGTTTATGTTTTTTTGAAGCAAGCGATGTTTTTACTCGGAGAAGCTCTGTTTTTGTCTGAACGGATCGGTTGGTGGGTTTGCGCTTGCCCCCTCCTTTTGACAAATCTTTCTGATTGATCTGGCTATAATAGGTGTCACGGAAACGGAATGGGCCAAAAAGGTTTTCAAAAGAAAGGGTGAATGTAATGCTAAGAAGAGTGGCGTATCCAATCGGTCAGAGGTGGTTTGCGAGAGGCTGGGAGATGATGGTGGAAGTTCGGCGGTTTTTCTGGGACCGTCTGCAAATTCCGGCTTTAGTGGCGGCCTTTTTGTTTGCTCGGGCCGTCATGCTGGAACAGTTTTCGCCATTTGCCATCCCTTTTTTCATCGTCGGGTTTACGTTGTGGCACCGCCTTTGGCCTTTGCTGGCGCTGGCGATGTTGCTTGGAGCCAGCACGCTCGACTTGGAACGGGTCACTGAGCTGGTTGCGGGTTTGGCTGTGTTTTTGATTCTGCAAATGGTGTGGCGGAGTAAGCAGACTGGCTGGTTTCCCCTCTCGCTCATGGCTTTTGTCTCGGTGACCTGCGGGGGAATGGTGAGCCATTTTGTGCACGGCAAACTGACGCTTTTGGAAGGGCTGTTTACGCCCGTTGAGGGGCTTTTGGCCGTGGTCTTGACGATCTTGATGCTGCAGACGATTCCCTTGCTCTCAAAGCGAAAGAGGCAACCTTTGAAACAGGAAGAGATGATTTGCCTGGTCATCCTGTTGGCCTCGGTGGCGACCGGGGCGATGGGCTGGCAGATTGGCGGCCTGTCTGTGACGATGATCCTGGCCCAGTGGCTGGTCGCCGCATTTGCCTTTGCGGCCGGCGGCGGTCTGGGGGCGGCTGTCGGTGTGGTGACCGGTCTTGTGATTGGGCTGGCCAACGGCACCATGCTGGAAATCAGTATGTTGGCTTTTGCGGGGCTGTTGGGCGGCATGCTCAAATACGGGGGACGGATGTCGACGGCGGTGGGTGTCTTTTTGGGAGCCACCATTCTCGCCTTGTCACTGGAGGAACCGGAGCGGCTGTTGCACCATATGACGGAGACGGTGGCGGCGCTCTGCCTCTTTCTCCTGACGCCCAGGCCGTGGATGCGGAATTTGTCCACCCGCATTCCGGGAACGCTGGATCATCTCCGGGAAGAGCAACAATACGTGCAAAGGATCCGGGAGGTGACTGCCGAGCGCGTGCGGGGTTTTGCAAACGTTTTTGAACGGCTTTCGTCTATCTTCCTGCAGGATCGGATTCCCCGAGCCAAGCAGGAAGAGCATCTGATGAACGAATTCATGAACGATATCGTCTCCCGCGTTTGCGGGGCCTGTTCACAGCGCAAGCGCTGTTGGGGTGAGCAGTCATACAAGTCGGTGCAAATGATGACAGACATGTTGGTGCAGGTGGAGTCATCCGGCGGCCAGATGGTCAGGATTGAACCCAACTGGCGGCAACACTGCATCAAGCCGGATTTGCTGCTCCGCCAGATGCGCGGCCAGTATCCGCTCTTGCAAAAAGATTTGGCGTGGCGGCGGCAGCTTGCGGACAGCCGCCGGCTGGTGGCCGATCAGCTCAGCGGACTGGCCGACGTGATGGTCCGGTTTGCCCAGGATATCGAACGGGAAGCGGCCGAGATGTCGGTTCAGGAACAACAAATCAAGGACGCGCTGGAGGAGTTGGGGCTTTCCATACGCGATGTGGAAGTGTATTCGTTGGAAGAAGGCCATGTGTATATCGAGGTGACGCAGCACAGCTCGTTTGGCAAAGAAGAATGCGAACGGCTGGTAGCGCCGATGCTCAGCGACCTGCTTGGGGAGCCGATTGCTGTCAGGCAGCGGGAGATTGTCGTCGATGAAGACGGATATTGCACGATTCCGCTTGTTTCCGCCAAACGGTATGAAGTAAAGGCCGGCATGGCCAGCGCTGCCAAAGGGGGCGGACTGATTTCCGGCGATAGTTACAGCGTCATGGAGATTGGCCACCGTCAAGTGGTGGTGGCCATCAGTGACGGCATGGGCAATGGCGAGAAGGCCCGGCAAGAGAGCAGGGCGGCCATTGAACTTTTGCAAGATTTGCTGCGTTCCGGGTTTGACGAGCAGCTTGCGATTCAGACGATTAACTCTGTTTTGCGGTTGCGCAGTACAGAGGAAATGTATGCCACCATTGATCTGGTCATGCTGGATCTGTTTGACGCGCAAGCCAAATTTCTGAAGGTGGGTTCCACGCCGACATATATCAAGCGAGGAAAGCAGGTGTTGACCGTCTCCTCGGAGAATCTGCCCCTCGGCATCGTACAGGATTTGCAGGTGGAAAGCAGCAGCAAGCAGTTGCGTCCAGGCGATCTGCTGATTTTGATGACGGATGGCTTGTTCACCGTTCCAGAGCCGGTTCAGGATGCGGAAAGATGGATGCAACGGGTCATTCGGGAGATCCAAAGCGATGATCCGCAAGAGTTTGCCGATCTGCTTCTGGAGTATGTGGTTCGCCAGCAGGATGGGGAAATCCCGGATGACATGACGGTGATTGTGGCCAAAATTGAGCAGCATATGCCGGAGTGGGCCACTATCCCCTGGCCTGCCGGCCAGAAGGGCTGGTTCCACCGGCCGCAAGTCTTGCATGGATAAGCGCGGTTTTGCATTGTGGTTCACCACTTCGGTATAATGAGGGATGAATTTGAGGTACCATAAGACGAGATCATGGGGAGCCGCGATGCTGCAGCGTGTGTTGAAGCACATTCGGGAACACCGGTTGATCGAACCGGGAGAACGCGTGTTGCTGGGGGTCTCCGGCGGGATCGACTCCTGCGTCCTGCTGGATTGTATGGTCCGTTTGCAACCGGAACTTCATTGCGATCTTTTGGTCGCCCACATGAACCATCTCTTGCGGGGCCAGGCGGCTGAGGAGGATGCCCGCTTTGTCCAGGAACTTGCGGAGCGGTACGGGCTCCCGTTTGTCAGCGAGGCGCAGGATGTGGCCCGGTATGCGAAAGAGCGGCAGATCGGGATTGAAGTGTCGGGGCGCAAGCTCCGATATCAATTTTTTTTGCGCGCCGCGCGAGAACATCATTGTGAGAAAGTGGCTGTTGGACACCATGCGGACGATCAGGTGGAGACGGTGCTGATGCGCCTGTTGCGCGGGAGCGGGACAGGCGGGCTGGGCGCGATGTCACCCATCCGCCCGCTCGCGGAGCGTTGGCTGATCCGGCCGCTGCTGCCCTTTTTTCGGGATGACATTGAGCGCTATGCTGCCCGCAGGGAGATTCGCTACCGAACGGATGAAACGAACCGCTCCCTGCAATTTGCCCGCAACCGGATCCGGCATGAACTGCTGCCGTATCTCGCCACGTATAATCCGCGGATCAAGGAGCGGCTTGCGGGGTTGGCAGAACAGCTGGCGCGGGAAGAGGAGTTCCTGCACCGTCAGGCGCAAGCCGCCTTCCGCGAGATGGTTCAGCGGGCCATGCCTGACCCGCAGGGGAGTTCCGCCTGGCAACTTGACCTGGAGCCTTTTCGGGCACTGCATCCGGCTTTACAATGGCGCATTGGTAAACTAATATTAGAATATCTTATGAAAGAGGAAGAAGTGCGGCGGGTCCATGTGGCCGATCTTCAAAAACTGATGGCAAATCCGCATCCCGAGGCCGCTCTTCATCTTCCGGAGGGCTGGGTGGCCAGGCGGACAGGAAACCGGCTCCGATTTGAAAAAGATCGGCCGCCGCGAACGACCCCCGCTTATACATATGCTTTTGCCGAAAACGGCGAGGTGCTGATTCGTGAAGCCGGTGTGCGGCTGCGTGCCTTCCGCGCCGTCGAGCCGCCGGAAAAGCAACGGCTGAACGTGCCGTGGGCGGTGTTTGATGCGCAGAAGTTTCCGGGCAAAGATGTGGTCATCCGAAATCGGCGACCGGGGGACTGGATGAGGCTGGTGGACAACAGCCGCGAGGAGCCGGTTTTTTTTACGAAAAAGATCAAAGCGTTGATGAACGAAGCCAAGTGGCCGCCGGAGCAACGCAGGATGACACCGCTCCTGGCCCGGGGGAGCGAGGTGCTTTGGGTGCCGGGACTTCGCCAAAGCGCCCGCTACGCGGTCACTGCCGAGACATCGGAGTTTCTTTACGTCACTGTTGTCGGTCAAACGAACAGTTCCATGTAAAAGCCGTTCCAAGCAAAGGGCAGGCTGTAACTGTAACAAGGAGGAGAAGATGGAGCAGGATATCCAAAAAGTTGTGCTGACGGAGGAAGAGATTGCCGCCAAGGTCAGGGAATTGGCTGCGCAGATTAACGCCGATTACCGGGATCATAACCCGCTGGTGATTGGCGTGTTGAAAGGGGCCGTTTTGTTCATGGCCGATCTCGTTAAACGCCTGACGATCCCCTGTGAAATCGATTTTATGGCGGTTTCCAGTTATGGAGCCTCGACGAAGTCATCCGGTGTCGTCAAGATCGTCAAGGATCTGGATCACCCTGTCGATGGCCGTCATGTCCTGGTGGTCGAGGATGTGGTGGATTCCGGTTTGACTTTGCGATACCTGCTGGATTTGCTGCACCGAAGAAATGCCTTGTCTGTCAAAGTGGTCGCCCTGCTCGATAAGCCGGAAGGTCGCACGGTGGATCTGCAGCCGGATTATTGCGGATTTACGATGCCGAACGAATTTCTCGTGGGTTATGGTCTGGACTATGCAGAGCGGTATCGGAACCTCCCGTACATCGGTGTCTTGCGGCCGGAGGTGTACCGTAACGGGGAATGAGTTGTAGCGGCTTTCCAAGTTATGATAAAATAAATGTTGGCTTTTTGAGAGGAGGGCGTGCATGAACCGCTTTGCCAAGAGCATTATTATTTATCTTCTGCTATTTCTCGTCGTCATCGGGATCTTTGAAGCGTTTAACACCTCCGGTACAACGACGAAGACGATTACATATACAGAATTTCGCACAGCGCTCGCGGACGGCAAAATTGCCGAGGTTCATATTCGGCCGGAAGGTCTGACTTACCGGATCGAAGGGCGGTTTGTAGGGAATAGCACGACCACCTTTGTCACGCAGGCCCCCTTTAGTGACATGGTGATCCAGCAGATTGAGGCGGCCGAAGTTCCCAAGCAGGTCTACTCTCCGGAAGAAGGGCCCTCCATCTGGATGTCACTCCTGACTTCTTTTGTTCCGTTTTTGATCCTGATTGTCCTGTTGTTTTTCCTGATGAATCAGGCGCAGGGCGGCGGGAACCGGGTGATGAATTTCGGCAAGAGCCGTGCCCGGATGTATCATGATGAGAAGAAGAAGGTCACGTTCAACGATGTGGCCGGCGCTGATGAAGAGAAGGCGGAACTGGAAGAGATCGTGGCCTTTCTGAAGGATCCGCGGAAATTTTCCAGTCTCGGTGCGCGGATTCCCAAAGGCGTGCTGCTGGTCGGACCACCAGGAACCGGAAAAACGCTGTTGGCTCGTGCAGTGGCCGGTGAGGCCGGTGTGCCCTTTTTTTCCATCAGCGGTTCCGATTTTGTGGAAATGTTCGTCGGCGTGGGGGCTTCGCGTGTTCGTGATTTGTTTGAGAACGCGAAGAAGAACGCGCCATGTATTATTTTTATTGATGAAATTGACGCCGTCGGGCGGCAGCGCGGCGCCGGGCTGGGAGGCGGCCATGACGAGCGGGAGCAGACGCTGAACCAGCTGCTGGTGGAGATGGACGGGTTCAGCGCCCATGAGGGAATCATCATCATCGCCGCCACCAACCGTCCGGACATTCTCGATCCGGCCTTGCTCCGCCCGGGACGCTTCGACCGCCAGATTACGGTCGATCGTCCGGATCTCAAGGGCCGGGAAGCGATTCTGAAGGTTCATGCACGCAACAAACCGCTTGGTGAAGATGTGGATTTGCACGTTCTTGCCCGCAGGACGACCGGTTTCACCGGGGCAGATCTGGAAAATGTACTGAATGAGGCGGCGCTGCTGGCAGCGCGGAGGAACAAGAAGCAGATCAACATGGGAGAAATTGATGAGGCCATCGATCGGGTGATTGCCGGACCCGAGAAGCGGAGCCGGGTGATCAGCGAAACGGAACGCAAGCTGGTGGCCTACCATGAGGCAGGGCATGCCATTGTCGGCATCTACCTGGAAAACGCCGATACCGTCCACAAAGTGACCATTATCCCGCGTGGCAGCGCGGGCGGCTACACGGTGATGCTGCCGAAAGAGGATCGCTTTTTTATGCGCAAGACCGAATTAATGGAACGGATCACCGGCCTTCTGGGGGGACGGGTGGCGGAAGAGCTCGTCTTTGGTGATGTCAGCACGGGGGCGCACAATGATTTTGAGCGTGCGACGGAGATCGCCCGGCGCATGGTGACCGAATTCGGGATGAGTGAGAAATTGGGGCCAATGCAGTTTGGCCGCGGACAGGGAGAGGTGTTTCTCGGCCGGGATTTCGCCCGCGAACGGAACTACAGTGACAAGGTCGCTTATGAAATCGACCAGGAAATTCGCCATATTATCCAGACCTGTTATGAACGTTGCAAACAACTGTTGACGGAACACCGTGACAAACTGGAGCTTTTGGCGCAGACCTTGCTTGAGAAGGAGACGCTGGATGAGACGGAGATTCACGCCCTGATCAAGACAGGACGCCTTCCGGACAAAAAAGAGGTCAGACTGCAAATTCAGGGCAAGTCCACGGACTCGCCACCTGCCGCCAATGGGACGCCTTCAGACGGCGACAAGGAGCATCCGTCCGCTTCCTTGGAACGTCCGGACGACAAAGGCGGTTCATCCACGTAATATGGCGCCATGATCGAACCTGATCCTGGATTGGGTGCGACGAAATCCCCTGCCTGACGGCAGGGTTTTGACGTATTTGCATGTTTGTCGGGAACCGGAAAGGAGGGCACTTGGATGGATCTTGTCATTGACGTGGGAAACAGCAACATCGTCCTGGGCATTTACCAAGATGGCCAACTGTTGCACGCCTGGCGGGCCGCAACCGATCGCCGGAAGACGGAAGACGAATACGGCATGCTGCTGAAATGGTATTTGCAGGATGTGGGGCTCTCGCTGGAACAAATCACCGGCGCCATCATTTCTTCAGTGGTTCCGCCTTTGGTGCAGCCGCTGGCCAGGATGTGCCAAAAATACCTAAAGCTTCACCCCCTGATTGTCGGCCCGGGGGTCCGTACCGGTCTCAATGTCAAGACAGAGAATCCGCGGGAAGTGGGCGCAGACCGGATTGTCAATGCGGTGGCGGCGATTGCGTTGTATGGGCCCCCCCTGATTATCGTGGACTTCGGCACCGCCACCACTTTCTGTGCCGTCAATTCGCAAGGGGAGTACCTCGGCGGCGCGATTGCCCCCGGGATCCAGATTTCAACGGAAGCCCTGTATTCGCATACGGCCAAGCTTCCCCGCGTGGAAATGGTCAACCCGGGCCGGGTCATCGGAAAAAACACGATCACATCCATGCAGTCCGGGATTTTGTATGGCTTTGTCGGACAAGTGGATGGAATCGTCCAGCGGATGAAGAAGGAAATGGAAGAAATGGAAGCGATGCATGAGATGCCGGGAAAACAGCCGTCCACTCGCCGGATCACGGTGGTGGCAACGGGAGGATTGGCCGAATGGGTGGCGGGAGAATCGGAGACGATTGATCTTGTCAATCCGCTGTTGACTTTGGAAGGGCTATACCTGATTTTACAGCGGAACCGGCATCATTCCTAAAATGAAATCTTTTCTTAAGGAGACTTCAGTATGCATGGCGATCAACTTGCCAGAGGCACTGCCTATGACGGCCAAATTCGGCTCTTTGCGGCCGTTTCCACTTCGCTGGTCAACGAACTGCAGAGACGCCATCAGTTATGGCCGGTTGCCACCGCTGCCCTCGGCCGGGCCGTGACGATCACTGCGATGATGGGCCTGATGCTAAAAGGCGAGGGCAAAGTGACCGTACAGATCAAGGGAGATGGCCCCTTGCGGCACATTGTGGCGGATGCGGACGCGTCTGGGCATGCGCGGGGTTATGTGCACAACCCGTTTGTCGATCTGCCAGCCAATGCCCAGGGAAAACTGGATGTGGCCAAGGCCATCGGTGCCGGCTTTCTCTATGTGGTGAAAGATCTTGGCATTGGAGAACCCTACCGCGGGAGTGTGCCGCTTGTCTCGGGGGAACTGGGGGAGGACTTCACTTATTATTTTACCGTCTCTGAACAGACGCCCTCTGCCGTCGGCGTGGGCGTGCTGGTGAACCCGGATCTGTCGGTTCAGGCAGCCGGCGGGTGGATTCTCCAGCGGATGCCGGGGGCCGATGAGCAACTCATGGATCGGGTGATTCAGCACCTCAACCGGCTGCCCGCCGTGTCCGCGCTCGTGGCTGACGGCATCCGTGTCGAGCAGCTGATCGAGAAAGTGGCGGGTTCAGAGGGAAAGCCCCGGGTGCATGAAGTAATTCCGCTCCATTTTGCCTGCACTTGTTCAGAGCAGCGAGTGCAAGAGATGCTCCAGGGGCTTGGCCCAAAGGAACTGGCATCCATCCTCGAGGAACGGGGAGAGGCAGAAGTGGTCTGCCATTTTTGCAACGAGCGTTATATTCTCGGGAGAGACGTTTTGGAGCGGCTGATCCGTGAACATTGACAACCCGGTTAAGTTTGCGTATAACATACTGCAGGGAAGATGCTTGGACATGTGCTTCGGAACGGCAGCCGTGGTCATCTGACCACGGCTTCGGTGTTGCCTTGGACAAGACAAGCCTGGAAACGCCTTTTCTCCAGAAGGAGTGAACCCATCGTGGTGTGGACACACCAACCCTATCTGATGCAGTTTGACCATCCCGCCAGGCTGGAAGAAGAAATGCTCGCGTTGGGCGCGGATCATGCCGGAATCCGTCTGATGATGCCAAAGGGAGAGTTCTTACATATTAAGGTTCATCAGGTTTCGTTAAAAGCGGCCAACGTGCTCAAACAGGAAATGCTTGCGCTGGGCGGCGAAGCGGTTTTGCATAAAGAGGTTTCCATGTTGACGAAGGAGACGTCTGATCTTCTTCTGATGGGTACCCGCAAGCAATTTGATCGTCTGACGAGGAAACTGAAAGCGCAGCCCTTCGGTCTGAAAAAAGTGGCCGAAGAACTGGAATGGGTGCTGCGGGGATTGGATCGCAGCCGCGGGGCGCAGCGGATTCGCGGGAAAGGCTGGGAGCTGGACTGCGGAAAAAAAACGTTGGTCATGGGCATTTTAAACGTGACCCCTGATTCCTTTTCGGATGGGGGCAAATGGATCGACCCCGACAAAGCGGTCGAACACGCCCAGGCCATGGTGGATGACGGCGCCGATCTGATTGATGTCGGAGGAGAGTCTACCCGTCCGGGACATACCCCGATCTCGGCTGAGGAAGAGATCAGAAGGGTGGAACCGGTGATCCGAAAACTGAAGGCGCGTCTTGACGTGCCGATATCCATCGACACGTATAAATCAGAAGTCGCAACCAGAGCCATTGCTGCCGGCGCCGATGTGATCAACGACATCTGGGGTTTTCGGCGCGACCCGGCGATGGCTCGGGTGGCTGCCGAGGCCGGCGTGCCGGTGATCCTGATGCACAACCGGCCTGCCGACCGGATCGGTTATCGTGATGTGATGGGCGAGATCATTCAGGAGTTGCGCGTTTCGGTCCAGATAGCCGTACAAGCGGGAGTCAAGGAAGAACAGATCATATTGGATCCCGGGATCGGATTCGGCAAACATTTGGAGCATAATCTGGAGACGATGCGCCGTCTGGATGAATTGGTGGCGTTGGGATATCCTGTACTCATTGGCACTTCCCGCAAATCGATGATCGGCAACACCTTGCAGCTGCCTGTGGATGACCGGTTGGAAGGCACGGCGGCCACCGTGGCATTGGCCATCGCCAAGGGGTGCCAGATTGTCCGGGTGCATGATGTGAGGGAAATGGTGCGCGTATGCAGGATGATGGACGCCATGCTGCGGTCGTGAGGACCGAGCCAGTCAAGTGGGGATGCCGGAGGGACGGGGATGGACAAAATCGTGATTCAGGGCATGACCTTTTACGGGTATCATGGCGTATACGAAGAGGAAAGGCGTCTCGGGCAGCGATTTGTCGTCGATGTATGGTTGTATCTTGACCTTAAGCCGGCAGGTCAAAGCGACCGGCTGGCTGATACAGTGAACTATGCTGAGGTGTATGATGAGGTAGCCAGGGTGTTTCATGGGCCGTCGCGTCAACTGTTGGAATCGCTGGCGGAAGAGACGGCGGCGCGGCTGCTCAAGCGATTCCGGATTTGCAAGGTCACGGTGCGGATCATGAAACCGTCCCCGCCGATACCCGGTCATTTTCAGCATGTTGGCGTTGAAATTACAAGGGAGGCCTCCGATTGAACCACTCTTTGACACAGCCGCGGACGTCTTATACAAAGGTTTTTATCGGGATGGGTTCCAATCTGGGAGATCGGGAAGAGAACCTGCGCTCGGCGTTACGCATGCTCTCGAAAGAAAACGCTTCGCGCATTCTGGGATGTTCCGCCCTGTATGAAACGGAACCCGTCGGCTACCGCCCGCAACCTCCTTTTCTCAATGCAGTGGTCTGTGTAGAAACGGGCCTTGACCCGGAGCGTTTGCTGGATTATCTGTTACAGGTTGAACAGTTGCACCGGCGGCAGCGGACGATTCGGTGGGGGCCGCGAACGCTTGACCTGGATATTCTGTTGTACGGCGAGCAAAAGGTGCGGTCTCACCGCCTGATCATCCCGCATCCGCGCCTTTTTGAAAGACCCTTTGTCCTCGTTCCCCTGTTGGATCTGGCGGCGTGGCTGTGCGAGCCAATCCGGCAGGCGGCTAGAGAGGCGCTTTCTTTTCTTGGCCGGGAAGGGGTAGTCAGGTACAAGGATGCCGGCTGGGCAGCCAGGTCGTCCATGGCGCAAAACTGAGCCAAAGCAGCCCGGTTTATTGACAGTCTCCGTTTGCCTCAATATAATATCCACACATATGACTTTTAACGATACGAAAGATTTCAGGTATTCAACCAAATAGAGGCATTACTTTCTGATAAGGCGTATATGAATACGTATATGAATAACGATTCAACAATAACGATTCAACCACGAATCACGATGCAACGCGGTTTTCGGCAAATCTTTTACCTGACATAAAGCATCTTTTTTCGTGAAAAATGAAGTGAAAAAACATACGATAAAAGGGGAAATGTACTGTGGCTGAGAAAGAAATTCTGTTGACACCTGACGGCATGAAAAAGTTAGAGGAAGAGTTGGAACATCTGAAATCCGTCAAACGGGCCGAGGTGGCGGAACGGATCAAGGTGGCGATCGGCTATGGGGATCTCAGCGAAAATTCCGAATACGAAGATGCCAAAAATGAACAGGCCTTCATTGAGGGACGGATCATCACATTGGAAAAAATGCTGCGCAATGCCCGTGTCATTCAAAACGAGGATGTTTCAACGGATGTGGTGAGCATCGGTTCCAAGGTCCGCCTTCAGGATCTGGAGTTTGACGAGGAAGTGGAGTATACCATCGTCGGCTCGGCGGAGTCGGATCCGGAGAAGAACCGGATTTCCAATGAATCTCCGGTTGGCCAGGCCTTGCTTGGGAAGAAGATTGGCGATACCATCGAGGTACAGGTGCCTGCCGGGGTGATACGGTACAAGATCTTGGAGATCACACGCTGACATGGAATCACACGTTGACACGGACGTGATCGGCAAGATTCGGTAAAGGACTGAAGAAGAAGGGACTGCATCATTATGTCGCAAGAGATATTGGAGCAAAGCGAAATCATCCAATCGCGCCATCAGAAACTGGAGCAATACAGAGAGATGGGGGTGGACCCTTACGGCGTTCGCTTTCAGCCGACGCATCATGCGCAGGAGATTCTCAACGCTTACGGCGCGTTGGATAAGGAGGCGCTGGCGGAGCTGGCTGTGCAGGTGCGGATGGCCGGCCGTCTGATGACCAAGCGCCTGCACGGCAAGGCTGGATTTGCCCATATCCAGGATCTGACCGGCCGGCTGCAGATTTATGTTCGCTCCGATGAGGTGTCGGAACAGGAATACCGCATTTTTCAGATGTTGGATATCGGCGATCTGATCGGCGTGGAAGGCGAGCTCTTCAAGACCAACCGCGGTGAGACGACGGTTCTGGTCAGGCGTTTGGTTTTTTTGACCAAATCGCTCCTCCCCCTTCCAGACAAGTATCACGGGCTGAAAGATGTTGAACAGCGGTACCGGGAACGATACGTCGACCTGATTGTCAACCCTGAGGTCAAGGATACGTTTCTCATCCGCAGCAAGGTGATTCAGGGCATTCGCAGGTATCTGGATGAACAAGGCTATTTGGAAGTGGAGACGCCGACGATGCATACCGTTGCCGGAGGAGCGGCAGCGCGCCCCTTTATCACGCACCATAACGCCCTGGACATGACCTTGTATATGCGGATTGCCATTGAGCTGCATCTCAAGCGTTTGATTGTCGGCGGACTGGAGAAAGTGTATGAAATCGGCAGGGTATACCGCAATGAAGGCATTTCTACCCGTCACAATCCGGAGTTCACGATGCTGGAGTTGTATGCCGCCTATACCGATTACCACGACATGATGACGCTGACGGAAGAGATGATTTCCAAGGTGGCCAGGGAGGTCAAGGGCACGACGCAAATCACCTATCAAGGGCAACAGGTCGAACTGGCTCCCCCGTGGCGCCGCGTTTCCATGGTGGAATTGATCCGCGAGACGCTGTCCATCGACTTCACGCAGCCGATGAGTGATGAAGAGGCGCGGCGGCTGGCGGTTCAGCATGGGCTGAGCGTGGATGATCATATGGGCTTCGGCCATGTGGTCAACCTGTTTTTTGAAGAATTTGTAGAGGACAAGCTGATTCAACCGACATTTGTCTATGGCCATCCGGTCGAAATTTCCCCGTTGGCCAAGAAAAATCCGGCAGATCCCCGCTTTACCGAACGCTTTGAACTGTATATTGTCGGCCGCGAACATGCCAATGCATTCAGCGAATTGAACGATCCCATCGAGCAGCGGAAGCGTTTTGAGGATCAGCTCAAGGAACGCGCCCGGGGAAATGAAGAGGCGCATGAGATGGATGAGGATTTCATCCGCGCGCTGGAATACGGGATGCCGCCGACAGGTGGCCTAGGGATTGGCATTGATCGGCTGGTGATGCTTTTGGCCGACGCGCCTTCCATTCGCGATGTGCTTCTCTTTCCGCTGATGAAAGAACGAACCTGATCGGTTCAAATGGGCGAATGGCAAGGACTAGGAAAAATCGCTGGCGAATTGGGAACGGGAGCGCTCGCTTCGAAAAGGAGGTTGGAGCTGTGCAAAAAAAGTGGTTCTACAGAAAGTGCCTGGTCACCATGGGTGTGGTCGCGTGGTTGATCCTCGTCCTCAGTGCTTGCGGAACGGCCGGCGCCCCGCAAGACGCGGGACAGGGACAGGCGCCTGCTGAGGCGCCCAATACGGGCGACACGGAATCGACTTCCTCAGATGACGCGGCAAAACGAGAGGATCAAACCGGTCAGGTGAAAGAGGGCGATCAGAACAATCCCCTGGAAAACGAGGCATTTCGCGTGACTCAGCCACAGGCAAGTGACGTCATCGGCATGTCCTTGAAGGTTGCAGGTGAGGCGCGTGTCTACGAAGGGAACTTTCACTACACGATAGAGGATGGACATAATATCCTGGCGGAAGGGACAGGGAAGACGGAAAAGGGAGCGCCGGAGTGGAGTCCTTTTGAGCTCCAGATTCAACTGGAACAGCCTCCTTCCAGTCCGCATGGCATGTTGATCCTATATGAGAAAAGCGCCAAGGATGGCACGCCGGTCAATCAGTTGAATGTGCCGCTGACCTTTGATGAGAAGATCGTCAAACCAATGAGTGCACAGTGACCGGATGCGGCGCTGCAGCAGATTTTCTTGGACGATGAGCGAGATGCTGCAAGCCGAGGAATATGGCTGGTTACGGCGGGAGCGGGACAGCTCCCTTTTTTGCGTCATCCGCTTGGATGAAAGGAAATGCCACTTGCATCATGGGATCAAACCTGCTATATTATATCTTGCTTTGTTCATCGGCATAAAAAGGTGAACCAAAGAGCAACCGCGAAGAAGAAAAAAACGAGAAAAAAACTTCTTGACAATCGCCTAACCGACATGATATATTAAAAGAGTCGCGCTCACGAGGGAAGTCGGTGAGCATGGACGACAGAAAGATAAACGAACAGCAGCAGCAAAGCGATGTTCCTTGAAAACTGCACAATGAAGCGAACCTGATGAGTCAGAGTTGAACTTTTTTCATGGAGAGTTTGATCCTGGCTCAGGACGAACGCTGGCGGCGCGCCTAATACATGCAAGTCGAGCGGGGAGGCAAGTGGAAGCCTTCGGGTGGAAGCTTGCATCCTAGCGGCGGACGGGTGAGTAACACGTGGGCAACCTGCCTGTCAGACCGGGATAACGCTGGGAAACCGGCGCTAATACCGGATACGCTTCTCCGGCCGCATGGCTGGGGGAGGAAAGGCGCTACGGCGTCACTGACAGATGGGCCTGCGGCGCATTAGCTAGTTGGTGAGGTAACGGCTCACCAAGGCGATGATGCGTAGCCGACCTGAGAGGGTGGCCGGCCACACTGGGACTGAGACACGGCCCAGACTCCTACGGGAGGCAGCAGTAGGGAATCTTCCGCAATGGGCGCAAGCCTGACGGAGCGACGCCGCGTGAGTGAGGAAGGTCTTCGGACTGTAAAACTCTGTTGTGAGGGAAGAACGGCTTGGAGAGGGAATGCTCTGAGCGTGACGGTACCTCACGAGGAAGCCCCGGCTAACTACGTGCCAGCAGCCGCGGTAATACGTAGGGGGCGAGCGTTGTCCGGAATTATTGGGCGTAAAGGGCGTGTAGGCGGCTTCTTAAGTCCGGTGTGAAAGCCCACGGCTCAACCGTGGAGGGTCACTGGAAACTGGGGAGCTTGAGAGCAGGAGAGGAGAGCGGAATTCCACGTGTAGCGGTGAAATGCGTAGATATGTGGAGGAACACCAGTGGCGAAGGCGGCTCTCTGGCCTGACTCTGACGCTGAGGCGCGAAAGCGTGGGGAGCAAACAGGATTAGATACCCTGGTAGTCCACGCCGTAAACGATGAGTGCTAGGTGTTAGTGGGGTTACCCATTAGTGCCGAAGGAAACCCAATAAGCACTCCGCCTGGGGAGTACGGCCGCAAGGCTGAAACTCAAAGGAATTGACGGGGGCCCGCACAAGCAGTGGAGCATGTGGTTTAATTCGAAGCAACGCGAAGAACCTTACCAGGGCTTGACATCCCGCTGACCGGTGCAGAGATGCGCCTTTCCCTTCGGGGACAGCGGTGACAGGTGGTGCATGGTTGTCGTCAGCTCGTGTCGTGAGATGTTGGGTTAAGTCCCGCAACGAGCGCAACCCCTGTCCCTAGTTGCCAGCACGTTGGGTGGGCACTCTAGGGAGACTGCCGATGACAAATCGGAGGAAGGTGGGGATGACGTCAAATCATCATGCCCCTTATGTCCTGGGCTACACACGTGCTACAATGGCCGGTACAAAGGGCAGCGAACCCGCGAGGGGGAGCCAATCCCAAAAAGCCGGTCTCAGTTCGGATTGCAGGCTGCAACTCGCCTGCATGAAGGCGGAATTGCTAGTAATCGCGGATCAGCATGCCGCGGTGAATACGTTCCCGGGCCTTGTACACACCGCCCGTCACACCACGAGAGTCTGTGACACCCGAAGTCGGTGAGGCAACCCGCAAGGGAGCCAGCCGCCGAAGGTGGGACAGATGATTGGGGTGAAGTCGTAACAAGGTATCCGTACCGGAAGGTGCGGATGGATCACCTCCTTTCTACGGAGCGAAGCGCTTCGTGAGAAGCG
>Ga0066871_100263_pt1 | contig 41396 bp, 27 predicted proteins | sample CeladaPassage60B_FD_62209 | JGI IMG/M metagenome (GOLD analysis project Ga0066871, IMG submission 62209) | Cellulose-adapted microbial communities from the Joint BioEnergy Institute, USA - Passage3 60B | ecosystem: Engineered > Bioreactor > Continuous culture > Unclassified | place: USA...
TTCCTTCAGATTCGGCCTCACGACCGACACCCTTGCCCTTGGCTAATGGTAGGCGCTCGCCAGCCCCCATTCCGGACTTTCACCGTATAGATGACGCCCATGCTGGGCGTACCAAAAATACAACCCAGTGGCATGTTGCCACTGGGTTGTATTTGATCTTCAAATTACTCAACGACCAGAACTGTCAGTTGTTTGACAACGTTGTTCTTGGTGATGATCGTCAGCGTGAAGGTGTCTCCAGCATTGAGAGTGCTGTAGTTGTCGTTGCTGACCAATACACTTGCGAGTTGAGCATCTTCATTTGTGAAGGATACGCCGTACTGATCCACCAATTCGATAGCATCTTTCGCAATGGCTTCTTTCGACAAGCCCAGCTTGGATTTTTGAATGGTGATCAAGTCGTCGTTTTCCTTGACAGTGTGCGTTCCGCCAACCACTTTGATTGTCGTAACAACCGGATTAATGCGGCTGACTTTCACGGTTACAGGTTTGTGCTCAACCGTTTTACCCTTTCCGGTTACGATCACAACAAACTCTTTCTCTTTGTCGTCATCCAAACCGTCAGCAGCCATTTTTGCTGTGCTTCCCGCAGCGTTTTCGTCAACATAAACCAGTTTGCCGGAAGCGAGGTCATATTCCAGACCGCTGTAGGATTCCGTGATCGAGTAGAAAGCATTGTAATACGTGTAGGTATCGGCTGTCACGGACGTCGGTTTCGGCAAAGTAACCTTCGTGCCGTTCGCCAGCACACCTTCCACATTCAGCGCTTTGCCATATGCAGTTCCACCAGCATAGATGGTCGCGACTTCGGATACTGTGAAGTTCTCGATGTCTTTAGGTTCGACCACCTGGATAGACTGCACAAAGTCGCTGTTCGCTACAGGTTTGCTGGAGCTGTCGAGCAGCTTGATGGTGACTTCAGCAGACCCTTTCGTGTTAGCGGTGATCGTGTTGCCTGTCAAAGTAACATTGCTGTTGTTAACAGAAATGTCTGCACTGTAGCTGCTACCGAAAGCATCCAACGTATGCTCACGACCAAATTGGTCGAGCACTCTGATCTTGTCGTTGGCAATTTGGAAGGATGCGCCAATACCCATTGCAGGGTTCAGGTCCTTAACTCCAACGACGACTTCCGCTTTCTTCGGCTCCTGCAGCGTAAAGCTCAGTTGTTCAAATTCACCGGTTGTGCCCGTCTGTACCGTAATGAATACAATCGCATCATCCGTGTTAGTTGCAGACCTAGCGTCCAGTTCAATGTAGGCTTTCTTGTTCACGTAGTCGGTTTTGAAGAGCAGTTTGGTATCATCCAAACCAGGACCGGATACGCTGTAGTAACGCAGACCATCCTTCAGGTCATTGCCATTGCTGAATTCGTTGCCGAATTGGTCAACCGCGGTGAACGGAATTTTGATCACTTCGCCGGCAACTGCCAAGTCCGGTGCGCTGAGATCGATCTTGTCAACAACCGGCTTGTCAATGACTTCGATTTCAATCGTGTCTTGGCTGCCAGTCGTTCTGGACATCATGATCACCGTGGCGACGCCTTTGCCGAAATTATTCGGACCGGTCACATTGTTAGCCTTTGCCAACTCAATGACGGTTTTGCCGTCTTTCGTCGTAAAGACGCCTTGAGTTTCTCCTCCGACCGTCGTCGTTTTCAGGTTGAGCACGTTCGGATTGGAGACGGAAACCAGAATGTCTTGACCGACTTGCGAAGCCGGCACATCGTTTCCGTATTGGTCTTTCGCTTCAACAACCAACCAGAAATCGGACGGGTTCGCCAGCACGTTCAGCGTAGCGTTGTTGTTCTTCACCAATTCCTTGATGTCAATCGTGGACACTTGTGCCGGAGGCGACACCGTCAACAGCGCGCTCGCATAAGATTGCGATTGAACGTGAACAGCGCTGAGCGTCACTTTCTCATTCAGGACATAATCGGTCGTCGAAGTGATCTTGACCGTTCCGTTCGTCGTATCCAGCGACGGGTTGCCTTTGTTTGCCGTCAGCGTCAAGGACACGTCTTTCACGATGTTTTCGCCGTATTGGTTTTCAACTTTGATCCAAGTGTAAATTTCCTTGTAGTTGATCGTGTTGCCGTTTTTCACCAGAGGCGCTTTGTCGGACGTGAATTCGATTTTGGCAACTCTTTCATCTTCCACGGAAGTCGTTGCCGTCAGATCGTTTTCCGTCAGACCCTTCACGATAACCGTGTAGTCGCCTTTGGTCAGCTTGGTCGTCGTTTCGAGCGTAACCACTTTCTTGTCTTCGGAGTAAGTGGTCTTCGAAATGTTGACGTTGATGGAGCCTCTCTTCACAGTGATGTCGTCTTTGCTTTCGTCAACAGGAGCTGCGAAACGGACTTCCAGCTTCTTCGCGCCAACCGCTTTGAACGAAGTGATCGCTTGATCTGCTTCGTCTTCTTCATCGACATAGCCTTCCAGACCGAGCTTTTCGCCCAGCGTTTGACCGCCTTCAGCGACTTCGGTTTGCAGCGTGGAGTCGATGATGACGAAGTATTCGCCGCGGGTAGCCGCTTTGTTAAAGTCGGTGTTGGCTGGTACGAGACCGACTTCTACGGCCACTTCTTCAACTTCGTCCCACTCCACGTCGTAACCCAGCACGCGAAGCATGACGGCTACGAATTGTTTTACGGTAATATCTTCACCGTAGCCGAAGCGGATATCGCTGTGGCCGGTGAAGTAGCCGTTCTCATAAGCGTAAGTGATAAATCCGTCATAATAAAGATCCTTCACGTCAGCAAACGAGTGGTTCTTTGCCGTGTTTTGCGCTTCGGCTTCTTTGCCGAGCAGTCTTGCGATAATGACCGTCACGTCTTGACGTTTCCAGGTCTCGTTTTCCTTCAGGTCTCCGCTTTTGGTGCCTTTGATAATGCCGGCGTTAACCAGCTTATCAGCGACAGACGTCGAGTCTGCGGCGAAGGCCAAGGAAGAGAACATGGAGAATACCAGCGCGAAGGCCAGCAGAAGGGATAAACTTTTCTTCATAACCTTTCTTTCTCCTCCTCGAAATGCTTTCGGTTGTTGAGAGTCATGTGTAGTGAATTGGTAGCTCGTTTCCCTCATTTCCCGAGTCACCCCCTTCCCAGAGTTAGAGCATATTATGAAGGTAAATAAAGTCTGTGATAGAAGTCTTGTCTCAGAAATCTGTCACAGAAACCGGTAAACAAGGACAATACAAGCCTAGGAACACCACTCTACCATTATACAATGAGGAATGGAGACCGTAAAGGGGAATTTCCCTTGAAATTTCCAATCGGTCCGCACTCGCGCCATTTCCGACGCTCACCCTTATTAAACGCAGGGATCTTCAAAAAGTTGCGGGTGGTGCGCAAAAAGTCTTATTTTTTTCTATCAATCTCGGACGATATCGTCGGTATATGTAATCCGGATATATCATCCATCCACGACACCTAGTATACAGACAAGATACCCCACCGTCATTACTAAAGATTTTCCATCCTCCGACCGGCTGTCCGGCCGCTTCCACGCCTTTACCGAACGGTCATCAGCGGTCCGGTCGGTCCGCGGAATGCGGCGCTTCCACCGCCATCGTCACCGGATCCGGCAGACGGCTATTTGAACGTTCTCGCGCCGATCAACCTCGCGGCCTTGACGCTCACCGAATGCAGAAAACGCAGCAGCGGTTTCCGAGTCTTGCCGATGATGCCGATCGCTTCCGCCGCGATTTCCAGCACGAGCAAAATGACGATCACCACCGCCAGGATACCCCACCACGCCAGCTTCGTCTGGGACAAAAACACGGCAAGCACGCCGAACACGAGCGAAATCCCGTAAATGGCCAGCACCGTATTGCGGTGGCTGAGTCCGAGATCGCGCAGCCGATGGTGCAGATGGTTCTTGTCCGCCAGGGAAATCGGCGTCCGGTTGGCAATCCGGCGCAAAATCGCGAAAAACGTGTCGGACAGCGGCACGCCGAGAATCAAAAGCGGAACGACAAACGATACCAGTGTCGCCTGTTTGAAACCGAGCACGGACAGCGTCGCCAGGCTGAAACCGAGGAACAGCGCCCCGGAATCGCCCATGAAAATTTTCGCCGGATGAAAGTTGAACACCAAAAACCCGAGAATGCAGCCGAGCAAAATCGCGCACAGCAAAATGACGGTGACATTGTTCATCATCACCGCCACCACGAGCATCGTCCCCGTGGCGATCGCGGACACGCCGCCGGCCAGTCCGTCGAGTCCGTCGATGAGATTGATCGCGTTGGTGACGCCGACGATCCAGAAGATGGTCAGCGGGATGCTGAGCCACGCCATTTCCTGCAGCCAGGCGTTTTCGGCAAACGGGACATCGAGGAGACCGACGTTGATCCTCAATCCGAACGCCACCACCGCACCGGCGGCCGCCAGCTGACCGAGCAGTTTCAGCTTCGGAGACAGGTCGAACCGGTCGTCCAGCGCGCCGGTCAGGACAATGATCGTGCCTCCGACCAGAAGCGCCCACACCGCGTTTTCATTGTACTCGGTCAAGACTGGTAAAACGACGAACAACGCCCCCACAAACGCCAAAAAAATGCCGACGCCGCCCAGCCTGGGCATGACGGTCGTGTGCACCTTTCGGTGGTTGGGGCGGTCCACGGCGCCCACCCAGAACGCAAACCGTTTGGTGAACGGCGTCAGGATCAGCGCCATCAGCAACGCGGCCGTAAACGCGATGCCGTACAACAGCGTCATCATAGTATCTCCACCTTTGCCTTCATGCGGCGGATACCCGCCGGCAGAAACGGTTCCGTTCCGGATCCATCAAACATCATTCATCAGGCGGATGTTCAGCGAAACAGTCCGGCATTCCGCACGCCCCGGAAAAGACCGGTCCAACGATTGATTATATGACGGCCGTTTGAAAAAAGCCAACGGAATCAACCCGCAAAACCTACGGTTTTTGAACGTTTTCAAGGAAATTTTCATGAAATTCGTCCGTTCCCTTTGTCCTTGATCACCCGCAGCATGAATTTCGGCAGCACCAGCATGCGCCGGTATCGGGACGGTTCCTGCAGCAGGCGGAAAAGCCACTCCAGCCGCAGCTTCCGCCACAAGAGGGGCGCCCGTTTCAGACGGCCGGAGATGACGTCGAAACTGCCGCCCACCCCCATCATCACCGGCACGCCCAACGATTCGCGATACTTGGCCAGCCACGGTTCCTGCTTGTCCATGGAACGCCCGACGAACAGGAGATGCGGCGCGGCTTCGCGGATTTGGCGCACCACTGCTTCCTCTTCCCGTTCGCTGAAAAAGCCGTCGCGGTAACCGACGATCGACAGGCCGGGGTAACGTTCCCGCAGCCGTTCCGCGGCGGTGCGGATGACGTCTTCCGCCGCGCCGAGCAAATACACCCGCCAACCGCGATGTTCCGCTTCCCGCAGCAGTTCATGCATCAGCTCAATGCCCGGCACCCGTTCCGCCACCGGCCGGCCGATGTGGTTCGCCGCCCACACGACGCCGGTTCCGTCGGGAACAAGCAGGTCGGCTCCCCGCAGCGAGCTCATGAACACGGGATTGACGAGCCCTTCCATGATCATGATCGGATTGACGGTCACGACGTGATGCGGGCGGCCGGATTCGACCGCTTCGCAAAGCCAGGAGACCGTCTCCGCCATGTTCATGCGCGAGATGCGGAGACCGTACAGTTCCGTGTGGGGGTACGGTTTGTATGCATAGGATGTCACGGTTTCCTCATCCTCTATTACGTAAATATTGGCAGATATGTTGCGCGGGAATTTGCGACTTTTTTTGCAATTCTTCGATCAGCGGGGATTTGGCCGCAATCCATTGGTCCCGCTCGTCCAGCAGCTGCAGCGCCTGTGCGGCGAGATGATCCGGCTCGATGTGCAGCGTCGAGCCGGCCACCGGCATTTGCAGCCGCCGGAGGAAATAGTCGATTTTCGGATCGTAGGAAATGCCCACCATCGGAATCCGCAGAGCCGCGGCATAGATCAGCGAATGCAGCCGCATGCCGATTAACAGCGAGCAGCGTCCCACCTCGTCAAACATCCGCTTCGGATCGTCGCTGCCCGGACACATGCTGATTCGATGCGCATAGCTCTCCCCAAGCCGGTGCATGATGTACCGGGCGGCCGCTTCATCTTTCGGCGGATGGAACGGCAAAAAACGCAGCCGCGCGTTGGGGCGGCGTTCCAACACGAGCCGCAGCGCCTCCGCCAGCTGGTTCAAGTCGCGCCGCTCGTCGTGCCATTCCCGCGCCGCCACCCCGATCAGCGGCTCGTCAATTGATACGCTGTATCCGGCCGGTCCGGAATATGGCCGCTCCGCCGCCGATTCTGCAATCGCCGCTCCGGCATCCCCCGGCCCCTTCCCCTCCGAGGCGCCTTCCGCTGCCGGCAGACGCAGGCCCATAACGGGGTCGGCCGCCACGTCGATGCGCATGTCGCGCAGGCCGATGTCCCGCAGCAGTTGAACCGATTCCTCATCGCGCATGGAAATGTAAGCGCACCGGCGAAACACGCCGCGAATCAAGGGATAGTACATGCGGTTCCGGATCGGTCCCATGCCCTGCGCGTAGATGAACGTCGGCTTCCCGAGCCATTGCGCCAGCTTAATGACCCCGAGATAATACGGAATCGTGCGAATGCCGGTCAAATCCTGCAAGAGCGAGCCGCCGCCGCTGACCAGGCCGTCGCTTTCCTTCAGCGCTCGGAACATGTCGCCGAGCTTCATGCGGTGTACCGCACGCACGCCGTGCATGCGTTCGGTGGCGGAAGGATCGATGGAAAGCACAACCGGACGGATCCGGATGCCGGCTGCGTCCGCCTGTTCACGCAGCGACTGCAAAATCGCGTGCAGCACGGCCTCGTCCCCGCTGTTGCCGAATCCGTAATAGCCTGAAATGACGATCGTGAAGTTCCTTTCCATCTAATCCACCTCCTTGTCCCGCCGGCCGATTTGGAAACGCCGCGGGATGAACCGGGCCAGCAGTTCCGCCGCGGTGTCGTCTTTCATCGCCACGAGCACGCCGGCGTAGGCGGCCGCCGCCAGCGCCACGATACCGGCCAGCCAAACGGCGCCGAGCCATCCTCCGGGCAGCGCAGGCAGGGAAGCCAGCGCATCGACCGCTTCACCGTGCAGCGGCAGCGATTCCGCCCCCGACAGACGGACGGCCAACGCGGACACCGCCCAAATCACCGCGGCCATGACCGCCGATGCAGCGGCGCCTTTGCCGAGCGAAGCGTAAAACGTCCGATCGAACAGCCGGCCGATCTGTTTGCGCAGCATGACCGCCTGCAGCGCCATATTCAAAAACGAAACCAGCGAGTACGCCAGCGCCAGGCCGCCGTGATCCAGCTGCCGCATGAGCACCAGCGCACAGGGCAGGTACACAAGAAAACTGATCAAGGATACAATCACCGGCGTTCGGGTGTTCTCCAACGCGTAGGAAGCGCGCGTCAGCAAATCCCTTCCCGCCCATCCGACCATGCCGGCGGCGTAAAACGCCAGCGCCCACGCCGTCAGCATCGTGTCTTTCACGGTGAAATTGTCGGAGTAATCGAACAGCCTCGCAAAAGGTACCGCAAGCAGGATGATGCCGACGGTTGCCGGCAAGAGCACATGGTACTGGTACAAAAACCCCTTCGCCATCACCCGCTTCATGCCGTCCATCTCATTGCGCTTGGCGTATTCCGACAAGAGCGGGAACAGCGGCACCGCGAGCGAACCGGAAAAAATCGCGATCGGCAGCTGTACGACGCTGAACGCCAGCCAAAGCGCGGAAATTTTCTGGTCGCCGAGACCCCCGGCGAATATTTTTTCCACAAACAAATACAGCTGGGACACCGCCATGCCGGCCAAAATCGGGACAAACCGCTCGCCCATGCTTCTCATCAGCGCATCGGGACGCAGCGAGGTATTTCGAAGGAACCTGTACTTGCTGCGGAACATGGGGATCGCCAGCGAGGCGGCGAACACCGCGAAACCGGCCGTGGTCCCCCACGCGACGCCCTTCATGCCGAGAAACGGCCCCAACAAATAAATCGACGCAATCACCGCCAACCCGTTGTAAACGGGGCCGACCGCGGGCGACACGAACTGTTCGTGCGCGTTCAAAAATCCGGTCATGACCGAGATCAAGCCGATAAAAAACACCGAAGGCATCATAATCCGCAGCAGTTCCGCGGTCAAATGCTGCTTGTCCGGCGAAAAGGCGGGCGCCAGCGCGCGGACAATTTCCGCGGACCAAATCATCCCCGCCGCCGTTATGACCAGAAACAACAGCCCCGTCCACACCGCGAGCCGATGGAACAGACGCTGCCGCTCGAGCAGGTGTCCGTCGCCCATCAAGCCTTTCAATGTCGGAATCAGCACCGAGTGCACCGCGCCGGGAAGGACGAGAAACAGCGTGGACGGAATGTTGAAGGCGAAAAAGTAAGCGTCCGTTTCCCATCCGAGACCAAATTCGTTGGTGATCAGCACCTGCCGCAAAAAACCGATCACCCGGCTGGCCATGGTGATGATGACGATCAGCGCAGTCGTGCGGAACAATAGAGCGGTTCTACTCATGCGATCGGTCCGGCTGACGAAGCTCGGACAGCCGCTCCTTTCCCAGCAGCGCGTCGTACACGCGGACAGTGTCCGCCGCCATACTGCGCAGAGAAAACCGGGCGCGGACGTGTTCGGCCGCCGTGTCGGCCAATCGCCCGGCCAGCTCCCGGTCCGCCATCAGCCGCAGCAGCCGGTCCGCCACCGCGTCGGCGGATTCGACCGGAACGATCAGCACGTTTTCGCCGTCACGGGCAAAGTCCAGCACGCCGCCGACCCCGGTCACCACCGCCGGCAGTCCGGTCGCCATCGCCTCCAGCACGTTCAGCCCGAGACCCTCGGAAAGCGAAACGCTGACAAACGCGTCGAAACTGCGCAAACAGTCCGGAATGTCGCGGCGAAAACCGGCAAAGCGAACGCGGTTGTGAACGCCGAGTTCGTGCGCCAGCCTCTTCAGGCGTTCCTCTTCCGGCCCCGTTCCGACGATGACCAAATAAGCGCGCGGATCCCTTTCGCTGACCGTCTTGACCGCCCGGATGACCGTATCGACGCATTTGATCCGAACCAACCGCGTGACCGCACCGATGACATACGCATCGTCGGGCAAATTCCATTCTTTACGCAAATCCTTTGGCGAATTCCCCGCAATCGTTGCGCCCGCGCCCGACAAACCGACTCCCGTCGAACCCGCTTCGCCCGATGGTCCCGTCTCACCCGGTGCATCCGCACTCGGAACATCGTGACTTGTCAAACCCGCACCGGATGAATCCGTACCCGCTAAACCGCCGCTCGATAAACCGACATCCGACAAATCGGCACTCGAGTTACCCGCTCCCGATGAACCCGCATCCGATGAAAGTACAGCCGGCGCGACCGGGCCGCTCGCGCGCTCCGATGGATCCGTCCGGCGGAAGGCGTCGGTATCGATGCCGTGATGCACAACCGTGATGCGGCTCTCCGGCACCCGCTCCCGAATCAGCGCATGGCGGATCGCTTCGGACACGGCGATAAAATGGGTGTTCCAGCGTCTCGTCGACATTTCCATCCAACGGGCCCCGGTATAGGCGAGCAAGTTCGCGTAATCATGCCGCAGGATGCTGTGCACCGTCGTGACGAGCGGAATGCCCGACAACTTGCGCGCCGCGAGCCGCGCAAAAAAGTTCGCCTTGACGCCGTGCGTATGGATGACGGCCGGACGCTCACGGCGAAACAATTCCTCCAGGCCGCGCAGCAGCCTCGGATCAAAACGCCCGTATTTCAGCACCTCGACCGCGATCCGGCGCTCGCGCAGCGCACGCGAAAACGCGGCATCATAAAAACAGACGACCTTTCCCTCGATGCCGTGTTCCGGAAATTGCGACAACAATTGAAGGATGTGCTCCTCCGCGCCGCCAAACTCTCCGCCGCCGATGACATGGATCACCTTGTATTTGTCTGCCATCCGATTCCCACTTCCTCACCCGACCTCGGATGCTGCAAGCCCGGTCAGCCGTTTCTCCAACCCGCTGCTTCAAGTCGAAAACCGCTTCTTCAAGTCGAAAATGTTACGTTCATTTTAGCCTACTACCGGGATATCGCGCAAATTAAAACGCCTTGACGAACTTGAATCGTCACCGGATACAACGTTTAAACGCCGACACGCCAACCATTCTCCACTCATCCAACACTCATCCAACCTTTCGCAAACTTTCACGCGTTACGTCACGCCTTTCACAAAACCGTCTCACTTTTTCGCAAATGATCACACTCTCTGCAAACAGATACGCCTTTTGCAAACTCGTCGCGCCTTCCGCTATGCGTCGAACCTTTCGCAAACTGCAAACCTCTCGCAAAACACCCAGCCATTCACAAAACGCCAAGCCTTTCGCAAACCGTTTGCCGCCTGTGGTATACTGAAACAGTGTTGTGAAGTTCGGCTGAAGGAGGTAGCGGCCGCATGTTGGCCAAGGCACAAGCCCTGTTGTTTCGCAGGTATACCTGGCTTTATTTGTTGCTTTGTTTTCCCGTCATCGATTATGTACTGCGCAATCTTCTTCCGCTGCCCGTCATTTCTTCGCTGTGGGACGAAGCTCTCCTGCTCGTGGTGACCGTCATCGCGCTGTGGCGCAAGCTGGAGACGGGCCGCAAACTGCCGGAAATCGGGAAGCCGATGGCGGCCTTTGTCACGCTGGGACTCGCCTATCTGGTATTTCAAATTCACGACATCGCCGTCAGCGTGGAAGGATTCCGCGCGGTATACCAATACATATTGGCGCTGCTGGCCGGTTTTTTCCTGCTTGAACATCGGAACGACGCGATTCGCGTCGTGCGCACGCTCGTCGTGGTCGCCGCCGTCGTTGGACTTTACGGCATCGCCCAATGGGTATTGGCGGTCGACGTGCCCGCGAGCTGGTGCGACGCCAGTGAGGGTGTCTGTCGCCGCGCGTTTTCGATCGTGCAAAGCCCGAACGTGCTCGGCAGCTACATGGTGCTGATGACGCCCGCGGCGGCGGCGCTGGCCGTCAAAGACACGCCGCGCCTGCGCTGGCTGTGGATCGTTTCGGCGCTGATCCTGCTTGCCGCGCTCGTGTGCACCGGTTCGCGCGGCGCCTGGCTCGCTTTTGCCGGCACGATCGGACTGCTGCTCATGTTGGTCAACCGCAAACTGTTCATCACCTTTTTGATCGCCGCCGTGTTGGCCGCCGTGTTCGTGCCGCAAATCTCTTCGCGGTTCGAGCAGCTGTTCAGCGCGGAATATTTGGAAAAAAGTTCGAACGACGGGCGCATCGCCCGCTGGCTCGGCTCCTACGACATGATGCGCAACGAACCGCTGTTCGGGCTCGGGCTCGGACGGTACGGCGGCGCGGTCGGCAACCGGCATTTCGGCACCACCTATGTGGACAGCTACTATTTTAAAACGCTGGCGGAAACCGGCATGGTCGGGCTCGGCGTCTATTTGTGGTTAATGTTCGTCCTCTTCCGCAGCGGATTCCGCATCTGGCGAAGCCGGCGGGGCCAAGATTTCTTCCTTTGCGGCGGCCTGCTCGCGGGATTGCTCGGCGTCATCCTGCACAACGCGGTGGAAAACATATTTGAAGTGCCGTTCATGAACACCTATTTCTGGTTGATGGCCGGCATGCTGCTCTCGTTCCCGTTGCTGAAAGGCGAACTTCCGGGCGCCGGGGTTGCAAATCCCGACGATACCGCTCCCGGCGGTGTCTCACGCGACGATGCCGCTCCGGGAGGTGCGGCGGATCGTGAAGGTGCAACGAATGCGGGGGGCGCCGCACTATCAGGCGTCGCAAGTTCCGTTCCGCCCTACGATCCGCAGCGCGTTTCCGCCGCTGCAATCGTCGGGCGCCCGGCGGCCGACGCCGCTTTGTCGGCGGAAACCGCCGCCGATTTTCCCCGCATGACCGAAAATGATCGCTGCCCGGACATGGACGCGAATTTCATCCTTCATACTCGTCATACTCGGCTGCTGGGAGGTGCGGCGGTTGAAACGCGCGGTTAACTGGCTGGCGGCGGCGCTGTTCAGCGTCTATTTGCTGCTCGTTTACTACGTGCTGTTGGTGCCCGCGTTTGCGGACTATTCATATTTTGCGTTCCTGTCCATACCGCTCGCCTTTTTCGGGTTCTGGCTCGTACCGGGACGTTCGCGCAAAATGTGGGCGGTGCTGGCGCTGCTGACGATCTTCATCGAACAGGCGGTCGCCAACATCCGCACCACCAAACCGCTGGCCTATGCGGTCAGCGTAACGGTCATGGTGCTGGCGTTGTATTTGCTCGCGCGCTGGTATGCGCGCATCCGCTTCGCGCAGGTGATTATCGTCACGATGGCCGCGCTGGCGCTGCACTTGTCGGTGCCGACGCATCTGATCCCGGCGCTGACCGAATTCGTGCCGCGGTGGTCGTCCGGCTGGCATTACACCGGCCCGTTCCCGGTTCCGCTGCCGCTCAACGTCGCCGACATCGACGAAGACGGCAAAGACGAAATCGTGACCTTGGGCAACCGGGATTTCTACCCGGACGGACGAAAACTGCCGAACACCTACAAGCTGTTCAACGAACCGCTGCGCGCCATCGCCTGGAAATGGGACGGGCAAGAGATGGTTCGAGTGCCGCTTGATCATCTGGATCGGGAGCGGCTGGAAGACATCCTTCCCGAGCAATACACCGGATTTCCGTATTATCATCTGAACGCCGACTACGAGCTGGAACCGCTCGTGCAGCGCAAACCGTTTACCGAAGGCATGCTCCAGTTCGGCACGGCACCGTACCGCGCGCTGCTCATCAATCTGGAGAACGTCTTTCGCCGGCTGGAACTTACCGGCGGCGTTTACGACCGCATGGCGCAGGGGGGCGCCTACGAAAACGTATCGATTGCGGGGGGCTTCATTCAGGGGCAGTACCAGGGACAGCCGTTCTCCGCATTGACCTCCGCCACGGAAATCATCGGCGCCGTGCGCATGCCCGACGGTTCGGACGCGCTGCTCGTGCGCGGCAGGAATGTGCAGCTGATGCAGATGCGAAACGGCAATCTGGAGATGACGCACGAACTGACGCGGGAAATGCAGCGCGACTTGTCCTACAGCCTGCTGCGCGCTGCGGATGTGGACGGCGACGGGGCGGACGAAGTCATCATCGACTATCCGTACACGGCGATTCTGAAACCCTTGCCGGACGGCACCTGGAAAATTCTCTGGGCGAGCGAAAGCGCGACGCTGCTAAACATCAAGGATATCGGCAGCTTTACCGGCAAGGGGGATTCGGAAATCATCGCCCTCAACAAAAGTCGCGTGCGCGCCAGCGGGGTGCAGTATCTCGGAAGCTTTCAATATACGGAAAACGGCCTCAAGCAAAACTGGAAAGTTTTCATCCGCAACGCCAAAATCGTCCGTCTGGCCGATTTGGAAGGCGACGGAAGGCAGGAACTCGTGCTGTCGTTCGCCGGATCGTCGAACGTATACGTTCTGAACAAGCACAACGTGCCGGTGACCGCGATCACGTTGGCCCTCACGGTGCTGCTGTATGCGGTTTTGATCGGAAGGAGGTTGTTCCATGCGCTGCGATCGAAACGATCCACCCAAGATGGCGATATTTAACTCTGACGCGCGGGCGAACAAGACCAAGATACGGCGCGCCGGCCATACGACCGGACGGCATTTCCGGCGTTGGTTCCGCGCCGCCGCTGCCGGGCTGCTGGCGGCAGCCATGATGGCCGGTTGTTCCACCCTTCCGTCGCAAAAAACGTCTTTTCCCGTCACCTCCTCGGCACCGGGGGCCAACACAGGGACGTCGGGCGCCGGAACGGGAACGGACGGTAAAAACTTTGACGCAGGCAAATTGCTGGAACAGGCGATCAAAACGACGGATACGGCGGAGCAGGCGCAGCGCTTTTGGTTTTCCGGCTTTATCCGCAATACGATGCAAAACGACGTGGTGACGAGCATGTTCCAGGGCGTCGTGTCCCGGCCGAAGGAAGCCTTCATCGTCAACGGGCGCATCGCCGCGCAGCCGTTTCAATATTACGGGTACGACGGTTTGCGGTACATCAAGGCGTCCGGCGGCTGGCAGTCTCTGGCCGACGACGAAGAGGCGCCGCTGCCGTTGGATCCCATGTTCGGGTTTCGCGACTGGCTGCCGCTGATGAGCGATGCGGTCCGGCGTCCGGACGAAGCGGTGCTCGGCGTGCCGAGTACGGTGATCGAAGTGAGGCTCGACGGCAAATCTTGGGTGGAACGTTCGCCTTCTTCGCTGTTTGACCCGTTACGGGAACAATTGGGCGCGAGCCTCGAACTGGATCAGCTTTTGTCCAATACGGTCGTGAAGGCGACGTTTTGGATTGACAAGGAACATTCGCTGATCAGCCAATACCAGACCTGGATCGTCCTGCCGCTGCCGGGCGGGGGATATGTCGACCAGGAGACGTTTGTCCGGTTGTTCCGCTTCGGGGATCCGAGCATCGACACGCAGCATTTGCCGTCCCTGGAAGTCATCGAGGACTGGGTCAGAAAATATGAAGAGTTGCTGAAAGAAAACCGTGAGTTTCCGATCGATGGGGTATTCGAGGAGTAAGGCGGGGATTTCACCGTTCCGATCACTGCCACGTCCGATAATCGCAACGCAAAAAAGGCTGCTTTCTTTAGCCCGGGCTAAAGATCGCAGCCTTTTCGTTGTATTCCTGTCCTCAATCATTTACCCAACGGAGCATCATCGCGGCCATCTCCGCGCGCGTCACGGCGCGCTGCGGATAAAACTTTCCGCCCGATCCTTTCGTGAAACCGGCATCCCAAGCCGCGTTCACCGCGTCGCGCGCCCATACGGACACATCGGGCCAATCGGCGAACGGCGCCTGTGGTGTCGTCGGCGATGCCGCGTCTTCCGTCAAACGGTGCAGACGCATCAACACGACATAAGCTTCTTCCCGTGTCATCGGATCGTTCGGACGGAAGCGTCCCCGGTATCCGGTCACGATGCCCAGCTCATGCGCGAGGGAGACATGTTCCGCGTAGTAGGCTCCCGGGTCGATGTCCGTGAAAGGCGCATCCTGATGCGGCATTTGTTTGCCGTATTTCCACGCATACGCACGCATCAGAATCGTCGTGAACTCCGCTCTCGTCGCGGCGCGATCCGGCGCGAAGCGGCGGTCGCTTACGCCCTGAACGATATGTTTGGCCGCCAGCTGACGCACCTCGTCCCGGCTCCAGTGGCCAGTCATATCCGTGAACGCTTTGTCATATTCCAGCACCGCAAAATCGGACAGGTGGTTCGTGCGGAACACGAGCTGGCCGTCGATCCACCTTCCGCCCATATACTCGATCTGCCCGCCATTGACGTGGTAAACTCCCGCCAGAGAAGTTTCGAACGATGCGGTTTCCGCGTCGCTGAAGACGATCCCCGCGTCGATCCAATCCTCGAGACGCGTGATCGGCGCTTCCCCGCCGTCCGTCACATGCGCGAAGCTGATGCGCACGATTTTCCCGGCGTGACGGTAGCCGCCCGTATTCAGCAAATCGCCGTATGCCGCGATCGCGTCTTCCTCCGTCAGCAGCTCCACTTCGATGCGCAGTTGACCGCCTTCCAGTATCGGCAACGCCTGAGCGGGAATCGTCAACCTCGCCTGATCGCCGTTCAAGACGAACGTCCGCTGCGAATTCTCCGCACTCAATACGGTTACGGGCATATAGACGGTAATGTGTTCGGTCTCGCCAAAATGAAGCTCCAGTTCGTCCCTTTCCGACGAGGCAAAGTATCGCTCCACCGCTTCTTCATGGATCACAAATTCGCCGCTCGGACGTTGTTCCATGATCGTGTCCTCGTTCCCGTCCGGAATTCCTCCGCCGGTCCAGCCGGATGGCGGAGCGCTGCCCGTCGCAAACCGGAACACATCGGAATACCGCGCGCCGCCGAAATCATCGACCGCTTGCGCATACCATTCATACCGCGAATCCGCCGCCACGGACCAGTTCACTTCGGCAATGCCTCCATGCGGCACGTCTTTGACCGTGCCGATCGGCTGATTCGTCAGCAGATTCACATGAAAAGCATCGGTCGCGATCTGTTTTTTCGCCGGCTGCAGGTCGAAATCCAGCACAAAGCGGTCTTTGCCCGGCTCGGCTTCCGGATCATAGAAATACATGTCGTCCTTATAGGGGGAATAGGTTTCAACGTAGATCTTGTTTTCGTCCTGATTGAAGCGCAGCAGCCGGATGTAACCGGAGCCGCCTTCCGGCCCGTCCTGATAGTCGGCGAGCATCTCGTAGACGATGCGGTCCGGATGCCCGTTCCGATCGTCATCCAGTTCCGTCGCTCTCATGGCCGCATTGTGATAATGCCCGCACAGCACCATGATCACGTTCGGATTTTTTTCGACCACCTGTTCATGGATCTTCTGCGCGATCGGACTGCGGTTGCCGGAAACGAGCAAATACTCGTGAAAGTTGAGCACGGCTTTCCGGTTCGGATATTGGGCCAGCACTTCGTTCATCCAGGCGATCTCCTTATCGCCGATTCCCCATCCCATGTACACAAAAATATAGTCGTTGCCGTCGACGGAAATCAGATCATAGTGACCGCGGTTGTTATCATACGATCCACCGTATGTCGGCTCGTCTTCGAAACGGTCCGCACCGTAATAGCGCCAGTACGTCATGTAGTCTTCTTCCCGATGGCCGACGTCGTGGTTGCCCGCGAGCACGCCGTACGGAATATCCGCCTCTTCCAGCACTTTCATCGCTTCGGAAGAAGTGACCCATTGATACTCCTGATCGACTTCGTCCACAAGATCGCCGGTGTGGATCACATATTTGATTTTCTGGCTCTCCTTGTTGTCGGCGATCCAATTCACAATATCGTAATAGATGTTCGGATAACTCTCGGAGTAATACTGCGTGTCGGACATCCAGACGAAGGAATAATCGTACGAATAATCCGGTTCCGGAATTTCATCCTGGACGAGCACCTGGATCGTGCGATCCGCGTGCAGGTACGGTTCCAGTCCGACGATCGCCCGAAGCTCGAAGTCCTCTCCGTCGGCAACGGCATACGTAAGCAAATCCCATTTCCCGTTTGCGATATTCCATCCGTACATGCCGACTTTGCGCCCCGCGAGCGACTTGCCCTGCCAGACAAGCTCGGCCTGATCGGTTCCTTTTACGGATTCGTCCAGCTTCACCTCGAACCGATGGTACGGAAACTGCGTCTCCGATTCATCGATCACATACCGGCCGTCCCGCGCCGTCAGCAGTTGGACATCCTGTTCGCTCATCGGGCGCTCGCCGTGGGGAATCATGGCCGCCGGCGGTTCATGATCGGCCGCGTTGCGATAGCCTTTCACGTTGGACGTGTCAGCCGCGTCATAACGGAATCCTTTGTAGAAGAACACGTCCATCTCGTCTTCCGTCGGATCCGTCACGCGCACGCGCAGCCTTGCAGAGCCTGCCGCCACCTGGCCGGAAGGGGCCACCAGCTCGGGCGCGTTCGGCTCTTCGACCGGCGTCGTGAAGCGGATTGTCTTCGTCGCTTCATTGCCGACTTTATCGACAGCCGTGATCTCCAGCGTATGTTCGCCGCTCGCCAACGCTGTGGATGAGGTTTCATGGGGCAGCTCGATCTCCCGGCCGTCCAGAACCGCACGTACCTGCGAAACGCCGGCAATGGCGTCGGTCGCCTCCGCTTCGATGACGAACTGGCCCTTGTACTGTCTGCCGTCCGCCAAATTCGTCGTAATCGCGGGCGCGGTGTTGTCCACGATGACGCTGCGCGTCACGGTCTTGCCGCCGAACACGGCCCGCACCTCGTATTCCCCGTCGTCCATCTTGGTCGTATCCCAGGCGTAGGATTGGGCGCGCAGTTTCGACGCGTCGATCTCGAAATGGAAGTCGACGATCATATGGTTGTCATTGACCGGGATCAGTTGTTGGCTATTCAGATAATTCGGGTCGCGCAGCACCGTCCCGTCGGCGAGAACGAGATGAACATCGCGCACGACGAAGTTGTCCTTGTTTTCTTCCGGCCGTTCGTCGATCATCGCCGCCTTGGACCCTGCGCGAATCTGGATCGCATTCCGCCCGGCCCGCAGACGGTTCGCATCGATGGGCACAATCATCTTCGTATAATTCTGGATCGAGGTATCCATCAGGAGCAGCACTTCACCGTCCATCGCGACCGTGTTCAGGAAATAGTCGTTCACATCTTTGACGTCGAAGGTGAAGTAAGCGTCCTCTTCCAGCGAAAGATGGGTCGGCTCCGCCGCCTTGCCGTTGATGTACAGTCCGATTTCGGACGGATCGGCCGCATCGTCCGCCGTTCCTTTCAATACGAACGTCCCGGAGACGATTTCCCCTTCCGCCACATTCAACCTGAGCGGCTCCCGCTCCGGCGCCAGCACCCCGATCGTTTTGACATCCGTCGTCACCGCATCCGTTACGCCGTCGCTCACCCGCACATAGTACGAAATCGAGGAGCGGCCGATCAGATCGGACAGATGCAGCCGATAGGCATAACGGTTGTTTTCCTGGCGCGTCAAATACACTTTTTTGTAATTGTCGTCCAGGTTGCTCTTCACGTACAGGGCGACCGTGCGCACCAACCGATCGTCGGTCGCTTCAAACGCCAGTGTCGCCCCTTCCTCCGGCGTCACCTGCGTCGCTTCCGTCAAATCTTTCACCGTCGGACGGATGTGGTCCTCGATCTTCACCACTTCCGCCGGAACTTGCGCGGGGTCCACCGTTCCGGGAGTGGGCGTTTCCACGCCAGCGCTGAGCTTCACCTGATTCGTCGTTCCGTCGACCGGATAGCCGTACAGGATCGCTTTCTTCTGCGCCGTATCCTTGGCCAGCGTATTGTAGTGGATGCGGGTGATCTCCTGCCCGGTATTGGTCGCCACCAACAGCTCGCGGGCGGCGGTGTTGTGCATCCCGTCGTTGTACATCTTGACCAGGTTGACGTTTTCTGTCAAATTGGTGCCGTAGTATGCGTTGAAATCGTCCGCCGTCAGATGAGCGATCTCGCTGCGGATCACCCACAGCACGATCGTCCCCCGGGAAGGAATGACGACATCCTCCTTCACCCCCGGCCAAATCAGATCGCCCGACGGCCCCACGTCAGGATAACGGTATTTCAGCTTGAAATCGTCAAAATTCAAGTCCCGGTCCGTATTGTTGTAAATCTCCACAAACTCGTACCCGTCCACATCGTTCACATTCGCCGTGTCCGGCACAATTTCGGTAATGAGCAGCATCGGCATGTTGCTCGGATCGAGACCCTCCGTCTCGATTTTGACCGTATAAGCCGGAGTGCGCCACACTTTGCTGCCGTCGCTCGCTTCGAGATAGTATTCCAAAATCAACCCCGAGACCGCCGACGCCGGAATTTGGGCCGAATAGGACGCTCCGCTCGCCACAGTCGATGCCCCTACCGCCACAAAGGGGGAATCCGTGCCGGTTCTGTAGTACACGGACGCTGACAGATCCGCCCCTTCCGGGTCGGTCAAGACCGCCCGCACTTCCAGCGCTTCATTCGCCCTGGCCGTGCCGATCGGCACATGATCGATCACCGGCGGCCGGTTGACCGGATCGAACACTTTCTGCGCGGCGGGAATTTGCGCGGTATGGATCACGCCGGGCGTAGGCTCCGACATCTTGACCAGTTTCGTCAATTCGATTCGATTCGGCTCCACGGCATAATCGACGCCGAAACCGGAGTTGAAATCTCCCTCCATGTACTCGGCCGAAGCGATCACCGCCTCGTCCCGCTTGCGCACGACTTCCACGGCCCGTTCGCCGCTGTTCGAAATGCCGGACACGTTCAGGATCGGCGTGACGCGTTGCGCATCCAGCGTACTCGTCCCGTAGAACGCGATAAAGTCTTCCTTCGCCAATTGATTGTTATTGAACCAGAACACCTGCACATCGCCCGGTTCCAACAACACCGGAACGGTGTCAATGAGCGTCACTCCGTCGGTCGCCGTATTGCGGATCTGCAGCGCATATTCCGTATTGGAGTACTCCAGACCGCCGATGACGAGAGGGGAATTCGAGTTGTTGTAAATCTCGAAGTATTCATAGTAGTCGTTCCCCGCGTTGTTCGGATGAATTTCGGACACGAACAGCTCCGGAACATTCATATGATCCCGAGGAAACAGCGCGATCGTGAAAGTGTCGGTCGTCACCGTCTGTTTGCCGTCTGTTGCCCATATATAGTAGGACAATGATGCGCCGACGGCTTGATCGGAAGGGATGCTTCCTTCATACTGATCGTCCTCCGCCGGAACGAGGGGGCGAATGAGAAAATCCGACATCGCCTCGTTCCTGTAATACACATGAGCGGTGACAGTATCGAGGTCCGCGTCGGTGATGGCCGCCCGTATCCGAATCTCTTGCTGTTCCGCCGCGTACCTGATCGGCACATGATCGATTGTCGGCGGCATGTTTCCCGCCTCTGCCTGTGCCGGATCCACAACACCCGGTGTCGGATCGGCCAAGTTGGCAAAGATCGGCTGATCCGCCGCCGAAATCGGCGGCACCCGGTAATGCACGCCCTTTCCGTCGCCCACATCGCCGGCCCCGTACATTGCCCTCGCGACGACCCGATCGCTCTCCTCGGCGGATGCCGCCTTCTTCGTCACCGTGAAGCCGCGTCCTCCCGTGTTGGCCATGCCGCTAAAATCGCCGCCGGCGGGATCCGCCCCCGTAAATTCCGTGATGCGGTCCGACGCGATCGTGACTCCGTAAAAAGTTTGAAAATCCGCAGCGGAAAGCCGGCCGTTGTTATACCAGAACACCTGGACTTCCCCCGGACCCAGCGTGACCGTGTCGAATTCCAGCAAGAACGTTCTGCCGGTATCATATCGGTACTGCAGCGTATACTCCGCACCGGAACTGTCCGAACCGATCGTCACTGCGCGAGACGACACATTATGCACTTCGAAAAATTCATAGTTGTCCGTACCGGTGTTGTTCGGATAAATCTCCGAGATGATCAGCTCCGCGGCCGCGATTTCCTCCGCGTGCACCTTCTCGTCGGCCGTGAGTACCGGAGACAGGAGCGTCACCAGCATCGCGAAAGCGAGAAGTTTTGCCGTCCATTGCTGAACCGTTCGTTGCATTCGTGTTCTGACTCCCTTCTCTTTCGATTCGGTTACAAAAACACCCGCTCCACAAACCAATACATGCCGATGAGTCCGATCAATACAGATACCGCGCTCATTCCTCGGTTCCAAATCTCCACTCCCTTCGCGCTTCTGACCATCCATCCCCTTCCATATCGAAACAGCGGGAGGACAATGCACAGGACGAGCAGCTGCCCGAGTTCCACTCCCAGATTGAAGGAAAACAGCGGCAGCAAAACCCGCTCCTCCGGCAGCGAATCCGCCAACATGCCGGCAAAGCCAAAGCCATGGACGAGACCGAAGATCAATGTCGTCAGCCAACGCCGGCTTTTTCCTTTTCCCAGCACGTTCTCCACGGCGATATATACGATGCTCAGCGCGATCATCGGTTCCACGAACGCCCCCGGCAAATCGGCGATGCCCAGCGCCGCGAACGCCAACGTGATGCTGTGTCCGACCGTGAACGAAGTGACGATCCAGACGGTTTGTCGGAATGACCGCACGATCAAAATCACGCCGAGCAGGAACAGCAGATGATCGAAGCCGGTGAGGATATGGTGAATGCCAAGACCAGTGAAATCGATCCACGTCGCGAGGAAGGCCGGAATCTCCCACGTGACGGCGCCGCCCGTTCCGCTGCCGTTCACTCCCTGCAGGGTGATGATTTCATTGTTCGGACCGAGCACCTGGTGAATTTGATGATCGCCGAACGTGATCGTCGCGATATTGCGATGGCCGCTGTTTTGTTTGTCGGAGAACAAATAATACTGGACGAGATATTGCTCGACCGGTTCGGGGAAAACGTACCTCACATCCATTTGAAGCACTTGTTGATTCGCTTTTTGGGTCGTGGCGTATCGCTCCAGGACGCCTTGTCCCAGCCTTCCGTTGCCGGTGACGAGCAAATATTCGTTGATGAACGATTGCAACGCCTGCTCGCCCGCCTTCAACTCCTGTCTGGACAGCCTGCCGTCCGCGTCTTCATCCAACCCGACCGCTTCGATCATCTCCTCCTCGGACAAGAAAAGACGATAATCGAGTTCCTGCGCCGCCACCCGAATTTCCGAATAGCCGGTCGAAGCAAAGTGCGCCAGCACGGGTTCCCTCCACCCGAACGACAAACAGGCGAATACGATGATGAATGCCGCGCACATTTTTCCCGCAATGCCGGAAATGGTGCGTTCGGCTTTTTCTACAGTGCCGATATTGACGCGTTCAGCGGCGGAGTGTTCAAGGCTGCGATGTCCCATCCGCGTGACCCCCCCTCCATTTCGTCTTCCAACTGAAACAATACAGGGAATTTGTTAGCAGGGTGTCATTGCCGCTTCAAGGCATTGTTAATTTTTCTGAAAAGAAAAAGAGACAGGCCGATGCATTCAGCTGTCTCCAATGTTTTCGGAACACGTCGGACGGATGCTCTGCTGCTATCCTCCGCCATCTGCCATGCCCCAATCATGCCCTATAGAAACCGCGTACTGTTCATGCACCTCGGAAACCGGCCGTTCTTGTGCCGCAGAACCACACCCCGATCATGCACCACAGAAGCCGCTCTCCAACCATGCACCGAAAAAACCACGCCACGATCATGCATCGCAGAAGACACCGCAGAAACCGCTCCCCAATCATGCACCAAAAAAACGCATCGCAGAAACCGGCACCGATTATGCTCCGCAGAACCGCGCACCGGTCCATGCACCCCGGCACCACTCCCGGATCATGCACCGCAAAAACAGGTGGGAGTGTTCGTGTATTCCGAAACGATTGACGCCAAAATTTCGGATGAAAACAAATGCGAATCCATTATGAATTACGATTTGGGATGGTATAATTCGCAACAAGAGGAATCTTGGGGGGCTCAAGCAGGAACCATCCGAGCGCAAATCATGCTGCGGAATGCTGCCGCGCCGCGCTGCGGTTTCGCGTGCGGCTGTCGGCTGATTTCCGTCATTCCGATGCGCCGCCGGGAGATCCCGTGAGCTGATCGAGCAGATTGGCGAGCATGCGTGCCTGTTCCCGCCGCTCATAGATGGACACCGAAGGGACGCCGTCCTCCTGGTGCTGCCCAACGGCGGACACATCGTTCCGCCGCTCGGGATCCGCAGCCTCTTCCAATGGCAGCCGTGGAACCGCGCCTGACTCACCTTCCGAATGTGCAGCGCTCATCGCGCCAACGCTTCCGCCGCCCGCCGCAAATACTGCCTCGCCATTTGCCGCCGGGACGCTCTGTTCGCTCCGTTCCGTCTCCCGTACCATCCGCGCCTCCCACATTCGCATAACTGCCGCCTTGATCCCGGCCAAATCATTCGGATCGGCGACGACGCCGAGGCGGAACGTTTCAATGATGCGCGTCGATTCGCCCGGCATGCTGAGCGCCAGGATCGGCCGGGCGACCGCCATGTACTCGTACAGTTTGCCCGGGATGTAATCGCCGGAACCGGGGGCGGTATCGCCGACGAGCACGAGCACGTCCGCGCGCTTCATCGCCTCGAGCGCCTTCCGGTGCGGCAGATGGCCCATAACCTCGACGATTTCCCCGAGGCCGAGCTCGCGAACACAGTCGATATTGTCCGTGTAGCCGGGATAGTCGAACACGCCGGCAAACTGCAGCCGAATGCGATTGGCCGGGATGCGCCCTTCATCGATCAGTTCCCGGACCGCCCGCAGGAAGAGCCGCGGATTCCGTTCCTTATAAAAAATGCCGGTATAAAGAAACGTCATCGGCTGATCGGGGTCAGACGGCTCCAAAACGTCGTCGAGATCGGCGTAGTCGGCGCGGTCGAATCCGTTGTGGATCACTTCCACGCGGCGCACTTCCTCGGCGAACTTTTGCCGGAAATTGCGGGCGAAGGCGTGCGTCACCGTCAACAGCACGTCCGCTTCGCGGTGCACCATCCGCTCCAGCCGGTCTTCGAGCCATTCGCGCCAGCGGATGGACGTGCGGTGCATGTTCTGTGTCCACGGATCGCGGAAATCGGCGATCCAGGGCTTGCCGGTTTTGCGCTTGAGATACAAGCCGACGAGATGATCCGTCACAGGTCCGGACGTCGACCAGATGGCGTCGATACCGTGCGATTCCATCACCGCAAGCCCGGTTCGGATCGCATTGGGAAACCAAAGAATCTGGTCGTCGGGAATCAGCACCGCCTGCTTGACGCGCTTGAGCAGCGGAAACAGTTTCCGCTTCCATCGTGCGGCAGCGGAGACGCGTGTATTGGAACCATTGGTTGCAAGTGAACCGTTAGCAGCGGAAGCAGGCGCCTTGGAACCGCTGACTGCCGGTGCAGCGGCGTCTCCGGAAGCGAGCGTTCCGGAACCGCCTGCCTTGGTCGCATCTTTGGCAGGAGAAACGGAAGCGCTGGAACCATCGACCGCCGACGAACCGATAGCGGAAGAATCCGACGCTTTGGAACCGCCGGCTGCGGACGCATCGATGGCGACAGCGTCTGACGCACGGGAACCGCTAACCGCAGGCGATTCGCTGGCGGCAGAGGCGGACGCCCCGGAACCGCCGCCCCCGCGCGAACCGGCTGCGGCGGCCCCGGAAGCGGAACCGCCGGCACCGGCCCCCGCGCCCGCACCGGCAGGCGAAAACGCCCGCCGGCCGAGCGACCATTCCCGGCAGCGGTGAATGTGCACCCCTTCCGGCAGTTGCTCCAGCAGCGACGGGTCCAGCGACACGTGATATTCCGGCTCGACGGTCAGCACATGCGGCTCCCAGCCGAATTCGCCCAAATATTTGGCCATTTTCAGCGCACGCTGCACCCCTCCCCCGCCGATCGGCGGAAACAGGTAGGCGATGATCAGCACTTTTTTTCGTTGTGTGCGCGTTCGTTGTATGCGCGTTTGTTCGTCCGCCATGGCCATCCGTCCTTCATGCCTAGATGCTGACCAGCTTCGCTCCGTTGATCTTTTCCACGCTCTTCGGAATGCGGTTTTTCGCGTCGAGGAGCACCGGCTTGTCCGCCATCATCGCGGCGATTGAGTGCCAATCCAATTCCAAAAACTCCCGCTGCACCGCGAGCAGCGCCAACGCATCCGCGCCGCCCACCGCGTCCGACAGCTTGTCCAGCTGATACGCGTGCCGCTTCGGCACCGCCGGATCGTACGCCGCCACCTCCGCGCCGCGGGATCTCAAAATGTCCGCAATCACATGCGGCGGGCTGATGCGGTCGTCGTTGGTGAAATCTTTCATCGCCAATCCCAAGAGCGCCACCTTGCTGCCGCGCAGCGTCTTTCCATTCTCTTTCAACGCCGCCTCCAGCATGTCCGCCATTACGGTCGGTACCCCATCGTTGATGCGCCGCGCCAATTCCAGAAGTTCCACGGACACGCCGAGCTGTTTCGCCTTCGGCAGCAAATAATAAAGGGCGTTGGGCACGCAGTAACCCCCGACCCCCGGTCCCGGGTACAGCAAATTGACGCGCTTGTGCGTATTGGCCACGCGGATCATTTCGAACGTGTCGATGCCGAACCGCTCCGCAAAGCGCGCAAATTCCTGCACCATCGCGATGTTGACGTCGCGCTGCACGTTTTCGATCACTTTCGCCGTTTCCACCACTTTGATGTCCGTCACCATGATTTCCGCCTCGGTGACGAAAGACAAAAGCGCCCGCGCTTTTTCCACGCTGGCCTCATTGACGCCGCCCATGGCGATCGGCATCGTGACGAATTCTTCAAACGCCCGCCCTTCCGCGATCCGCTCGGAGCAGTACGCCAAATAGAAGTCCTCGCCCGCCTTCAGCCCGCTTTCTTCCAGCAGCGGCAGCACCACGTCTTCGGTGGTGCCGGGAATGACGGTGCTGCGCAGCACCACGGTGTCTCCCCGCTTCAGCACCTTGGAAAGTTCCGTACAGCAGGCGCGCAACGCGGACAGGTCGGGATCTCCGTTCACGATCGGAATGCCGACCGTAATGATGTAATGATCCGTTTCCGCCGCGGCTTCGCGGTAGGACGTCGTAGCCCGGAATCGGCCGGCGGCGAGCTGCTCCCGCAAAATTTCCGCCAGCGACCGGCCTTCGTGATACTCCTGATGATGGGAAATACCCGCGTTGATTTCCTCCACGTAGCCCGCCATCACATCCACGCCGACAACATGCGCGCCGCGCATCGCGTAGGAAAGCGACAGCGGCATGCCGACAAATCCGAGGCCGATTACGGCCACGGACAGCGGTCGGTTCGTCATTGAAATTCCTCCTCACATTCAGTCCAGGCGGGACATCACCGTTTCGGTCAGCCGCCGGATGCGCTCGTCGGCGTCGTCCGACGAGCGGCCGCACACCGCGAAATACACTTTGATTTTCGGTTCGGTGCCGGACGGCCGGATGCAAAACCACGATCCGTCTTCCAGCACAAACTTCAACACGTTTTCCTTCGGCAGTCCGTCAATCCCCAGCGCGTAATCCAGCATGCGGGCCACTTTGCTTCCGGCCACCTCGGCCGGCGGTTGCGCGCGCCATTGATCCATCAGCGTCCGCATGCGGTCCATGCCCTCTTTTCCCTTGTACGTGCGGGACTCCAACCGCTCGCGGAAATGGCCGAACCGCTCGTACAGTTCCTCCAGCACGTCGACCAGCGACTTTCCGAGACTTTTGTAGTAAGCCGCCGCTTCGCAAATCAGCATGGACGCCAGCACCGCGTCTTTGTCCCGCGCATAGGTGCCCGCCAAATAGCCGTAGCTTTCTTCGTACCCGAACACAAATCGGTAATCGCCCGACCGTTCGAACTGCGTCATCTTTTCGCCGATATATTTGAAACCGGTCAGCGTATTGAACACGGTAAGACCGTGGCTTTCGGCGATTTTCGCCCCCAGTTCGCTGGTGACGATCGTTTTGACGACCGCGCCCCGCTCGGGCAATTCACCGCATGATTTCATGCTCTCCAGCAAATAGTGAATCATCAGCGCGCCGGCCTGGTTGCCTGTCAGCAGCACATATTCGCCGTTGTGCTTTACCGCCGCGCCCATGCGGTCCGCGTCCGGGTCGGTGCCGATGGCGATGTCCGCATCGAGCTCCCGCGCCAGCCGCAGCGCCAGTTCGAACGCCTCCCGCTCCTCCGGATTCGGCGATTTCACGGTGGAAAAACCGGGATCGGGCTGTTCCTGCTCGGCGACGACGTGCACCTGCGTCATGCCGGCCGTTTCCAGCGCCATCCGCACGAGGCGGTTGCCGGCGCCGTGCAGCGGCGTGTACACGATGCGGATGTCCGCCAATGCCCGATTCAGCGCGCCGTCCCGATTGCGGCTTAACCGCGCCACTTCGCGGATATACTCACGGTCCAGCTCCTCTCCAAGCCAGACGAGGCGCCCTTCCCGTTCCGCGCTTTCCCGGTCCGTAATCCGAACGTCCGCCAGGGACGCGACCTTGCGAATTTCCGCATAAACCCGCTCCGCGTCGGACGGCACCAGCTGGCCGCCGTCGGCCCCGTACACCTTGTAGCCGTTGTACTCGGGCGGGTTGTGGCTCGCGGTGATGACGATGCCGGCGTCCGCCTTGAGATGGCGCACCGCAAACGAAAGCTCCGGCGTCGGCCGCAACGACGGGAACACCCGGGCCGTAATGCCGTTTGCCGCCAACACCAGCGCCGCCTCCAGCGCGAATTCCGCGGAACCGTAGCGGGAATCGTGGGCGATGACCACCGACAGCGAGCGTCCCGCTCCCGTATTTTTCAGCCATCCGGCCAATCCTTGCGTCGCTTTGCGGATCGTGTACCGGTTCATCCGGTTTGTACCCGCGCCGATCACGCCCCGCAGTCCGCCCGTGCCGAATTCCAAATCCTTGTAAAACCGGTCCTCGATTTCCTTTTCGTTGTCCCGGATCGATTCCAGTTCCTGTTTGGTCGCTTCATCGATCAGCGGGTCCTTCAACCAGCTTTCATACCGTTGGCCCGCCTGCACCGCAGATGTTCCCATTCTGCCATGACCCCTTTCTCGCAGTGATGTTGAAAAGCCGGGCACAGGTCGTCATGGAACACCTTGTCACCGGTACGATGCCCGGCCCGAAGACGGTTGCGCCACCGCGTCCGCGGCGCATGTTACCGGATGGCAAACATAATTTCTCCTTCCGCCACCACTTTGTCGTCCACCTTGGCGGTGGCCTGTCCCTTGCCGATCGAACCTTTCACCCGGGTCAGCTCGACCTCCAGCCGTAGCTGGTCGCCGGGCTTCACCTGATCGCGAAAGCGGAACCCGTCGATTCCCGCAAAAAAGCCGAGCTTGCCGCGGTTTTCTTCCACGCTCAGCACGGCAACGCAACCGACCTGCGCCAACGCTTCCACGATCAACACGCCGGGCATGACGGGATAATCGGGAAAATGCCCCTGAAAAAACGGTTCGTTGATCGTCACGTTTTTGAGGCCGACCGCGCGCTTGCCCGGTTCCAGCTCGATGATGCGATCCACGAGCAAAAACGGATACCGGTGCGGAATGATTTCCCGGATTTGTTTTGCTTCCAGCATATGATCCAGCAGCTCCTTTTGGCAAACGATGTTCGCTTTGGTTTGAAGACAAAGTACGTTCGTCGGCACAGCATAAAAAAGCGTCGGATAAGCTACAATAGAAATATCCCTTCACGATCTGCAGTAGTGAAGGTTGAGATAAGGGAGCGCGTTGCGGCGCCGCGGAACGTCCGCGGCCATGTTCGCAATGCGCTCTCGTCATCATGCGCGTATGAAAGAAATGGTATTGCGCGATGCCGCCGCCCAAGGTGCGCCGCACCGCGAGTCAGCAAGCGGATCGCCGCACGTTTGCGGGGGAAGAGGCTCGGAAGCCGCGCTTAATTTTGGTTGATCGTGCGAAACTTGAGCACATAGATCCACGAAGTGATAAATGAAATGACGATTACGCACCACAAATACGTTTCCGCAAACGGCGCCCGGAAGAAAATAAACATGATGGCGATATAATACAATACCGTGGTCAGCTTGCCCATCATATTGGCGGGTACGGTCTTCTTGCCGCGCAAATGGAAAAAAGCGGACCCGATGATCATCCCCGCATCGCGCAAAAAAATGGCCAGCGCCGCTTGCCATGAAATGTACCCTTTATACAGCAGGGACAAAATGACGACGATCATCATCGTTTTATCGGCCAGCGGATCGAGCATGACGCCGATTTGTGTCACCTGACCGTTTTTCCGCGCCAAATATCCGTCCAGGATGTCGGTGAGTCCCGCCAGGATCACGATGCCAAACGAAAATTCGAGGTAACCGTAAGAGAATACGAGGATATATACCGGGATAAGCGCAAATCGGAACAAAGTCAGGATATTTGGCAAATTCAACGGCGGCACACCTCTTCAACAGGCTATTCCCCAATCATTATACCTTATTGCCGGGGCAAAATGAAACTCCCGCCGCAGCGGGAGCCTCTCGAATCAAGTTTGGGAAAACATCAGGTCAAAAACGTGCTTCCATGTACGGATATTCCAAATTTCCGAAGGATCCTGCCCGCCAATCGTCACGTACCCGACGTACAATCCCGCGATCAACGCGGCCAGGCACATCAGAGGGACGAACAGGATGCGCAGCGTACGCCACGCGATGCGCTGCCACCTCGGTCGCGGTTTTTTTTCTTTTTTTGCCGGCCGCTCTTTGCCGCTCTTCATTTCATCATCCCTCGCTTCCACGCTTCGGCGCGACCGCCTACCCGCGAAGCTTGTTGGCCAAATCCCACATCGTGTCCGCCGAACTGAGCGCGCGCGACATCAATTGGAAAGCCCGCTGCGCATTGATCAGATCGGTCATTTCTTTCGTCAAATCCACATTGGACTGCTCCAGATAACCTTGCCGGACCGCGATACCTTCTGTCACCGTGCCGGCCAACGGTTCAAGCGCGCTGTCCAAAGGAACGTTGTCCGCCAGCGCATACCGCTGGCTGCCGACCGCGGTCAACAAATGCGGATTGACGATGCGCACGAGCCGCAGCCGTCCGACGGTCACGGCTTCGCCGGCGTCGGTCCAGGCCGTGATCGTTCCGCTCTCGTCAATGTCCACGCGGCTGCTTGGCGGAATCGCGATCTTTTCCCCGTTTTCATCGACGACAAACGTACCGTCCTTTGCCGTCAAATAGATCATACCGTCCGCTTGGTTCGGGCTCAGTTGGAACGCGCCATCGCGGGTCCAGACCCGGTCAAAAACGGGATTGCCGTTTTCGTCCAGCTCCTGCTCGCCATCCGCGCCGATGCGCGGCACGGCCAGTTCAAACAAGGCGTTCCCCTCGATGGCGAGGTCGAACGGCTGCCCGGTGGACACGAGCGTTCCCTGGCTGAAATCGCTCCATTGCATGCTGAGCCGGGCGCCCCACCCTTCCGTGAGCCCGAGCGGCGTGCGCCGGCCCGGCAGCTCCATGCTCGGCTGCTGTGCCTTGGCCGTGGTGAGAATGTCCTGAAAACTCGCATCCCTGCGCTTGTAGCCGGTCGTGTTGAGATTCGCCACATTATCGGCGATGATATCGAGTTTGCGCTGCAGACCGTACAGCGACGATGCGGCGGTGATCATTGAGTGGTTCATGCGGATCCCCCATTACACGCGATTACACGCGGCCGACTTCGTTGACCGCTTTTTCCAGACTCTTGTCGTAATATTGAACGATCCGTTGATTGGCTTCGTAGGCGCGCAGCGCAACCATCAAGTCGGTTACGGACTGCGCCGGGTCGACGTTGGAACGTTCGACGAACCCTTGTCGGATCTCGAAATCGTCCGGGTCTGCGGCCGCCGCCGCAGCTTCGTTCCCTTCGAGGCGGTACACGCCGGCTCCCTCGCGGATCAGCGCGTACGGGTTGTCGATGCGGGTAATCAGCAGCGAACCGAGCACCTCGCCCTGTTCATCCAGCAAAACGCCCGCGGGCGTCACACGCACGCTGTCCAGGGAGCGGCCAAGCGCGATCGGCTGGCCGTCTTGCCCAAGAACCCGGTGGCCGTCGGTCGTGCGCAGCAATCCTTCGGCATCGACCACCATCTGGCTGTTCCGCGTATAACGCACTTCTCCCGCTTCATTCCACACCGTATAAAACGCCTGCGGCTGATAGACGGTCTCCCCGGCTTGGTTGACTCCGCGTCCCGAAGCGTCGAACCGAATCTCGACCGGCACACCGTCCACTTCCTCAAACACGCGGATGTTGGAGATGAGCGCCAGATCGGACGCGTTCGCCGTCTCCTGCAGCGATCCCTGCGTCCAAATGGGCAGCACTTCCTCGACCATCGTCCCCGTGTTCAGCGTTCCGATCGTCCGGCTCGGCCGATCCGCGCCTTCATTCACGAGGTTGATCAGCATTTCCGGAAACGACCGCATGACGCCGACCTGCGCCTTGTAACCCGGTGTGTTCAGGTTGGCGATATTGTTCGTGATGAGATCGTGCCTCCGTTGATGGGCGATCATACCCGCGGCGGCGGTGTACATTCCCCTCAGCATCTGACTTGTCCCTCCATCGTTGTGCCGCATTCCGGCCGTTTCCCGCCCTCCGTGATGAAGCGCATGCCGCAGCGCCTCTTTGGCGAGTACAGATCGGCCGATTCCCCGAGAGGGGATTGAAAAAACCGGGCGGCTTGTCCGATTATTTTCGTTTGGTGACCTTGTCGAGATTGTCGAGCATGAGGCCCGTGCCCTTGACGACGCAGTGCATCGGATCTTCCGCGATCAGCACCGGCACTTTCAGCTCTTCCGCCATCAGCGTGTCCAGTCCGTGCAGCAGCGCGCCGCCGCCGGTCAAAATGACGCCCCTGTCGATAATGTCGGCGGACAGCTCGGGCGGCGTCCGTTCCAGCACCGTTTTGGCCGCGGCGATGATCATGGACACGGGATCCCACAGCGCCTCCCTGACCTCTTGGGACGATACCGTGATGGTCAGCGGGAGCCCGGTGACCATGTCTCTGCCGCGAATGTCCATCTTGTCGTTGCGCCCGTTCGGCAGCACCGTCCCGATGTGCGTCTTGACGTCCTCGCTGGTGCGCTCCCCGATCAGCAGCTTGTATTTCGCCTTGATATATTTCATGATCGCTTCGTCAAACTTGTCCCCCGCCACTTTGATGGAAGCGGATGTGACGATGTCGCCCATCGACAGGACGGCCACGTCGGTGGTGCCGCCGCCGATGTCGACGACCATGTTGCCGCTCGGCTGGTAAATGTCCATGCCGGCGCCGACCGCCGCCGCCTTGGGTTCTTCCGCCAGAAACACTTCCTTGGCGCCGCATCGTTCCGCGGCTTCGCGAATCGCTTTCTGCTCGACGGAAGTGATGTTCGTCGGGGCGCAAATCAAGATGCGCGGACGGCTGTACCAGGATCGGCCGCCGACTTTGTTGATAAAATGCTTCAACATCATTTCGGTAATTTCAAAATCCGCGATAACGCCGTCCTTCAGCGGACGGATGGCCACGATGTTGCCCGGCGTCCGGCCGACCATCCGGCGCGCTTCCTCTCCGACGGTCAGCACGCGTTTGGTTTCATTGTCGATCGCCACGACCGACGGTTCATTGAGAACCACTCCCCGGCCTTTTACGTGAATGAGCACGTTTGCCGTGCCGAGGTCGATGCCGATATCTTTGCCAAACATTCGTTTTCCGTTCCTCCTGTCACGTCGCTGACCGAATCTATGGAATCCGTTCTCCCCGGACGAAAGGCGGCTTCATTGCCGGACTCACGCCGCGGGAAACGGGATTTTTCCGTTTCGGGACAATCTGGACTTGTCCGATCAAAAATGGAAGTACGAGACGGCGGGCGTCCGGCCATCCCATACTTTTTCGCGGCCATTCCATCCGTCGAACGATGCGGAAACCATCTTGGAATGGCACGAAAGTCATTGTACAGGCCTAAATAAGTAAAGTTCGATGCGAATTCGCAAAATCCTCCAATCGGATCAAAATTTCCTTCCTTTCTCGACAACATTCCGCAAATCTGTCGTTAACTGAACACCAGCGGTTCCTTTGAAGGACTCTCCTGCTGCTTTTTCTCCTTTTTATACTTGACCTTGGTGGCTTCCCCTCCCCTGAGGTGACGAATGGATTTGTGGTACTCGAGGATCATTTTCACCTGGTTGGCCAGTTCCGGGTGAATTTCCGGCAATCGTTCGGTCAAATCCTTGTGCACTGTACTTTTGGACACACCGAATTCTTTGGCAATGGTGCGAACCGTATTTCGGGTTTCCACAAGACTGCGGCCGATTTTGAGGGTCCGCTCCTTGATGTAATCGTGCACGCCCCTCGCCTCCCTGCTCCATGATAGTTTGGTACATTATATGAGGGGAAGGGCCATATATTCTTTGTTTACAAGCCTGACAAGCTTTCCGTGGGCAAATTATTTTTCCGTTTCAAAACAAAAAACCCATGTCTCGCGACATGGGCCCGGCGATATTGGACCGGCGGCACCGGTCCTGTCCACGGCGGCCTTGGCTGCAATAGCATGGCGGCCGATTTTATCCTTGTTGTTGCCTTGCGGGTTCGAATGGGGCAGACCGTTTTATTCGATCGATGCGTGCCCGTCCTCGTGGCTGCCCTCGTGATCGGTATCAGCGACGGCTTCCCCGGTTTCGTCCCCGGCATCAGAGGGCTTCGCTGCCGCGTCGACGTCGGCCGCGCTGTCGGCTTCCGCGTCTTCCGCAGCTCCCGCGGCGGCGTCACCGATCATCGGCAAATACGACTCCGGATTGACCGGCTCGTCCTGCTCCAGCACCTCGAAGTGCAGATGGACGCCGAAATCTTTCTCCAGTTCGTTCCTTCCGGCCTGACCGATGACCTGCCCCTGTTTGACCTGCTCGTTGAGCGACACCGACACGTTCGACAAACTTTGATAGTACGTTTTCAGCCCGTCTTTGTGCGTAATCTCCACCACATTGCCGACGATCGGCAGCTTTTCCGAGCGGGTAACGGTTCCGCTCATCGCGGCCAGCACGTCAAACGTGGTGTTGTCCGGCTTGACCAGCACGAGTCCCATGTTGGTGTAAAACTCGTTTCCGTACTGGACAATGGCCGCCTGGCGGGCTTCGGCGTCCGCTTCGCTGTCGAAATACGGCATCGCCACTTCGACTGCCGAAGGATCGGCGACCGGCCAAATCATCGTTTCGGTGCCCGCGCTGGCCGGCAGGGTCGGGTCGTCGGTTTGACCGCCGTCAGCCGTGATCCCCGATTGGTCTACGGTCAATCCGCCGTCCTCCGTCTCCGCTTTGTTTTTCCCGGATTCCTGATATGCCCACACTAAGCTTAGGATGATTGCCGCCGCGACCATATAAGTTGCCGGGTAAACCCATTTTTTGCCCAGAAACTTTTTCCAGGCGGGTGCCGCGTGCCGTGTCTCCTCCTTTTTGGCAGGAGCCGGCTGCGTTTGCTCTTGTGATTGCTGATTGGTTCGATTTTGCTCACTCATTGGAAATCACCTCAGCAATCATTGTTGCCAGATGATTTCTATTTATACCTTGGGAGAGAGCAAAATCATAACTTTTCAGATTTCCTTCTCCGGTTGGCGCCAACGCTCCTCGTCGAACGCTTCGATTTGCACGCCCTGATAGTAATAGGCGATAATGTCCGCCGCGCTTTTTTGTTCCTGCGCGAGACCGTTGGCTCCCCACTGGCTCATGCCCACTCCGTGCCCGTAGCCGTAGGTCGTGATCGTCACCTCATCGTGATCCTGTGTCCACACAAAATCCGAAGAAGCCAACCCGAGCAGTTCCCGCATTTGCCTGCCGGTAAATTCGCGGTCGCCGATGCGAAACCGCTTGACGCGCCCGCTCGCCGTTTTTTCGATGACGCGCGCTTCCACGGTTCCGTCCGACAGTCCTGCAAGGAGGTTATCGTCGAGCGACAGCGCCGCGGCCACCTGCCGCAGGGAAAACGTGACCGTCGCTTCGTACCGCGGCGACGCGATGTCCCACGGACTGGGCACGCTGCGCAAATAAGGAATGGTGTCGCTGAAATAGTTTTCCGAATCTTCCGTAAACCCGTTGCTCGTAGAAAAAAACACCGCCTGGATCGGCTCGCCCCGGTAGGTCGCGATCAGTCCGGCCGTTTCGTTGACCGCGCGGTTCCACCGGCTCATCTTTCGTGCATAGTCGCCCGGAGGCTCCTGCTGCCGCAACTGCTCTTCATTCAAAAAGGCTTGATGGGTCACGGAGTCGGTGACGAGCGCGTCGGGAACGGGCACCTGGCTGCGATCGTCGAGCCAAAGCCTGCGGATGATGTAAGTGCGCGCCGCAATCGCCTGCGCCTTGAGCGCCTCCATTTCGAAATCGGCCGGCATTTCCGCCGCAAGCACTCCCCGCACGTAAACTTCCAGCGGAACTTGTTCGACGATGCCGGAAGCGGTGCGGTACACGGGAATCGCGATCGTCTCCCGTGTCTCCTCCAGTTCCACTCCGGGCGTCTCGGCAAAGTGCGCGCCGCTATCGGATGCTTTCGGCGGCGAAGCGATGATCGCGGGAATCGCCACCGCCAGCGCCATCAATACCAACGGCCATACGGCCATTCCCAACCACCGCCGGCGGCTTCGCGCCGGGCGGAAACGGGCGCGTACGGTTCGTTTCCAGCCTGTCATCGGCATTCTCTCCCGTTTGGACACTCTTACGCGCAACGCATTCCCATTCTATGTCACAGCCCGTCCAAGTAGAACGCGGCCATAGAATCCGTAGCGCCGTTCGGGGCTTGCCGTCGGCATTCAGATCGCTTGATTTCTTAAGATCGTCTTCCACATCATTTTCTTTCCATATCTTCGCGTTAGCTCCGGAGATTCCCGATTGCGATAGAAAGGGAGAAATTCCCTTGTTTCGCTTACGCCCATGAAGGTTGGGCGGCAAACACGCGAATATCGTGCTGTTCCGCATGGAGCACGCGCTGTTCCGCGGCCTCGATGCGCTCGATCTCCGCGCCGAGCCCCTTCAGCTTGCCGACAATGTCGACGTAGCCCCGGTCGATATGCTGCACACCGGTAATCTCCGACTCGCCCTTGGCGGCAAGCGCGGCCAAAATCAGCGCGGCGCCCGCCCGCAGATCGGTTGCGCACATTTTCGCTCCGGTCAGCGGAACGTTGCCGGTCAACACCGCCGTCGAGCCCTCCACTTTAATGTTGGCGTTCATCGCCTTCAATTCGTGGACGTGCATAAAACGATTTTCGAATACGGTTTCCGTCACCAGGCTCGTACCTTCCGATACGAGCAGGAGCGCCATCATCGGCGCCTGCATGTCCGTCGGAAAGCCGGGATACGGCAGCGTTTTGACGTCCACGGCCTTCAGCGGCCGCGGCGCCCGCACCCGCACGCCGTTCGGATCTTCGTCGATGTCGACGCCCATCTCCTGCATTTTGGAAATGACCGGCCGCAGATGATCGGCAATGGCGCCTTCCACAAACACTTCCCCCGCGGTAATCGCCCCGGCCATCATATAAGTTCCCGCTTCGATGCGGTCGGGAATGACGGTGTGCTGCGCGCCGCGCAAGCGCTCGACGCCTTCGATACGGATTTGTCCGGTGCCGGCCCCGCGAATTTTCGCCCCCATGGCGTTCAGGAAATTGGCCAAATCGACAATTTCCGGCTCTTTGGCGGCGTTTTCGATGAAAGTGGTTCCTTCCGCCAGGCAGGCGGCCATCATGATGTTTTCCGTCGCGCCCACACTGGCGAAGTCCAAATAAATTTTCGCCCCTTTCAGGCGGCCTTTGGTTTTCGCTTCTATGTATCCTTGACCGACGCCGATTTCGGCGCCCATGGCTTCAAATCCCTTAAGATGCTGATCAATCGGCCTCGTCCCGATGGCGCATCCTCCCGGCAGCGCGATTCTGGCCTCTCCGAGCCGTGCCAGCAGCGGTCCCATCACCAGGAAGGAAGCGCGCATTTTGCGCACCCATTCGTAGGAAGCTTCGCATGAAGCGATCTGTTCGGCGTTGACACGGACGGTCTCATTTTGGTAGGACATGTTGACACCCAATGACACGAGCACTTGACCGATGGTCATCACGTCGTCCAGCGGCGGCGCTTCGTAAATGACGCTTTCCCCTTGCTCGGCCAGTAAGGTTGCGGCGATGATGGGAAGTACGGCGTTTTTGGACCCGCTCACTCTGACGGTTCCCGTCAGCCTGTTTCCGCCCCGGACGATGATTTTGCTCATTGGGTTCCCTCCGTGTCTGTCGTGAATTGATCCCTGGCCTAAAGTTACGTTACGATCCGGCAGACGCGGCCACAAGGGGACACGATGCCTGCAACTTAAGGCGCAGACGTCTAGAACGTTCGCAGCGATTCGCCGAATTCGGTCCGTATCGACCGCTTTCACCCGCCCGCCATATGGGACTCAAGCATACGCGAACGCGATGCGCCGCTCTTTCCGTTCACTACATTCCATTGTTTGCATTCTTTCAAACGGCTATACTTCAATCGCTTCGGATCCGTCCGGGAGCAAACCCCTGACCTCGGCCGGAACAGGCGCCGAACCCACACCGAATCAAGGCTTTATCTCCGTGGGCGCAAAATCCGCAGCTGTTTCGGATCCGTCCTCCCGCGCGGCGGGCGATCGGACGTCGGAACCGCTCCGGATCATTCCGCTTGTCCGACAACAAAGCGGCTGAGGAACCGTTCCGGATCCGTCCCCCGCGTGGAAAGCGGCAGTTACGGGGAAAGTTAGCCAATCCATTCACGGTTCCATTCCATGCGGCCGTTCTTTCCTCCGCCATCCTGCCCAGACCGGATCGGCGATCGACCGACCAAATCGGGTTTCCGCGGCGCGGAACGCCTGCATTGTCGAACACAACCGGCATCCACGATGCCGCGGTACGGTCTGCCGTGGATCCGAAAAAAGGTATTTCCCCGTCCGTAAGTCGAACAGGTACGGTCAAAACAACCCTTTCAAGAGCGACGACCACTGGGAGTAGGCGATCAAAAATTGCGCCAGTTCATGCCCGAGGACGATTGCGAGAATCACCTGGATCAGTTTGCTCTGCGGGCTTTTCACATCTTTGACGATACGGTCGATGCGGACGACCCTCAACGACCACCAGGCCAACAGGATGCACGCGATGGTCAGCACAATGTTGAAGAGACCCTGCATCCCCAGCGAACTGTATATCGCATCCACGCCTCATCCCTCTTTCCCGGCATGATTTCCCGTCATGATTGGATCAGCCTGTATAAGATGGCGGCAAACTCTTCCCTGGTCGTGCTTTCCCCGGGGTGAAACGTTCCGCCGGGATACCCTTTCAGCCACCCGCGTTCCTTTGCCCGCCATATGGATCCGGCCGCCCAATGTCCCGCCGGCACATCGGAAAACGGAGCCTGTTCACTCACGAGAGGCGTCGCTTCCATGAACCGGACAATGACCGCGGCCATTTCCGCGCGCGAAATCGGACGGTCCGGCTGAAAGGAACCGTCGGCGTATCCCTGAAACACGCCGGCCGCGGTCGCCGCGGACACGGCCTCTGCCGCCCAATGGCGTTCCGGCACGTCCTTGTAACGAACGGACGACGTTCCCTTCCATCCTTTCACCCTGGCCAGCAGCGCCGCCGCTTCAGCCCGGGTCACCGGCGCATCAGGCCGGAACGTATGATCCGGATATCCGTTAATAATTTGCCGGCGGTTCAATTCCCTGATCGCATCCAACGCCCAGCTGTTCGCGACGTCGCGATATCCTTCGACCAGCGCTTCAAGGCGGATTTCCAATTCGTAGTAAGTCGTTTTGATCGGACGGTTGGCGGTCAGTCTCACATAATACTTTCCTTTGGACAGCTTCTGCCCGAGTCTGATCGACGTGGTCCCGGTTTTGTTCACTTCCGCGGAAATCGTTTGCTGCGATTCGTCAAACAGCGTAACCGACACGTGCGTGTCAACCGGTATGCCGCGCAGCTGCACGTCGACGTAACTGTCCCCGTTCACCTGGAACGTGAACCAGTCCTCGTCGCTTTCCGTATCCAACAACCCGGCATACACTTTCCCGCTGCTGACGGACGTGGCTTGATAGAACCGGTTGTTCGGCTCGTAAGGATCGATGCGTTTGGCAGCGTAATCGACCTTCAGCACGTACTGTCCGACGACGGGATACGACACGCCGGAAGAGGTTACATTCGTCACCCGCACGTAATATTTCCCGGGCAATACGTCGATCACGGGACTGATCTCCGTTCCCCCGTCTCCCGCGTAATCGACAAATTGGGCGGTTCCGCCTTCCCGAAAAATCAACATGGCCAAGTCCATTCGATAGGTGTTGGCGGAAACCTGAAACTGCAGCGTTCCCGCTTGCTCCACTTCATACACAAACCAGTCTTCATCGTTCACCTTGTGGAACGTGCCCGTGAACGTCGTCTGTGTGCTCGGAATCCGATACGCCTTGTACTGGCGGTCATTGTCTTCAAAAGCGTCGGCGGCGATCGTAAAGTCTGTCGTCAGCCGATACGGAATCGTCTCCCGGGAATTCGCCGCCTTCTGATAGATGGACACATAGTACGTCTGACCCTTTTTCACCGAAAACTCGACCGGATTGGCCAAATTGGAAAACACCGCCGCCTGCAAGCCTCCGCCTTCGCGTCTCATGGCCAATTTGGCGGCATCCTCCGGCCGGTCGACGTCGACTTTGATCGTCAGCGTCCCGTCATACTTCGCTTCCACTTTGTACCAGTCCTTGTCGCCGCCTCCCGCCGAAGCCGCCGACCGCTGCGATGGAACCGGCAGCATCGCCGCCGCTTGCGGCGTTTCGTTCGGCTCAAAACCGTCTTCCCGGAAAGGAAGCGTCAATGCCCGGTCCGCCTGCACGAGACCGGCGCCGGTGTACGGATCCCAACCGGGAGTTCCGAGATCCTCGGCCGTCGAGCGGATGTGACTGCGTATCTGGGAAGGCGTCAGCGAAGGATTTTGCGACCACAGCAAGGCCGCCACCGCCGCCACCTGGGGAGCGGCCATCGATGTTCCTTCATTGTAGTCGTACCCGCCGTTCAGCGCGGTGGTGAACACTTTCCACGGCGCGACCACGTCGATTTCCGGCCCGAAATTGGACCGGTTTTCCCGCTGTTTGTCGGCCTTGACGCCCCCCACGGCCAGTACGGTGGGATACGCAGCCGGATACTTGATGTCTTTTCCGTCGTTGCCGGTAGCGGCCACCAACAGCACGCCTTTCTGTTCCGCTTCCCGGACGATCTCGCTCATATATTCGGAATAATGATAAAGCCCGAGGGACAACACGACAATTTTGGCGCCGCGTTCCATCGCGTAACGAATACCGCGCCCGAGCTGATCCTCGCTGCCCGAACCGTCCGCCTCCAACGCCTTGATCGGCATCAGTTTCGCTTTCCACGCTACGCCCGTCACGCCGGTTTTGTTGTTGCCGACGGCGCCGATCACGCCGGCGACGTTGGTGCCGTGGCCGTGATCATCCTGCGGCGGTTTGCCCGGATCGATCAAATTGACTCCGGTCACCAGATTGTCCTTCAGGTCCGGATGGGTTAAATCCACTCCGGTATCGACGACGGCGATGATCAGCGAATCGCTGCCGGTCGCGCGCTCCCAGGCCTGCTCCGCTTTGATCAGGCCGAGATGCTGCTGAAAACGGTACAGTGTGTCGTCCGGAACGGCGCTGATGGTGACGCGATGGTTCGGCTGAATATATTGCACATACCGGGACTTGCGCCAGCGGTTGAGCCATGCGGACACGTCAACATCATCCCGCGGACGCACGACGGAAATGCGGTGTTCCGGATCGTCTCGGACCAGTTCGCTTTCCTGCAGCCGCTCCTCATCCCGCTTTTCTCCCCGCCATTTGACGATCCATTCCGATTCGTCGGACACGGTTTCCGCCACGCCGGAAACCGGCACTTCGCTTTTCGTTCCGCCAACGGCCGGCGAATCGCCGGGATGCTCGACGAGGGAGTCTACAGCGGATGGAATCCATTCGGGCTTGTCCGCTTCCGCGTCTGACCGTACGTTTTGATCGCCGGAACGTTCCGTCGCGTCCGAAGACGATGCGAAAACGTTCAACTCCGTCGATGTTTCGGCTGCCTGCTCCGCACGCCGGCTGTCTGGCGATTCCGTTCGTGTCGTTGCGACAGGGGAATATGCGGTTGTCAGCAGCAGGACCGCCAGGCAAATCCAGACGATTGCGGCTTGATGCGCTGCGGCGCGACCGTTTCCGTTCATGTTGTCTCCTCCGCGGTTTTCGATACCAGTTCCGTCTCTCTATTATAGCGTATTTGTCCGTCCAGGGACCCCTTTTCAATCGGGTAGGAGGGGGCGGCTAACCCCCGTCCCCCCACACCACCTAGCATGCGGGTCCGCACTAGGCGGTTCCAAAAGGTTGACGAAGTTCCATATAGCGAGAAAGCATTCTGCTCAG
>Ga0066871_100264_pt1 | contig 41347 bp, 46 predicted proteins | sample CeladaPassage60B_FD_62209 | JGI IMG/M metagenome (GOLD analysis project Ga0066871, IMG submission 62209) | Cellulose-adapted microbial communities from the Joint BioEnergy Institute, USA - Passage3 60B | ecosystem: Engineered > Bioreactor > Continuous culture > Unclassified | place: USA...
TTCCTCGAAATCCACCCTGGAGCATAGATACACGCCATTTTGCGTATGAATGCCCGAAAATCCAGTCTACTCAAGGGATGACGGGCATTTCATTTACCTAGCAACTGTCGAACTCGGGTGTTAATGAGCCTCATCTTGATGCGACTTCTTCGAAATATAACATTGTAGCTACTGAGATAATTAACTGCCCCTGTGAAAAAAACATTAAGGGCACCAAAGGGATCACCAAACGTACCGCTTTTCTCCCAATTATCAAATTCAAATACCTCGTAAACCATAAACCCATAAAGACGATGGTTCTGGAATGTGAAAGTTACTAGGTGAATCATATAAGGAGGTGGGGCATCCATCATGAATGCGAAGTTTCAGGAAGCGTTCGACTCCTTTGTTCAACAAGTAAAACTGGAGCCGTCGACCAAAGGGATCTTATTTTTCGGATCCGCTCAACAAGGGAAAGAGAGCCCCAGCTCGGATTTGGATTTCAATATTGTTGTCGACTCGGACGAAGGATGGAACTTTAAAAGATTGATCCATGGAGTATCGGTTGAAGCCTATTTTCTTCCGAAAGACCAGTGGAGAAAACTTCTCGATGAAAGTCCGCACGTGCTAAAATCATTTGCCACCGGCACCATCGTATATGATACGGACTCATGTCTCCGTGAATTGGCGGCATACGCGAAAAAGAAATATGACGAGGGACCGGAAGAATTATCGGATTTGCAAAAAGCGAATTGGAGAATCACCTTAACGGAAATATGCCGTGACCTTGAGGGGCAACTGCAGTCAGGCGCGGAGAATCCCATCTTTTCAGGATGGGCGATTTCAAAAGCGTTGGAAGGTTACTGCGCGCTGGCGCGAGTGTGGGCCGACAAAACCGAAAAGTTGGTGGAACGATGGTCCGCCATGGATTCGCAGATGAAAAAGTTGATTGAGCAATATAACGACAATCCCTCGACTGAACATGCGAAAAAGCTCGTGGAGCACATCCTCGACAAACACGGCGGTCCGATCACGGAATATGAAGGTCCAAGAATCAAATACAGAAACGCTTGAGAGGGGCAACCTGCAGGCGAAGGAGGCGAAGAGGCGCCCATGCAATACGGCCCGGGCGTTTTAGGCCCGGGCGTTTTAGGCCCGGGCCGCTTCGTTACAGTACCGCGTTTGCTTTGCGCAGCTCGTGCTGCAGGACGCGGACGTCCAGCTGCGCGGGAGAGACGCCTTGCGCGCAGGCGAGCGCCGCCGCGGTGCCGGCCGCTTGTCCGGTCGCCATGCAGCTCGGCGTCAAGCGGGTGGTCGCCAGCGCCTCGTGAGAGGTGGAGATGCAGCGCCCGGCCGCCAACAAGTTCGTGATGCGTTCGGCCACCAAACAGCGATAGGGGATGTCGTAGGCGCCGTCTCCCTCGATCCAGGCGGCGGTCACGCCTTTTCCCGACGGGTCGTGGATGTCGATCGGGTAGCCGCTGCGGGCGATGACATCGTCGAACCGGCGGCCGGCGAGGACATCTTCCATCGTCAACGTGTACAGGCCGACAATGCGCCGCGATTCGCGCACGCCGATTTGCGCGCCGACACAGGAAATCGACGCCTTTTCGAAGCCGGGGACGCGGGTTCTGAGAAAATCGGCCATCATCAGCACCTGTTTGCGCCCTTCTTCTTCGGCGAGCGTCAAATCTTCCACATCGGTGCCGTCCAACCCTTGGACGCGCGTGCAGTTCACCAGCACTTCGTCCTCGGCCGGACCGGTAAAAAACAGCACCTGATCGCGATTGATCGGCAGCGCGGCCGCTTTCCATTGCGAATAAAATCCTTGTACGCCGGTCAGCGACAGCGAAGGCAGTTCGGCGATCAGTGTTTTATGGTAAAAATCTTCCGGATGGTCCAGCATGTACTGTTTGACTTTGGCCAAGTCGACGCCGCGCATCCGGAACTTCATCGTCATCGGCTGGGTACGCCGATCGCCGTCCCTGCCTTGCAGCGTCGGCGCTCCGGCCAGGTAAGCGACATCCGCGTCACCCGACGTGTCGACGAACATCGTCCCGGACACCCGCATGCGCCCGGACTTGCCGGTGATCTCCACGGAACGGATCCTCTCTCCCTCCGTGTGGACAGCATCGACAAAACTGTGCAGAAGCAGCTTCACGCCCGCTTCCTTCAACATTTCGACCGCCACGACCTTGTAAATTTCCGGATCGTACGGCGTGACCGTATGCACGAACCCGATCGTGTCGCGCAGATGTCCCGGCGAACCGCCCCGCTGCATCAGGCGATCGACGATTTCCTGGGCGATGCCCCGGATCACTTGTTCGCCGCGTTCGGTATGAAACGTCATCCACGGATAGACCAGCGCCGCCGTCGACATCCCGCCCACAAAACCGTACCGTTCGATCAGCACGGTGCGCGCCCCCAGGCGGCCCGCGGCGACGGCGGCATTGATGCCCGCCGGTCCTCCGCCGACGACGACTACGTCCGCGTCAAAGCTGCTTTTCATCGCCATTTCACTCCCCGTCGTTGTTTGAAGTCTCGTTCGCTCGTTCGGGCGTTTGTTGAATGACCCGTCCTAATGGTTGATGCAGAAGTCTTGCTCGGACGCTTGTCGAACGTCCCGTTCTGATGGTGGTTTGAACGCGTCCCGGCGTTGATGAGGACGTTCCATCCCGGCGTTGGTGGCAGACCGGAGGCGCCGGGCGGTGATCCCGGCTTCCCGCCCAAGGAGAAACCGGGAGGCGTGAAACCGGAGGCGAGAAACTGGACGCCAAAACGGCCCACCTTCTAATCTTTCAACCCGGTCATCGCGACTCCTTCAATAAACTGCCGCTGCGCCAAAAAAAAGACGATCAACAAAGGCAACGTCGCCATCACGGAGGCGCTCATCAGATGATGCCAGGCCGTGCCCGCTTCGTCGGTAAACAGCGACAAGGCGAGCGGCAGCGTCATCAGCTTGCGGTCGTTGATGAAGATCAGCGGATCGAAGAAATCGTTCCAGCTCGTCAAAAAGGTGAAAATGGTCAGCGTCGCCGCCGCCGGCTTGGCGAGCGGCATCATGATTTCCCAATAAATTCTCATCCTGGAGCATCCGTCGATCATCGCCGCTTCTTCCAGCTCTTTCGGCGTGCCGAGGAAAAACTGCCGCATGACGAACACGCCGAACACGCCGCCCGCGCCGAAAATCGGCAGCACGATCAGCGGCCAATGCGTGTTGATCCAGCCGATTTCGCGCATGAAAAGAAACATCGGAATCGCTGTCACTTCCGTCGGAATCATCATCGTGCTCAAGAGAAGCAAAAAGACGACGTTGCGCCCGGAAAACGGAATGCGGGCGAACGCGTACCCGGCCAGGGAGGAGAACAGCACGGTGCCGGCGGTAACGGTCGCGGCAATGTACAGACTGTTCCAATAAAACAAGTGGAACAACGTTTTTTCCAGCACTTCCGTGTAGTTGGCCCAACGGACGGGCGATGGAATCAGCTCCGGCGGAAACGTGAAAATTTTCGCGGGTTCCTTGAGCGAAGTCGAAAGCATCCACAAAAACGGCATCATCATGACGGCGGAAACGATCACCAGCGCGCCGTAATGCAGCAGGACGTCCGCGCGCGAAACCGTCCGGAGAAAATCGGAGGACACGGCGTCGCCCCGGGTTTTCGCGTACATGCTAGCTTTCATGGAACACCCACCTTGTTCTCAGCTGCCACTGGATCAACGTAAAAATCAAAATGATGAAGAAAAGAATGAAAGCCAGCGCGGAGGCGTAACCGAACTCGAACAGCCTGAACGCTTTTTCCCAGATGTAATAGACGAGCACTTTCGTGCTGTTGCCCGGGCCGCCGTGGGTCATGACGTAAATTTGCCCGAACACTTTCATCGAACCGATCACTGTCAGGATCGTGGTGAGAAAGATCGTCGGCGTGATCATCGGCACCGTCACGGAGAAAAACGTCTTCGCCCGGCCGGCCCCGTCGATTTTCGCCGCTTCGTACAGATGCGAAGGCACCTGCTGCAGCGCGGTAATGAACAGCACCATGTTCAATCCGACGTTTTTCAGCACGCTGGTGACGATGACCGCGGGCATGGCCAGTTTGGGATTGTACAGCCAGGCCGGCCCTTGAATCCCGACGAGCTGCAGCAATTGGTTGATAAATCCGGAGTCGGTGGCGAACATGTATTTCCAGACGATCGACCAGACGATGAGCGACGTGACGACGGGCATGAAGATCGCGGTGCGGAAAATGCCCATGCCCGGCAAATTTCTCGCGAGCAAAAGAGCGAGGCTTAGCGCGAGCGCGATGTTCAGCGGCACGAGTCCGGCCGCGAAATAAAACGTGTTGCCGAGCGATTTCCAGAACAACGAGTCGACGAGCAGCGCGCGGTAGTTGTCGAGCCCGATAAACTTCGCTTCGCCGAGCAGCGGCCAGTCGGTAAAACTCATGGAAAAAGCCATGACCAACGGGGCGATCAGCAGCAGCGCGAAACCGAGCACCATCGGGCTGACGAACAGCCAGCCGGTCATGTTCGCCTCGCGGGCCATCGCGCTTTTGCCCCGCCTGGGGCCGGCGGCAGCGGACGCGCCCCGGGGACGGCCGCCGCCGTTCGGGCCGTTTGCCGGCGCCGAATGATCAAATCGGTTCATTCGTCATCCTCCTGACAAAGCAACGGTTCGTCGCCGAACCGCCGCTTGTCGTATTGTTTGATTTATTGCTGCATCAAAGGATTGACCTTTTCTTCCATCCATTGCAGCACTTCTTCGGGTTCGGCGATCTGACCGAACAGCATGTCGAACCCCGCCAGAATTTCGCTGTCGATTTTTTGCCACTGTACGTGACCCGGCTGGAACCGCGCTTTCGGCATCTCGTCGATGACCGACTGCCGGATGAACTCCGGATCGGGATTGTTCGGCTGATTCAGGAACACGTCGGAGTTCAGCACCGAAAGCCGCGGCGGAACGAAGAACGTCGACGTCGCCTTGATGCCTTCCTGGCTGGCGAAAAACTTGAGCAGTTCCTTCGCTTCGTTCGGGTGCTTCGTATCCTTGAAAATGACGTATCCCGCTTGCCCCAGCATCGGTACGGCGCCTTGCTTCCCGGACGGCATCGGCGCGATGTTCCATTTGAAATCCGTGATCGCCCGCGCCTTGGAAACGTAGCTGTATACATCGAAGAACATGCCGATTTTGCCGGATTCGAAGCTGATCTGTTCGCCCGCTTTCGGATGCGACTCGTCAACGAACATCATGCGCTGCAGCATTTTCAGCGTGGCGACGCCGTGCTCGTCGTTCCAGGTGAACTTCGTCATCTCTTTGTCGAACGGGCCGCTGCCGTTGGACCACGAGTACGACGAAAGCAAAATCCAGTTGGTCCAGTCGCGGAAAAAGTTGGCTCCGTACACGCGGTCGGCGCCCGTTCCACTGGAGATGGCCTTTGCCGCCTTTTCGAATTCTTCCCAGGTCCATTTGCCTTGTTTGGCCAGTTCGTTCGGCGATTCCAGGCCGGCTTGTTCAAACAGGTCCTGATTGTAAAACATGACGGAAGGCGGCGTGGAGAACGGCAGTCCGTACAATTTTCCGTCTTTGCGGAACAAATCGAGCGTGGACGGGATGAAATCGTCCATTTGGAAGGCCGAATCGTTCGCCACATCGGAGACATCCATCAAGATGCCGTTCGCCATGAACTGCGGAACCATCCGTTCCGCCGCCCAGGCGATGTCGGGCAGTTCCCTTCCCGCCGCGAGGACGGAAATTTTTTGCTGATAGTCCGCAAAAGGCACCGAATCGATGGTGACGCGGATGTTCGGATGGGTTTGGTGAAACTTGTCCAGCAATGACTTGTACAGGTCGAGATGGGCTTCGTTGCCCCAAGTCAAAAACTTCAGTTCCACCGTCTTGTCGGCGTTGCCGGCACCGGACCGGTCGTTTTGGCTTTGGGCGTTTTGACCGGCATCATTCCCGCATGCCGCGGCCAACACCGCGAGTGAAAGAACGAGTGCGGCGGACCATAACCGGCGCAGTTTGCTTGTGAGCGTTTTCTTGTATGCGCCTTCATTTTGGTGTTTCATCGTATCCCCTCCTGCTTTTCTCCATATTTTTTGATGGAAGTTCATCGGCAAGACCAGTATACGTGGGGAGGGCTTCGTCGAAAAATGCCGGGACCTTCAGGTTTGGTACGAAATTTTTAGAAATTGTCCGCCGGCGCCCGCCGCTCGCGGTACTCGCTCGGGGTGCAGCCGACCTGCTGTTTGAATACGAGCATGAAATGTTTCGGGCTTAGGTATCCCGACAGCCGGGCGACATCGTAAATTTTCAGTTCGGTATGGCGAAGCAAATATTTGGCGCGCTCCATGCGGACGGAAGCGATGAAATCGGACACGTTCATATTCGTTTCCGCCTTGAACAGCTGGCTCAAATACGTCGGGTGGACGTGCACGAGATCGGCCAGCGCCTGCAGCCGCAAATCTCCGTCGGGATGGGCGCGGATATGTTCCTGCACTTTGCGGATCAGCCGCCGGGTTTCGCCGCATTCGTCGGCCGTGCGCCCGTCTCCGTCTTGTACGGCGTTTGTCTCCGGGGAGTTCGGCCCGGCTTTTTTGCGATCGAGCGCCGTTTTGATTTTTTCCAGCGCGGCCACGAGCTCGAGCCGGTTGATCGGCTTCAGCAAATAGTCGGTCACGCCGTAACGCAGCGCCCGCTGCGCGTAGGAAAAATCGTCGTATCCGCTGATGACGACGACCGGCATGTCGGCGTACCGTTCGCGGATTTTGCCGATCAGCGACAGTCCGTCCATTTCGCGCATGCGAATGTCGGTGAGCACCGCGTCGGGCAGCTGCCGCTCCAAATAGGCGAGCGCTTCCCTGCCGTGGGCCGCTTCCCCGGCGACGGAAAACTGATTGCTGACCCTGGCGACCAAATGGCGGATACCGCGGCGGATCACTTCCTCGTCTTCAACCAGCAGCAGATGATACATATTCCGCATCCCTCCTGTCGATCGGCAGCGTAATGGTGAACGCGGCCCCTTCGCCTGGGCTTCCGTCGATGTCGAGGCCGAACGGTTCGCCGTACATTAACCGGATGCGCTGAACGATATTGCGCAGCGCCAGCCCGCCGCGCCGCCGGCCGTCTTCCGGAAACGGTTCCGCCAGGGAACGGCGCAAGTTCGCGAGTTCCTCTTCATCGAGTCCGCGGCCGTCGTCGCGCACGGTCAATATGAGCTGATGTTCGAAACGGACGGCGGAAATCCATATCGTGCCGCCCTGCTCGCGATCGCCGATGCCGTGCTGGATCGCGTTTTCCACCAAGGGCTGGAACAAAAGCTTCGGCACCCGCACGTCGGAGAGCCCTTCCTCCACCTCGAAGATGGCGCGCAGCCGGTCGCCGAAACGCGTCTGTTGGATTTTCACGTAGGACTCGACCGATTCCAGCTCTTCGGCGAGCCGCACCAGCCGGTCGTACCGGTCGATCGTATACCGCAGCAGTTTGCCGAGCGCCGTCACCATATCGGACACTTCGTCGTTGTTTTTTGCGATCGCCATCATGTTGATCGATTCCAGCGTATTGTAGATGAAATGAGGGTTGATCTGGCTTTGCAACGCGGCCAGTTCCGCTTCTTTTTCCCGCAGGCTGAGCACATACACTTCGTTGACGAGACGGTTGATCTCTTCCATCATCCGGTTGAACCCGCGGCTCAACTGCCCGATTTCGTCTTGCGATTCGACGGGAACCGTTTCCGAAAAATGGCCCTGTTCCACGCGGAGCATCGTTTTTTTCAACCGGATCAGCGGGCGGCTCAACTGATGGGAAAAGTACAAGGCGAGCACGTACGCCAGCGCCAGACAGATGATCGCGATCAAAACCGTGAAATCGCGCAAATCTTTCGATTCTTTCAGCAGCGCATCCAGCGGAATGAAGCGGACCACTTTCAATCCGGAATAATCCGACGTGTCGATCACGCGCAAATACCGGCGGCCGTCGACTTCCACGCGCCGCACGTCGTTGCCGGCGGGCAAGTCCGATGTGGCTTCGCGCCACGCGTCCCCGGCGGTTCCGTCGGCCATGTTCATTTGAAAAAACGGTTCGTTTTGGCCGTTGATGACGAACAGGCTGCCCTGGCCTTCGAACTTCAGGTTGGCCAGGATCCGTTCGAACACGTCCATTTTCAAGTCGATTTTGATCAAGCCGAGCGTTTCGTTCGTCTGCGGTTCGCGGAGAAGGCGGGCGACGGAAATAAATTGCTCGCCGTTTCCGTCCATATAGTAGGAGGGCCGGTGGATCGGGATGGCTGTCCAGCCGCCGTCCATGTCGCGGACGCGCGGGTACCAGCTTTCCTTCTCATAATCCACATAAAATCGGATGACGTTCGGATCGACGTTGGAGAAAATGTATCCGTTGTTCGCGATGATCTGGATGCCGCGCACTTCCGGCTGGTTGAAGGCGGAACCGGAAATGTAGAGCGACATTTTTTCCATCTCTCTCTTTGTCGGCCGGACCGCCCGCGATTCCGGACGCGAGTATTGGCGCAAGATGTCCAGCACCCCTTGGTCGTACAGCGGCATCAGCGAAAGTCGCTGCATTTCCATCAGCGTCCGGTCCAGGTTCAGGTTGATCTGCCCGGTAATTTGCACGGCGTAGTCGGCCGCGCGCCGTTCGACCGAATCGGAAAAATCGTAATAGGTGATGCTGCCCTGCAGGCTGAGCGGCAGAGCGATCAGCATGAAAAAAATGAGCGATGTTTTCGTTCGCAGGCTGAGTCTCCGCATCAGTTCCCGGGGCGACGCCACTCGCGGCCGCGGCTTTCGGTTCACGCTTCGCACGCTCCCCTCGTTTTCGCAATAGGTCGTATCCGTCCATGAGGACGATCAGGAAAAGGGGCCCCAAAAGAGGGCAGTTGGGACTTTCTATTCATTTTAATCGAAACATTGAAAATATACAGAGGGAATGAATGTGAAAGCCGCATGATCGATGCCGAACGAGAGCGGGTGAAACGGGAACAGGCCGATCGACGGGATGCAAAAGAGGAACGGGCTGGGGGAGAAACACGCCCTCCCGCCCGATGCGGCTGCGGCGGCGAGGTACGCCCGATCAGTGCGATCGCCCGCGCATTTTGAGCGTTTCTTTCTGAAAGACGTCGATGCAGTCGCGCATAAAGGTTTCCAAAAGCGCAAGTTCCTCATCGCTGTATTGGGAAAACAACATCTCCATGGCTTGTCCGAACGATTGAAATAAAGGAGCGATCTCCGATGCCACCTTGTCCGCATGGAGTTTGATGACCACTTTTCGCCGGTCTTTCGCGTCTTTGTCGCGGTACACAAAGTTTTTCTTCTCCAGCCTGTCGACGACGGCGGTGACCATGCCGCTTGCGAACCCGGTCATTTCGGCGATTTTTCCCGCCGTTACCCCGTCCCCGATCACGCCCAGCACTTTGTAATCCGTCAAATTCAGCCCCAATTTGTCCGCCACGCTTTGGTGAAACATGATGAGCGCCAGGCTGAATTGCCGGCCCAGCGTTTGTCCGGCGGATTTTTTTCGTTCAAAAGCGCTTGACAAATCGATCACCCCTGCCTTATTATCTCTAATATAGAGATAATAAATAATTTAGATATACAGAAATTGATATTCAAAAATTTTTAGATATATGGCTGAAGCCATTATAACATAAACATCTCGACTGCAGGAGGGGCAGGTATGTTTCTTATCAAGGCTTTGCATACGCTCGGCGCTTCCTACGCATTTTATTTCTCTTTCGCGCTTGGATTCTTGCTTTCGCTGCCCATTGCCGCCGTGCGCTCGTACCAAGTTTTGTATCGCCAAGAATGGAAAGGATTCGCGTCGATGTCGGCGGAGATCTCGGTGGAGCTGTTGAGAATCGTGCAGTATGTGCTGTTTATCGCTTACGGAACCCGCACGCCTTACGGTTCCTTGTTTTCGGCGGAATCGTGGAAGACGATGTTTGCCGGCGTCGGCCCGCTGGAGTGGGGGGCGTTTTGGTGGGATTTGCTCGGATTCGTGGTCGTTTTCGGCGCGTACAACGCCATCCTGTTTGCGATATTGAGGCCGTCCGTCGTGCAAAAGTGGATGGACAAAGCCGGCATCCGGCGCTTTGAAGCGCCGAATGTCCGAAACGCCGTCATGCTCGCTTTCAAGAACCTTTTTTTGATTCCCGTCAGCATGATCTATTTGTTCGATATTCTGAACATCTATTAGTCCCGGGATGAACACATCCAAATAAACGCAAGGAGAGGATGATGCCGAATGAAAAGGCAGGACGACGTGAGGGCGATCGCCGAACTGTTCGCAAGACTCGGCGACGCCTGGAACAGGGGCGATGAAGAGGCTTACGCCGAGTGCTTCACGGAAGACGCCGACTATGTGACGTTCATGGGCCAGCATTTGAAAGGAAAAAGGCAAATTGCCGACGCTCACCGCATGCTTTTCCACGGGTTGTTGAAAGGCTCGACGCTGGTATCCAGCGCCGACACCGAACCGGCGCCCCGGTTTATTTCGCCGGATGCGGCCATTGTCCATGCGGTCGGGGAAATCCGGCTGCCGGTCCCGGCGCCGAATGCGGAGGACCGTCGGTCGATCAATACGAACGTCGTCGTCAAGCGGAACGGAGAGTGGAAACTGACGGCTTTCCACAACTGCCGCATCCAGCCGATGCCGGCGGGGAGGAATTGACGGGGGATCATATTTTCAAAAGGCGAACCGAACGGTTCGGGGCAGCAGCACAACGCGGATGGGGAGGAGAAAAAGATGAGAACGGTCAGTCCGTTTGTCGCGGTGGACCATTGCAAAGAAGCGCTGGAGCGGTATCGCGCCATATTCGGCGGCGAAACGCGGATCCTCATGGAGCGGAACGGTCAAGTTCTGCAGGCCGAGCTGCACCTGGGAAACGGCATGATTCATTTTGCCGATACCGCCATGGCCAAGCCGTCGGCAAAAGGAGATCACGTCAAGGTCATGGTGGAATTCGACAGCGAGGAAGCGTTGCGGAAGTCGTATGAAAACCTGAGCGTAGACGGACAAATTGCGGTTCCCGTGCATCAAACGAATTTCGGTGTCGTGTTGGCGAATGTGACGGATTGGAACGGCATCGGCTGGATCCTGAAATATGTGCAAACGTGAGGGGCGTTGGAATCCGGCAAGCCAGGGATTGGACTGCTGCGCCGGCGAGATTCACCGCCCGTGATGACTTCAACCTGGCGACGAATGTTGATAAGGAAGCCGTCGCATCAGCCGGATGCGGTTGTTTCTCGAACATCAATTCGATATAATGAACATAACATAAAAGAACCGCAGGTGTTGGCGCACCTGCGGTTCCTGTACAGCGTCCGCTTCAAGAGCGGTCGGCTGCGGGGATGAAGCCAAATAGACCGCACCCCTTGTCCATAGGGCGGTCTATTTGCGTTTATGGGACATTATCAGTACTACGAGTGTCGCAAATGCGATCATCAACGAGAGTGCCGATACACGTCCACGGGCATCACCTCTTAACGGAGGATAGCCGACCGCCCTCGAAAGCCGTTGTTCGCTGTACAAGACGATTCTACCATATAATGGAGGGCGCCACCACTAGTTTTGCGATCATATGTTCGTGTTCCGACTCCCAGGCTCCCATTATGGAAGAATTCGAGCTGCCATCCGAGAACGAGAAGGTGGTCGACCCATTTCCACGCCGATTCCACCATCCTCTACCTCCACCTCTAAAATAACACCATTAGGTGTTACATGCATGATCACAGCTAGCCGCGCAACGTCCTCCGGCTTTCCTTGCGCATAATTCACCAGCCCATTGCGAAAAATGAAACTAAATTCCATGAATCGGGTGCGGCAATGAACAGCAGACGGAATCGCGACATCCATGACTTCCCCATTTCGACGGAGATCGAAAAAAATGAAAAGCGCTTAAAATCGATTTTTGAGCATTGCGCCGATATCGTATACGAGCAAACCTCCTTCGGTCCTGGGTTGAAATGCGCCGTATTGACCGTGTACTGCGAATCGCTCGCAGATCCCCAATCTTCCTCCGTCATGCTTTCCGTCCTGCAGAACTTGGCCAAGCACAGGAAGGAAAGCGGAAATTCGATCACTTCGCGGGAAATTCGAAAGTGGTTTGAACAGCAAGGCGTGACCGACCGTACCTATCACATTCACTCCTCCATGGAAACCGTCGTCCGCCATATTTTGCAGGGGCATATTGTCATTTTCCTTGAGCAATGGCACCATGCCGTAAGCTTCGACGGGTTAAAGCTGCAAACGAGGAACGTGGAGGAACCGTCCGCCGAGAGAGTGGCGATCGGCCCCCGGGAAGGTACGGTGGAGAATTTGTCCGTGAACATCGGCATGTTGAGATTGCGGCTGCAAACGCCGGACTTCAAAATCGTCACGATCCGCAACGCGGGCAAAAAAACGGGGAAACAAGTCGTTTACGGCTATTTGGACGGTGTCGTCCCTCGCTCGGTATTGCGGGAATTTGAACAGCGCATCGACTTGATCCAAAACCACGAGTTGGTCGACACGACGATGATTGAAAAGCGGATTCAAGATTCCGCGTTTTCCCCTTTTCCGCAATGCCGTTATACGGAGCGGACCGATACGGCCGCCCTGGCCTTGCTCGAAGGGAAAATTATCGTGATGATGCAGGGATCGGGCATGGTGTTGATTTGTCCCGCTCTTTTTGTGGAATTTTTGCAGTCCGTCGAAGATTATTATCATCGTTCCGCCTTTACCTTTCTGATTCGGCTCTTGCGGATAACCGCGTTTCTGATCGCCCTTTTTTTGCCCAGCATTTATATCGCGTTGAGCACGTTTCATCCCGAATTGATTCCCACCGTGCTCCTGCTGGCCATTACCAATACGCGGGAAGGCATCCCCTTTCCGGCTGTCGTTGAGGTCATTATCATGGAATTTTTCTTTGAACTGTTGAGAGAAGCGGGCATTCGCCTGCCGCAGGCCGTCGGATCCGCCGTAAGCATCGTCGGGGCGTTAATCATCGGTCAAGCGGCCATCGATTCCGGCATTGCCTCCCCGATTATGATCGTGGTCGTCGCCTTGACCGGTATCGCCTCCTTTTCCATCCCGCAATACAATTTCGCGATCGCGCTGAGGTTGTTGAAAGTTCCGTTTATTTTATTGGCGGCATCTTTGGGAGGGTTCGGGATCATGATCGGGATATTCCTGATGCTTCTGCACTTGTGCTCGCTGCGTTCGCTGGGGCAGCCGTATTTCGATCCGATCGGACCGTTCCGTCCGAAAAAAGTTGGAAAGCTGTTCCAAGCTTCCTCCATACGCCATCCGGGAAAAGATGCGGCATGAAAACGTGGATTCGGTTGATCGCATGGACCGGCATGGTGCTGCTGCTTTCCGGATGCTGGAGCAATATGGAACTGACCCAAAGGGCGTTTGTGATCGGCATTGCCCTCGATAAAGGCGACAATAACGACCTTGAACTGACGGTTCAAATATACAAGCCGGTCAGCCAATTCGGCGCGCCATCCGTCCAGGACGAGAAATCGGCATTTATCAATGTAACCCTGGAAGGTACGAGCGTCTTTACCATTATCCGCAACAACAAGGCCGTGACCGGACGGCGCTCCCAATTCAGCCACACCCAAGTTCTGCTGATCGGCGAGGAGTTGGCGAAGGAACAACTGAGCGGTATCCTGGATTTTTTCTATCGCGATCCGGAAATTCGTCTCGGCACACCCATCATGATCGCCCAAGGAAAAGCGCGCGATTTCTTGACCGGCAAATCCTTGATCGAAAACACGCTGGGCAGCCAAGTCCAAAAACAGCTGAATTTTTCGGCAACCCTCGCGGGGAAGACCATCAATACGAATTTGATGGATCTTGCGTTCCAGTTGAAAAGCGAATCCGAAAGCGCGCTGCTGCCCGTAATCGCGCAGGATTCGAAATTTCACCGAAACCTCGTGCACGGGATCGCCCTGGTGAAGAAGGACAAAATGATCGGAAAGGTCGCGCCGGACAAAGCGCCGTACTTGTTGATGCTCGCCAACCGATACCGGAATGGGGTCGTCGAAATCCCGTGCGGCCGGGAATCTTCACACGGGGAAACCTTTGAAATTATAAAAGCGAACACGACGATGACGCCGAAGATCCAAGGAGACGACATTTCCGTTGCCTTCGATGTGCAAATCCAAGGTTCGATCGGGGAACTGTCCTGCACCACCATCCGCGACATGGCGGACGAAAAAAAATATGAGGCCAAACTGGAGCGGTACTTCAAGGAACAATTGGAAAGCGTCCTGAACAACCTGAAAAAACAAAAAACGGACGCGCTCGGCATCGGGCATAAACTGTATTTGCGCCATTCTTCCCGGTGGAAAAAAATCAAACCGGATTGGCCTGAACGTTATGCCCGAATACCGGCGGATATCCGGGTCAAGGTCACCATTACGAATTCGAAGATCATGAACCCGAGTCCGTTTGCGCAAGTCGGTGAAGATTGAGCCGGGGTGGAGGTCGGGAGGGAATGTTGGAAAACATTACGGTTCTCGTGATGACGGGCGTCGCCCTTTTCGCCGCGGATCTGTCGCGCTTGAGGCGAGCGGACCGGCACGAAAAATGGATTTTGGCGATGTTTTTCGTCCCGATCCTTTATCTCAGCCTGATGTACGTCACCAACAGCGACTGGGTGAATTTGCACGATCTGGCCAACGGGACCGTCGGACGACTCGCCAAAATCATCGTGAATTGGTTGGAACACTCCTGATGTTCGCGAACGGAGGCGACGCAATCGCATGAACGAGATCGGAAAGCAATCGATCGGTGTCGGACAATTGGCCATTTTGTACGTCAGTTATATGGTCGGGTCCTCCATTGTCTACATTCCGAATCCGACGATCCATTTCGCCGGCAATATGGCCTGGTTGTCCATCGTGATCTCCGTCTTGATGTGCGTGCCTTTGCTTGGCTGCGTCCTGTACTTGTTTCGCTGCTATCCCGAAGCGGCGTACACCGAATATTTGCGTCAAGTTTACGGGAAATGGATTTCCGCCGTTTTCGTCTTCTTGCTGATGTTGATGCTGTACCTCATGCTCTCCTATATTGTCCTCGGGATCGGCAACTTTTTCACCAACACCATGATGGTGGAAACTCCGATGTATGTGTTCAACGGGCTGACGATCATTATCGCCGCCTATACCGTTCGCGCCGGAATCGAAGTCATGGGGCGAATGTTCTTTTTGCTGATGGTGTCCATGCTCGTTTTCGTCGTTCTCATTGTCGGCCTGGCGGTGCCGATCGCGAAAATCGAGCCGCTGCTTCCCCTGTTTTCCGAAGGGATCAAGCCGATCCTTCACGGCGTCTATTTTTCCTTCGGTTTTCCCTTTGCGGAATTGTTTCTGTTTGCCGTCATTTTGCCGTTTGTGCGCAAGGAAAGCAGGAAGTATGCGGGAAAATGGATGTACGCCATGACGGCGTTCAGCGGATTTTTGCTCCTGATCGTGGTGGTCATTACGGTGATGACGCTCGGTCCGCTGGCCGGCGACCGGAAGTTTTCCCTTTACGCCGTGGCGCGGTTGATCAAGATCGGCGAATTTTTGGTCGGGATTGAAGCGATTGTCGGCTACGCGCTGATTGCCGGTTCATTCATGAAAGCCGCCATTGTCTTGTTTATTCTCAATCACGTCACTTTCCGTTTTTTCAAGCTGAACGACGACAAAATCGCTCTGCCCGCTATTTCCTTGATCACCTTCCTGTTGTCGGTCACGCTGTTTCACACGGAAGCCGAGTTCAATTTCTCGGTGAACGTCGTTTGGCCGTTGATCACGATGACGGTCGGAATCGGTCCTCTGCTGCTCGCCGCTTTCATCACCTTCATCAAGCGGCGGTTCCGGAGACATTGACTTTCCTCAAGACGACGACCACCCCGCCCCTCGGCGGCAAGACGTTGAGGAATAGCGGCGCCTCGGCTCGTCTCGGAAGAATACCCCGATTGCCCGATTGGCCCCCAACTGATCGTTCCGCTTGCGTTTCGGTATCCGCCGCGCGAAAGTGATCGTGCTTCGTCACGCGGAATGCGTGAGTGCTCTTGCTCCGCGCCGCGGTATAGGATTATGATAAAAGGAGTCTTCGAATGATCGCTGGAATCGGCCGCGGGATATGGGGGAGCTTATGGCGGAACAACTCATCGGGTTGTTGGAACAATGGGGAATTTGGGGCGTGCTCGTGGCTTTGTTCATCGAAGGCAGCGCCCTGCCTTTCATCGGCACTTTTTTTATCGTGACGGTCGGTTTCGTGTTGGATCTGACCTGGCTGGAGATCGTCTGCATCTCGATATTGGGCAGCTACCTGTACGCGCTCGGCAGCTATATTCCGTACTTTGTCGGCTTTGCGATCGGCGGCACGATCGTGCGTCGTCTGAGTCCGGCTTGGCGCGTCAATTACGAGAAAGCGACGGCCGCGTTCAGCAAATACGGGATTTGGAGCGTCACCATCTCCAGTCCGCTCCATCTGGGCAACGTGGTGCCGTTTGTCGCGGGGGTTTCCAGGATGAAACTCGGGCTCTACACCGCTTTGACGATGCTGGGCATCGCGCCTTCCACTTTCCTGCTGTTAAGCCTGGGGCGTCTTTATCCCGGCGATCGGGACGCCGCGCTCGCGGCCATCGTCGAGTACCAGAAATGGGTGCTGGCGGGAATTGTGCTGCTGACGGCCGTGTTTATCGGCTGGAAACTGTATCGCAAGCGGCGGGCGAAACGATCGGGCGGAGGTTAGGATGACGGGGAAAGTGGTCCCGCGCGTTTTACTTTGATCATCATACTTTGTTTGTGGTACAATGCGGTCATGAAACGAGAAGAAAACAGATCCCGCTGTCCGATCAATTTCGCGGTGGAGATTTTTGGCGATACGTGGTCCATGCTCATCGTGCGCGACATGGCGGCACTGGGCAAAAAAACGTTCGGCGAATTTATGGAATCGGAGGAGCGCATCGGGCCGAGCGTTCTGGCGAATCGGCTCGTTCATCTGGAAAGGAAGGGGATTATCAGCAAAAAGACGAGCGAGACCGACAAACGGAAAGTGATTTACTCGCTGACGGACAAGGGTCTCGATGTTCTTCCGATTTTGTACGAGATCGCGGTGTTCGGTTCCCGGCACAGTCCGGATCCGGACGCCCCCGACGTATGGTTCAAATCGCTCGAATTCGACAAAGAGCTCGTGATCCGCATGTGGAGGGAGGCGATTCAGGCCGGAAGTTCGTTCTTCCTCGGACCGGATAGCGTCGTAAAGAAACTGGGGTTGTAACCCCGGTTTTTTTAGTTTGAGGATGAAGCGAAACAGCACGCAACATGGCAGTCCTCTTTTGCGGTAGTGCTAAGGTTCGTGACCCGAAAATGACATCAAGGAACTAATTGATGCTGGAAACAAATCGTTTCGTCAATAGCGCGGCGCTTGCGGAACGAAAAACCGGAACGCCGGCGCCGCTTCCGGGCTGGGGGTAAGGGGTTAAAAAGCGGCGCAAAAGTTCCGATTGTATACTTGTTATTTATTTTTCAGCAGACAATGTCGAACATTTGGGGAATCACGCAAAAAAACGGGTGTTTGCGGGAAATTCACGCCAACCATATTCTTCGGAAAGAACGGTGAACCCATGACCCTGGCTGCCTCCGTTGCGCCGCTTTTGACCCATTTTGTGCCCATCGCCTATTTTATCTACATGATTTCGGATATGCTGTCGCGCAACCGCAAGAGAACGGAATATTTGCTGGTCAGCGGCATTACCGCCTGCTGCCTGTCGCTGTTCCTCGAAGAATTCGTCCGGCATTATCTCCCCATCGAGTACAGCTCCGTGCTGACGGCCGCATGGTTCAGCGTCTCGGGGATTACAATCGTCGGGCTGGGACTGCATTTTTTTGTCAAACTGACGAACTTGGAGCACAAGTTTCCGAAATACGTGTATCCGTACTTTTTTTATTTGCCGACCGTGTTCGTGGTCCTCAATCTGTTTGTCAACGACCAGATGATTTCGGGAAGCGGTTTTTATCAGGCGGGCATTTGGAAATTGCCGGTTTACAACGCGGCCTATTATATCGCCATGTTCGGAAGCAATGTGTTTAACGCGGTTTATATTTACATCCTGTGGCGGGGAATCGTCAACACCGGGCAGCGGGAATTGCGCGCCATTTACCGGCAGTTGATTTACGGCGTTCTCGTGACCGTCTTTTTTAATCTTGTCATCGGCACCATCGATTTCAAGGGTTACCTGCCCCCGTATCCTTACATCTACGGCACTTGGCTTTGGTGCGTGTTTCTCCGCCACACGATGAAAAAATACGAGTTTTTGAACCATGTGGAGATTCGTTTCGAAAAGCTGTTCAACATGAGCCCCGCCGCGATAGTGCTCACCGATCCGGACGGCCGCGTGCGGGAAGCGAATCCCGCCGCCAGAAAATTGTTCGAAACCCTGAACATCGGCCATGGCAGCATCGCGCCTTTGCTAAAGGGCGAACTGCTTCACCGGATTCAAAACCAACTGACCATCAAGGATATGGCCATGTCGATGGACGGCAAAGACGGCCGGATGGAGCTCGTCATCGACGGGGACTACGTGTCGGTCGAATACATGCCTCACCTGATCTTGATCATCCGCGACGTGACCGCCCAAGTGGCCGACCGGCGGGAACTGGAGTTTATTGCGTATCACGATATGCTCACGAAACTGCCGAACCGAAAGCATTTCTTTGAACAGTTGAACAAGGCGCTCGTCGATGCCGGAAAAACCGGGCGGCGTCTCGCGGTGATGCTGTTCGATCTCGACCGGTTTAAGGAAATCAACGACAAATACGGGCATCTGGCCGGCGACCAGGCTTTGGTCCAGGTCGCCGACTCGATCCGGGTCATCCTGACGGAGGACGAGTTCGCAGCGCGTCTGGGCGGGGATGAGTTCATTATTTTCTTCCGGTCCGCCTCCGAGGAACGGGTGGAAGAAAAAATCGGCCGGCTGCGGCGGCATTTGGCCGGGAATCCGCTCGTCGTGGACGGGGTGCGCCATCCGCTCCACATCAGCATCGGCGTGAGCTTCTTTCCGGAACACGGCCGGGACAGCGACACCCTGCTCAACAGCGCGGACAAGGCGCTGTATCGCGTGAAGCGCGGCGGCCGCAATGATTATTCGTTCGCAACGGATTCGGAGTGAGGGGCGGCAGGAGAGTTTTTGCCCAAAAAGTCAAGTATCCCTATTTGTTTTATGACAATCCGGCCGCCCGCAGCGTGTTTCGCAGGCAAGCCCGGCTCAGTAGTCGGCCAAGCCGAGGTAGTGCAGCGAAAACAAGTTTTCGAAACCGAATGCGGAATACGTCCATTCCATGCCGTACATGAGCCGTGAGGTATGTTTATTGGCCTCGGTCAGGTTCGCGTAGGCGGCCTGCGCCTCCATTACCTCTCCGTCCGAATGAGCAGCGCCTCCACATCTTCCAACGCGCGCAAGCTGTGCGGCTCATCCGGCGAAATGTGCAGCAGCTTGTCCGGCGTCAGCTCGACCTGTTGTTCGCCGAAAGCAAAGACGACGCGCCCCTTTTGTACGATGATCAGCGCATCCGCGTTCGTGCGGTGCTCTTTGATTTCATTCCCCGCGGCCAACTGGAGCTGGATGACTTTCGTTTTGCCGTATTCCGTCAACGCGCCGATGTATTTGTCCTTCGACTGCAGATGATGTTTCACTTCGAGCACTTGCATCGCCGCCGACCTCCCCGATCTGTTCATCTTCAAGGCCATTTTACCACGCGCCTGTTTCACCGAGTGTGATATAGATCCGGATGTCGAAAAAATCCGGTGGTCGGACCGGTCCGATGAAGCGAAGCGAGTGAAGCCGCGTTGATGAAGGAGATGAGAACAGCGCCTGCCGACAGATCATGATCGCATAGCGGACAATGCGTATAACCCAGGTCGGCCGGAAAATCCGGCCGGCCTTTTTCCTTGGGCGATATACGATGGCCGGGAGAACGAGGGCGGTTTAAGGGCGAGGGGCCCCGTAAACGCCTGTTCTCCCGGCCTCCATCGTCTTATTGGAGAACCTCCGGCGATGATGCGGCAAAAAATGCCGGAAACTGCCGGGCGATGCCTCTTGTCATCACGTCGGCCATGCCGAGCGCCTGTGCCTGGATCCGGTCGCTCGTCGCGACATTTTCCTCGTAATTTCCCGCAAGACGCGTGGCGACTTCGTTGCTGAGCAGCCGCAAATGCTCATACAGCATGTTTCTCCATTCCGCTTCCGACCAGTAAGGATTGATTCGCCCCAAAAACGCGGCGATATCGTCGGCGTTCATGAACCAACGCTTTCGGGCATCCTCGGCCGCGGCGGTATTGCCGGCTTTCAGCGCCTTGACCAGCTCGGCCGCGATCGTGAGATGGCTGCGCAGCAGTTCGGCGAATCGGGCGGCGATGGCGGGGCCGTACAGCGGCCGAAGGACCGCCGCGAAATCGTCCGGGTTTCGGAGAAGTCTGGCGGTCGTCGGTTCTTCATCCGGGAGGCCGCCGACGATACTGTTTACCGTCATTCTTGTCCAAAACACATGCTGCTCCCACAACGACCTCAGTTTCTGGTTCAACTCCACCAAGGCCGGTGTCCAGGCTGCTTGATAAACCGGTTTGAAATCGTATCGGGAATGAATGGGATTGTAGACGTACATCCTGTGTCGCTCCTTTTTTCGCTTTCTACAATCATATGGGCGGAGCGATCCTATGTGCATGTTTACCTGGCTTGGCGCACCGCGGAATGCGGCTGTTCGAAGGACTCGCCCAGGCGCCTGATGGCCGATATGGCTGGACGGCTAGATCGAATCATTTTGGAGGAAATGCACCGATGAATTTGACGATCGGCATTCGTCTTAACAAGTGAAAATCGAAAATACGGTGGCGAAAAGCGAGGTGCTCATCAAACATGATCAAGTCGTTCTGTGGGAAGAAACGTTGGAATCAGACTTCGGCGCGGACAGCGCAACCATGGAGTTTCGGCAGATCCGTTCAAGGAGGTGATGACCAATGAAATGGTTAGCCCGCATTTTGCATGTGCTGCTCATTCCCCTCATTGCGTCCGCCGGCGTGTTTAAGCTGATGTCCGGCGCGGAGACGATCAGGGAAGTCTATACCGATCCGCTCGCACCGCTCGGTTACAGCGTCGGGTTTATCTACATGATCGGTATCATTGAAGTGCTTGCCGCGGTCGGGCTGATGGCCGGTTTCTGGAGGGCCGCTGTCGGATTTGCTTCCCTCGGCGTCACATTCATCGTTTTGGCGGGAGCGGTTGGATCGAATCTGATTGCGGGGTTATACGCCGAAGCGATCTCGCCGTTGGTCGGTCTCTTGGTGACCGTCGCGGTGTTCTTGGCCAGCCGATACGTGCTCAAACAATCGCGCGGAACCGCCAAGCTTGCGTCGCAATAAACGCCGCCGTCGAGAAAGAGCCATGTCGGCAACAAACGTTATTCAATTTCATTTCAATGAAGGAGCGATCCAACATGATTCAAAAACTCGGTCAAGTGATGCTTTATGTCAACAATCAAGATCAATCGAGGGATTTTTGGACGGAGAAATTGGGGTTCCGGGTCGTGGCGGAAGAAGACAACGGCCAGGGAATGAGATGGATTGAAATCGCCCCGCAGGGCGCGGACACGACCATCGTGCTGCAAAACAAAGCGTTCGTCGCCCAAATGCATCCTGAATTAAATCTCGGTACGCCGTCCTTGATGTTTTATACGGACAACGCCGAACAACTGCATCAAGACTTGAAAAACAAAAGCGTGAAAGTCGGCGAGATCGTCGAACTTCCCTCCGGAAAAGTGTTCAACTTCGCCGACGATGAAGAAAACTACTTCGCCGTGATGGAAAGAAAATAAGGCGCATCCATTTCAGCCGAAACATGGCCAAATGGGAATCAATCAGGTCAGCCGGAATTTCCGGCTGGCTTTTTTCAACGTGATAGAATCAATAAATTTCGAAAGCCTCTGTCGCAGAATGGGGAAATATCTGGACGTGAAAAATCGTAAACGGCGAATCGTCCGGATTGTGAATCGTATGAACCGGAATCGTTTGAACGGGAATCGTATGAGCAAGAATCGTCCGGATTGCAAAACGTTTGAACCGGAATCGTATGAGCGGGAATCGTCCGGATTGCGAAACGTTTGAATTGCGAATCGTCTGGACCTGGATCGTTTGAACGGGAATCGCTCCTGCGTGAGGTTTTGTATGAAATTTAGCCCTCATGGACGCCGGAAAAAGGGTATGGTGACGGATTTTATGTGAAATTTCATACAAATTCACAAAAAAAGTGAGTGGGGAGTCGATTTTGTGTGAAATTTAGTATATATGGACCGATGGATACGGGTGGGGGGTATAGGTTTTGTGTGAAATTTAGTATAAAACAACCCAAGCGGCCGATTGGCAGAAAGTTTTTGTGTGGTAGTGGCCATGACACCATGAAATCCAAGCCGCCAAGGACTTATCTTGTGGCTGGTTCCAGAGGCGGACAAATGAATCATGGCGGAGGTATCATTCGCGTATGCGGGAGGGGAAGGGGGGAACGGTTCGGCGCGGGCATGAAGAATCCCCGCGCCGAAAGAACGTTTGCCGGCGCCCTAAGGCCTTACGCACGAGTTCTGTCGCGAAAACCGATTGGGCCATGGCAACTGTGCGCAACTCCAGCGGATTTCATACATCGGCGGCTTCCCTACGGCGGCGTCGGCTCAAACAGCGAACAGTTTGCGGGCGATGCGCGCGGCTTCCGTCAGCGCCTTCCGCCGGTTGGCTTCAGCCAGGGCGGCGTTTTTGTCCATGCCTTCCATGAGAATCGCCTCTATGCACGCCACGCCAATGAACGAAAGAACCGACTTCAAGTAACGGCTGCCGTGCTCGAATTCCTTTAACGGCCCTTCGCTGTAAATGTCGCCGCTGGATTGAATCAGGACAGCCTTTTTGCCGGATAACAGGCCGACGGGCCCTTCAGGCGTATAGCGAAACGTTTTGCGGGCGATTTTGATGGTGTCCACGTAAGCCTTCAGCATGGGCGGAATGCCGAAGTTCCATAACGGATAGGCGAAAACATACGCGTCCGCGGCGATGAACTGATCGGTCCATTGAAAAACGTTTCGAACGACGGCCTGCTCTTCCGGCTGCAGTTCGGCAACCGATTTTCCCGCCGCAAGCCGACTTCGGGCATTCAGAAAATGGCTGTCGATCAAAGGAATCGGCTGCTTGTAAACGTCGATCTCGACGATATCCGCTTGCGAATCCAACTGTCGAATCGACTCCACCAGCGCCCGGCCCACGCGCAGGCTGTTCGAGTCTTCCTCCTTCTTCGGATTGGCGGTAATGTACAGGATGGTTGTCATTACGATCACCTCGGATATTTTGAATCATGCCGACGAGTTGCCGGGATTTAACCGCACGAAACGATGGCGATGCCGGCAAACGTCAGCAGAATGCCCGCCCACTGGTGCCGGGAAGGGCGCTCTTTGGCCAGCAAAACTCCCCACAGAAGCGTCACGACGGCAAACAGGGAAGTCGCGGTAATGACGATGGAAGTCTGCGCGTGCAGCAGGCCGAAGTTGTAGCAGACGATGGCGAGAGCGTCGAGGGCGCCGACCGCCGCGAGGCCCGCCCAGTCGTTTTTCCCGGGTTGCGCCAACCGCCGGCCGGCCAAAAGCGAAAGAAGCGGAAGCAAAACGACGGCTTGGCATCGTCCGATCCAGACCGTCGCCACGCCCCCGATCGCCTGGGCCGGATAACGCAGGCCGAAAAATGCGGTTCCCAGAAGCAGCGCCGCTCCTATCGCCCACACAGCACCTTGGGCAACCTTCATACGGGAGGAGCGGGCGCCGCCGGAGCCGGGACCCGTTACCGTTGCGCCGATCACGCCGACGATGGTCAGGACGATGCCGGAAAGCGCAAGCGGGCTCACGTGTTCCCCGAACGCGAAAGCGAGCGCCGCCGTGACGGCTGAAAAACTGGACGCGATCGGAGCGACAACGGACGCATGACCGACTTTCAAGCCCTGATAGAGCAGCAAAATGCCGGCCAGATCGACGAGCATCCACAAGCCGGCGGCCGCCGCGTGGGACCAAGTGTCGATCGAGCGCCATTCATCGAGAACAAACATGACAACGGTGAGCAGGACGAAGCCGACGGCCTGCATGTAAAACAATGTGGGATGCGCGCCTATGCGTTTGCTCGACCGGGCCGCCATAAAATCCGCGGTTCCAAAACACAATGAGGAGAGTAACCCCCAAAACAAGCCCAAAGGTACCACAACCTTCGATTTTATTTGATTAATCAAATATTGCTTGGGAAACAAAATAACACGATTTATTTGCGCAGTCAAGTACTTTGGCTTATAATGGGTTCATCCTTGCAGAGTGAGGGGGAGCGCGCTTGGACAAGCTGCGGGAAGATGAACTGGCGGTTTGGCGGGCGTTTGTCAACTCGCATGCGGCGGTCATTCGACGCATCGAGAAAGATTTGTCGGCGAGGCGTCAGGTTCCGCTGACATGGTACGACGTGCTGGTCGCCTTGTATCAAGCTCCGGGGAAGAAACTCAGGATGAGCGAGCTGGCGGACAAGGTCGTGCTGACGCCGAGCGGAGTGACCCGCTTGGTGGAGCGGCTGGAGAAAGAGGGGCTCGTCCGCCGGGAACGAACGGATGAAGACCGGCGGGGCGCCTACGCGGTGCTCACACGCGAAGGCAAGAGAGCTTTTTTGCAGGCGTGGCCGACATACGCGGAAGGCATCCAGGCTTACTTTCTCAACCTGCTGAACGAAGACGAACGCCGGGTGATCGGGGAGTGTTTGTCGCGAATCGATCAAGCCAACCGCCAACCTTCGCCATAACCGGCCATATCGCGTGTAAAATGCAGAAAACATCCGGAATGACCGGCCGGCCGGAGCGGGCGTCGTTTTCTTCTTCAGCCTGTCTACCTATGCGCGAATTCGGAAGATTCGTTGGATGCGGCCGGGAAAAAGCGAATCTCCCCTTGCTGCGGAAAAGCAGTAAAGGGGAGATTTTACTCACTTGCACCTCAGATTTTCCTTATACTTTTTTGGCGCCCGGTTCAAATACGCGTCTTCGAGAAGATGGGAAATCTCCTCCCAGCTTGCGCCGCGGTCCAGCCTCATGCCGACCCAGCCGTAACGCGCGACATACGGCGGGACAAAATAAACCTCCGGATTCGATTCCACCAGCACGGACTGCGCGCCGGAGGGAGCGGAACACCACAGCGCGATTTTTCCGTCCCCGTGGTGGTTCACCCAATATTGCGCAAAAGACCGTTTGCCGTCGATAAAAAACGTAGGAGTGCCGTGGCTGATTCGTTCGCTCGTTCCGGGGAAGGAAAGACAGAGCGACCGGATCCGGCGAAACAACTCCTCGTGTTCGGGCGAAGTTTGAAACAACGTTTCCATGTCCATAGCGGATCACGCCTTTCGGTATCGTGCGGTCATTATTAACCATTTCGATCATCATTCATGTTTCCCTTTTTCATCGTTTGGTTGTCCTCGACATTTCAAGGTCGTTTTGCGATCGTAGCCATGACGCGGGTGGGATGGTGCCGCAGCGGTTCTGCCGGCCGTTCCGGACGCTCGTCCGCAAAGACGCGGGCGGGGTTATCCTGCGCATCGGGACAACCGGTATGGGCCGCCGCACGCTTCGCCCCTGACTCCGGGGGCCATCCTGCGCACCGAGGAAACACGAGGACGACGGAAGGCTCGCAACCGGACATTGGCGCTCAAGGAAGGGGAGGAAGATGCTCTCGGCATCGGGGGTTTGACTTTTTGTGCAAGCGGTGATACGATAATAGACGATAAATGAATATATGCTCATATATTAATAAAAAGGACGCAACGAAGGAAAGGAGTTGTTTTCATGCACCGCAGCGAACACCGTTTTTTGCCGGAGGAAACCGTGTTGAACACGTCTTTGATTTTTAAAGCGCTGGCCGATCCGACGCGGATTAAAATTTTGTACTTGTTGTCCCAGGAAGAATGTTCCGTCAATCATATCGCGGAAGTGCTGGACATGTCGCAGTCGGCCGTTTCCCATCAGTTGAGCTATTTGCGCAACATGAAATTGGTCACCTATCGCCGCGAAGGCCAAACGTTGATCTACACGTATAAAGACGAACACGTCATCGCGCTGCTCAGACAAGCGATCGATCATGCGGAACATCCGCCGGAGAGTCCGGCGTGAGGGAGGGGGCATATATGCATACGGACGTTCTGATTATCGGGGGAGGACAGGCGGGGCTGGCCGCCGCATACTTCCTCTCCCAACGCGGCGCTTCGTATCGGGTACTCGATAAAGGCAAAGAAATCGGCGAAGTGTGGAAGCGGCGATACGATTCGCTTGTGCTGTTTACGCCGCGAAATTACAGCGAACTGCCCGGGATGCGCCTAACCGGAGATCCGAACGGCTTTCCCGCGAAAGATGAAATCGCCGCGGCGCTGCAGCGGTACGCGGACCATCATCAGCTGAACATTCAGCTCGAGACCGAAGTGCGGTCATTGAAAAAAATCGACGGCGACTTTCAGGCGGAAACGAACCGGGGAACCTTTTCCGCCCGGCATGTGATCGTCGCCACCGGGCCGTTTCAAGTGCCCATGGTCCCGCCGATGTCAAGCCGTCTGGATCCAAGCGTCACCCAAATGCATTCGGCGCATTACCGCAATCCCGCCGATTTGCGGCCGGGATCGGTATTGGTCGTCGGCGGCGGCAACTCCGGCGCGCAAATCGCGGTGGAACTGGCCCGCAGCCATCGGGTCGTCTTGTCCGTCGGGCACCGGATGACCTTTATGCCGCTTTCCATTTTCGGAAAAAGCGCCTTTTGGTGGTTCGACCGGTTGGGCATTTTAAACGCGCCGTCCGATTCGCGCATCGGCCGCAAGGTGCGGAAACGCCCCGATCCCGTGTTCGGATTTGAATTGAAGCGTCTGTTGGAAGCGAAAACCGTCGCGATCAAGCCGAAAACCGTCAAAGCGGACGAACGCACGGTTCATTTTGAGGACGGCACGAGCATGGAGCCGGACAACATCATCTGGGCGACCGGCTTTCGGTTCGATTACAGCTGGCTGCAAATTCAAGGCGCTTTGGACGAAGCGGGAAAACCGCTGCATGAGCAGGGCGTGAGCCCGGTGGACGGCCTCTACTACGTCGGACTGCCGTGGCAGACGTCGCGCAATTCCGCGCTCATCGGCGGAGTGGGCCGGGACGCGGAGGCGATTGTGCGGCGGATCACCGGGTAGGCGGTATGTAAAGTTATTGGGTGTCAATTATGCTGATCACCAGCAGGGGGCATTTCAGCGGTCGCCGGGGATGTTCGCCCGATCGGCATTCCCGGGCTCGACGCGAGCGGCCGCGGACGCTTGTTCGCGCCGTCCGCCGAATGGAACGCGGTACAGGATGAAAATCCCCAGATGCAAAACCGCGAGCACGAAATAAATATTGCTGTATACGATCGCGTCCGGAAACGGATGGAGCGGATTCCAGCGGACGCCGGCTCCCAGATCGATCACGGTGCTGTAAATGCCGGCGCTGAGGGAACTGGAAATAAAATTCAACAACGACAGCAGCCCCATGCCGACTCCCGTTTGCTCCTTCGGCAGCGTCCGGGAAAGCGAATTGGTCAGCGCGATCTGCATGAACGTCAGCCCCACCTGGCCGAAAATGAAAAAGACGGCAATCAGTACCGGTGAAATTCCCACAAAGGTAGACAAAAGGGCAAAACATAGCATCAGACAGACGGAGGCGGTGGAAAACAACACCGCATTTCCTTTTGCATCCGCCAGCTTGCCGCCGTACCGTCCCAACAGCGCCGCCGCGATCGCGGCCGGCACCATCGCGAAGCCGACGGCGTCGGAATCGAGGCCGTTGACTTGGGACAGCATCAGAGGGCTCAAAAAAGGCAGCGCGTAACCGATTCCGCCCGCCAGGAATACGATCACCAGCCCGAGGGAATAGCTTTTGTTGCGGAACAGGCGGGGCTCGATGAACGGCTCGGCTGCGGAACGGATGCGCGCGACAAACAGGATGAACAGCGCCAGGCTTCCCAAACCCAACATCCATATTCCATTTGTGAAGGCCAGAAGCAGCAGCGCGACCGTTCCGGCGAACAGCACGCCGCCGATCCAATCGGTTCGGCCGGATTCTCCTTGCTCGTCATCCATATATTTGCGGTAATACGGCAGGGTCAGCAGCGCAAGCATCGGAACGCCAAAGAACCAGCGCCAGTGAAGCAGGCTGGCGAGCAGAGCGGAGGTGATCGGTCCGAGGGCGCTGCCCAGCGCGAGGCCGGTTGCCGTAATGCCCAGCGCCCGCCCCCGTCTTTCCGGCGAAAAATAGCGAACCGGAATGAGCATCGCCGCCGCGGGAATGACCGAAGCCCCCATCGCTTGGAACAGCCTGCCCAGGAGAACCATCCAGTACGTATGCGAGGCCAGTCCGATGAGGCAGCCGACAGTAGCGATGGAAAGGCCGAACGTCAGCAAATTTTTCAGTTTGTACTTATCGGCCAATTTCCCGTAAAGCACGGAGCCGACGGCGTAAATCAGCATGTAGCCGGCTGCCACCCAACTGACCTGCGCGTAAGAGAGTTGATACTCGGCGCTGATTTCAGGCAAAACGATATTGAACATCGTCGCGCTCATCACGGACAAAACCAGGGTGAACGCCACGACGCGGATCAACCGGTTCGCCGCCTGCTGCCGATCTGAGGATTCCACGACCCATTCCTCCATATCCCGCTTCGCTCCATGTGCCGTTCCTTGGATGTCGACAGGACGCTTTGGACTTGAAGACGTCCTTGGCTGCCGACAAGGCGGTTATGACTTGATGCCGCTTTTCGGATGCCGACAAGACGGTTATGATTTCATGCTCCTCGGATGCCGGCAGGACGGTTGGATTTGAAGCCGTTTTTCATTGCGACCATTATACGTTGGGGGGAAATGAAATCAAAATATTTTTTGAGCTATGAAGGGATATCTCCGCGTATATGGGCTCGTTCCGATCCCGGTTTTATTCCGTTTGCGGTTGCCGGATTTTTCGGATGCGAAACGCTGACGGAAGCGGATTCTGTCACAAATTCGCAGCATTTTCCGTCAATTCTATGATGGGACCAAAAGATCGCAATAAAATGGATCCGGCGGGAAAGCGCCCGGCCGTGATCGGGCCGGAGTTCGGGCATCTCGAAAACACAAGGAGGTTTGGACCATGCGGACGTTGGCGTCACCTCTGAAGGCGTCTCTTTATTTTTGTTCGGTGGTTTTTGCGTTTTCCTTATTCCTGTCGCTGCTGGAAGACTTGGTCGGCGATCGGGCGCCCGACATTCCGATCCAGCTTCCGTTGAGTTCGCTTATGGCCTTTTTTCCGTTGGTCACCGCGTGCATCTTTGCGTATCGCAAGGAGAAAGGAAAGGGGATCCGGCATCTCTTCCAACGGGTGATCGATATCCGTGCGATCCGGAGGAAAGTCTGGTACGTGCCGGCGCTTCTCCTCATGCCGGCGGTATTGTCGGCCTCCTACCTGGTCATGCTGCTCATGAATGTTCGCTCCCCGAACCCGATCTGCAATGGGCGATGATCCCGGTGTTTTTTGCGGTGTTTGTCATCGGCGCGGTGGGGGAAGAGGCGGGATGGATGCCCTTTGTCATCGATCCGCTGCAGCGGCGATGGAGCGCTTTGACCGCCGGCGCGGTTTGCGGCGCGGTATGGGCGGTATGGCATATTGTTCCGTGGATACAGGCCGGGCACGATGCCGTTTGGATCGCATGGCACGGATTGGTGACCGTGTTGTTGCGGATCGTCATCGTTTGGATTTATAACAACACCGGCCGCAGCGTTTTGATGGCCGTCCTGTTTCATGCCGGCGCCAATGTCGGGTTTTTCCTGTTTCCGAATTACGGTTCGCACTATGATCCGATGGTCACCGGCATCATCTTGGCCGTCATGGTCGGCATCATCGTGTTTTTATGGGGGGGCCGGACGTTGGCCGCCTATCGGTATGTTTCGCGCTGATCGTGGATGCGTCGGACGAAGCCGAACGGCGGCCAGGCGAGAAGGAGCAGCGGCACTCGGACTCAGCCTCACCCTCCACGCGGCCATCGACGTCGTGACGGCACCGTGGGGGGCGCCGTGTTCCGACTATGGAATGCCGTGAAGGCGAGATGAAGCCCCTACCCCACTTCGGCAAAGCGCGGGGTGAAGCGAGATCGCCGGCGTGCTCGATGACGCGTATTAGAGCCGGGCGCCGAAGAAATACGGGAAGCCGCCGGGCTGACTGCCGCTACTCCATTCCCCGCGAATCCGCCGTTTGCTCCCGGCTGACCGGGGCGGGGCGGCGCAGCAGCAGCCAGATTCCCGAACCGATGATCGCCGTATAGATGAGCAGCGTGACGAAGGCCGCCCGATAGCCGGCGAGTGCCGCCGGGGACTGCGGGGCGTGGAGCAGCTGCCCTTGCGAAAACCAGTCGGCCGCGGACACCAGCATCGCCAGACTGACGGAGGCGCCGATCTGGGGCGCGACATTCCACAGGCCGGCGGCGGCTCCTTGGTCTTCGCGGGCCAGACCGTTCGTCATGGCGACGGAGGAGCCGACCATGACGCAGCCGACCCCGACGCCGATCAGCACGGTGCCCGGCAGGATGCAGGCGAGGTAAGCCTCGTGCGCCGCAAGCTGCGACAGCCGCCAGCTTCCGAGCGCGAAAGCCGTCACTCCCGCCAGCAAAACCGGCTTCGTCCCGAATCGGGAGATGCATCTTCCGGCCAGATTGGCCGCAACCATGACGGTCAGCTCTTGGGGCAGAAAGGCGGCGGCGGCGCGGAGCGGCGCAAGTCCCATCGCCTGCTGCATGTACAGCGTCAGCATGAAAATCGACGGGCCGATCACGCTGCCGAACAGGAATGCCGCGGCTCCCGCTCCGGCGAACGGCCGTCCGGCCAGCAGGTTCAGCGGCAGCAAGGGATGCGGCGCCGAGCGCTCGATCCTGACGAACAGCGCAAGCAGCAGGACGGAGAGGGCCAGCAGCAGGCCGCTCCAAAACGCGTCCCGCAACGTTCCCGTTTCGGTCAGCGCGAGCACCAGACAGCCGATGCCCAGCGTCGCCGTCATGGCGCCGGCGAGATCAAGCGGCCGCCGGTCACCGGTCTTGTCGGCCGGAAGGATCGGCAGCGCGGCCGCGATGAACACGCCGGCGAGCACCGTGACGAAGAACACGGCCCGCCATCCGAACCATTCGGTCAAGGTGCCGCCGAGGATGAGCCCGGTGACAAAACCGGCCGCCGATACGGAGCTGAGAATTCCCATGGCCCGGTTGCGGGACGGTCCTTCCGGGAAGAGCGCCGCGACAAACACGAACACCATCGGCGCAATGAGCGCCGCGCTGAGCCCCTGCAGCGCCCTCGCCGCGATCAGCACACCGGAGGCGGGCGCGAATCCGGCCGCCGCGGACGCGAAAGCGAACAGCCACACCCCCGCGGCCAGCGTCCTTCGCCGGCCGAACCGATCGCCCAGCCGGCTCCCGATCAGCAGAAACCCGCCGAAACAGAGCGTATACGCCGTCGTGATCCATTGCAGCCTGCCCGACGCGACGCCGAATTCCTGCTGGATGGAAGGAAGCGCGATCTGTACGATGGAGGCGTCCAGCAGCACCGTCAGCTGCGCGGCGCAGAGCAGCAGAAGCGCCATATTTGCCGTGTTTTTTGACCGTGCGCGCACCGTGATCATCTTCCGCCTTAGTGGATCGTCTTGACCAGGCCGCCGTCGATGATATAGTCCGCGCCGGTGATCATCGCGGCACGATCGGAGGCCAGGAAGACGATCAGATTCGCGATTTCATGCGGCTCGGCGAACCGGCCGAGCGAGATGCCGCGCTCCCTGGCGAACTCGCGCATGGCTTCCTCGGTTGCGGGCTCGGGCAGCCTGCCGGCCCACATGTCGGTTTTCGTCGGTCCCGGGGCCACCGTGTTGAAGCGGACGCCCTGCGAAGCGTACGTTTCGGCGAGGTTCTTCGTCAGGTTCGTGACCGCGGCCTTCGCGGCGCTGTAGGCGATCAGATACGGATTCGGCATGATGGCGTTCATGGTGGAGACATTGACGACGCTGCCGCCGTTTTTGCAGAGATGAGGCAGCGCCGCGCGCGTCACGCGGACGACGCTCATCAGGTTCACCTCGAGCATTTCGCTCCACTCGGAGTCCGTCAGCGCCGTGAAACCGGCCCCCGCCGACCGGTCGATCGCGCCGATATTGTTCACGAGGATGTCCAGTCTGCCGAATCGGTTCACCGTTTCGGCGACGGCCCGCCCGGCGCCGGCTTCGGATGCCGCGTTGACCGGAACATGGATGACCGGCCAGGCGGACGAGAGTTGACGCAGAGCTTCCGACTCTCCGCGGGACGTGGCCGCGACCCGCGCGCCGGACTCCGCGAGCGCCCGCACCGTCGCCAGTCCGATACCGCGCGCGCCGCCGGTGACGAGGGCGACTTTACCTTCCAGCGAAATGTTCATGTCTCTGCCTCCTTTCGGATTTACGTTCCATTATCGGCGCGGCGCCGAGACTTGAAAAGTACGCATTTTTTTCAGACTTGGTCCGGTTTTCCGTACCATTGGCGCGCGACTGTTCGAAATCCGTCCGGTATGCTAATATGATACGTGCATGGGAAAGGGGGGGCCGCAAGGTGGAAAAACGGCTGGACGGCGCCGATACGCAGGGGATCTTGACGACGCTCAGGGTGATCGGGGGCAAATGGAAGCCGTTCATCCTGTTCATCCTGCTGTATGAAGGGACGAAGCGGTTCGGTGAACTGCGGCGGCTCATCCCGGAAGTGAGGCAGGGCATGCTGGCCTCGCAGCTGAGGGAACTGGAGCAGGAGGGGCTCATCCATCGCAAGGTGTATGCGGAGGTTCCGCCGCGGGTCGAATATTCGCTGACGGAGCACGGCCGGTCGCTGTCTTCCCTGCTCAAATCCATGTGCGATTGGGGATTTACGCATCTCCAGTATCGGGCGGAGCGGCCGGAGCCCGTGCAGGAGCGCGAGTGACGGGACATGATTTTCACAGACGCTTGACACATGAACCCGGTATGGATGTTCCCGGCATGTTCCCGGCATGTCTTGACGAAAAGGTTCCATTGCGTTTATATTATAAAACATACTGTTCCTATCGGGATAGATTAGAAAAATTTGGAGGGAAACGATATGAAAAAGTCGCGCATCGCCGTACTGATCATCCTCATTCTTGCACTGGCGGTTGCAGGCTGCGGAGGAGCCAAACAAGGGGAATCGGATAAAGAAGGGGCGGCAAACGGAGAGCAACAAAGAGAGAAGCTCAAGGTCGGCGTCATGGCCGGGGAAGAAGAAGGCATTTGGAGGGTTGCGGTGGAGGTTGCCAAGAAAGACGGATTGGACATCGAGCTGGTGACGTTCAACGATTATGTTCAACCGAACCTGGCGCTGCACGACGGCCAACTCGACGCCAACGCATTCCAGCATCTTCCCTACCTTGAAGAGTTTAACGCCACGCACGGAACGCGCATTGTGAAGCTGGCGAATACGATCAACTTCCCGATCGGCGTGTATTCCGAAAAAATCAGAGATTTGTCCGAACTGAAAGAAGGCGACGTGCTCGGATTGCCCAACGACCCGACGAACGGGGCGAGAGCGTTGATCTTGTTTGAAAGAGCCGGATTGATCAAACTGAAAGAAGGCGTCGGTGTCAAGGCGACGGTTCGCGATATTGTGGAAAACCCGAAAAAGCTGGAGTTCAAAGAGCTGGACGCCGCGTTTATTCCGAAAGCGTTGGGGGATTTGACGGCCGCGGTCATCAATACGACGTTCGCTCTGCAGCACGGGTTGATTCCTTCCAAGGATGCGATTTATCGGGAGCCGAACGACTCGCCTTGGGTCAACATTATCGCGGTTCGCGAAGGAGAAGAGGACAAACCGGTGTTCCAGAAACTGGTCAAAGCTTTCCAATCCGATGAAGTCAAACAATACGTGAATGAAAATTTCGCTGACTCCATGGTCGTCGCGTGGTAAGATAATATGCGGGAAACGAGCCAGGTCTCTTCCTAATGGAAGGGACCTGCGGTTATTTTAACGTGGACGCAGGAAAGCGGGGGTACGGGTTGATCGAACTGGAGAACGTGTCAAAAGATTATTACCAGGGGAAACAAAAAATCGAGGCGGTCAAAAACGTTTCGCTGCAAGTGGCCAAGGGGGAAATTTTCGGCGTCATCGGATTCAGCGGCGCGGGCAAAAGCACATTGATCCGGTGCATCAATTTTCTGGAGAAGCCGACGAACGGAACGGTCCGCATCAACGGGGTCGATTTGGGAAGTTTGAAGGAGCCCGAGCTGCGGGCGGTGCGCCGAAAGATCGGCATGATTTTTCAAAACTTTAATTTGCTGTCCTCCGAGACGGTGTTTGAAAATGTGGCGGCTCCCCTGCGTCTGTTTCGAACGCCGAAGCAGGAAGTGAAGCGGAAAGTCCAAGAGCTCTTGGCTCTTGTCGGTTTGGAGGACAAGGCGTCGAATTATCCCGCGCAGCTGTCCGGCGGGCAAAAGCAGCGGGTCGCCATCGCCCGGGCGCTGGCCAGCGACCCGGAAATTTTGCTTTGCGACGAAGCGACTTCCGCCCTGGATCCGCAAACGACGGATTCCATTTTGGAACTGCTTTTGGAAATCAACCGCAAATACAACATTACCATCGTGTTGATTACGCATGAGATGCATGTCATTAAAAAGATCTGCGACCGGGTCGCGGTGATGGAAAAAGGCGAAATTGTGGAGCAGGGAAGGGTTCTGGATGTATTTTCCAACCCGGTCAAGCCGATCACGAAAAATTTCATCAAGAACACTTTCGACATCCAATTGCCGGAAAGTTTGCTGCACAAAATCCGAAACGAAGGAACGCCGGGGAAATTGCTGCAAATTTCGTTCCTCGGCGATCTTGCCGGCGAGCCGATTTTGGCGGACTTGTCGACGCAATTTGCTCTTAGGCCCGCCATCTTGTACGGGAACATTACGCAAATCAAGGATACGATTTTTGGTACGCTCGTCATTCGCGTAACCGGAGACGCATCGGCCGTCGAGGCCGGCATCCGGTTTTTGCGGGAGCAGGGGCTGCGCATCGAGGTGATCGATCATGTGGGCTGACGTGATTCGAAATTATTTCCAAAGTTTTGCGGAATACGGAGATTTGTATTGGGAAGCGACGCTCGAAACGTTCGCCATGGTCGGTTATGCGTTGGCCATTTCCGCGGTGATCGGTTTGTTTTTGGGGGTCGTGCTCGTCATTACCCGTCCGGATCATATTTTTTCCCATCGTTTCGTTTACCAGACGTTAAATGTGGTCATCAATATTTTGCGGTCGCTGCCGTTCATTATCCTCATGGTGGCGATTATCCCCCTTACGAAATGGATCGTGGGGACGACGATCGGCGTCAAGGGCGCGATTGTGCCGCTCGTTTTTTATACGGCGCCTTATATCGCGCGCTTGATGGAGTCGGCTTTGCTGGAAGTGGACCGGGGCGTCATCGAAGCGTACCAGGCGATGGGCGCCACCCGGGTGCAAATCATTACGCGCGTCATGCTCAAAGAGGCGCGTCCCGGCCTGATTCTCGGCTTGACGATTGCGACGATCAGTCTCATCGGCGCTTCGGCGATGGCCGGTGTCGTCGGCGCGGGGGGCTTGGGGGATGTGGCCATCCGGTTCGGCTATCAGCGCTGGGAACCCGAAGTCATGGTGACTTGCGTCATTTTGCTCATCGTCCTCGTTCAATCGATTCAGTCTTTGGGGGAATGGATCGCGAGGCGTTTGCGCAAACGTTAATCACGCGGCATAGGCCGCGGCAAAACGAGGATCTCCGCACCGTGACGGCATTCGCATGGAAAGGTTTCTCACAACCGTCACGATCCACATACGACAACGATAAACCGATGGCGAGGAGTTCGGATATGGCCACCGAAATGAAAAGCTATGAGGTGATTGTGCTCGGCGCCGGTTCGATGGGCATGGCGGCCGGCGCTTTTTTGGCGAAGCGGGGCGCAAAGGTGCTGCTTTTGGACGCGTTTGATCCGCCGCATACTTTCGGCAGCCATCACGGGGATACGCGGATGATTCGGCACGCTTACGGCGAAGGCGGCAAGTACGTGCCGCTTGCGCTGCGGGCGCAGGCGCTGTGGGAAGAGCTGGAGCGGGAAACCGGCCGGCGTGTTTTCGAGAAGGCGGGGGTGCTCGGCATCGGGCTTTCCGGTTCACCTTTTTTGGAAGAGATGGTTCGCAGCGCGCGTCAGTATCGTTTGCATCTGGACATGCTTTCGCCGGATGAAGCCGGAAAACGTTGGCCGGGCCTTCGCCTTCCGGAAGGATACGTCGGCTTGTTCGAGCCGGATGCGGGGTATCTTTACTGCGAGGAAGCCATCCGCGCATACCGCCTGTTGGCGGAGCGGCACGGGGCGCGGCTTATGACGAATACGCGCGCGTTGTCCGTCGAGTATCATGCGGATGGGGTCACGGTGTGTACGGAACGGGGCACCTTTCATGGCGACCGATTGATCGTCACGGCCGGCGCATGGATCGGCTCCCTTCTTCCGGAACTGGACCTTCCGCTGCGGGTCGTCCGCACGACGGTCGTCTGGTACGAGGCCGATGAAGCGCTGTACGGAGCGGGACGGTTCCCCGCGTTTTTCATGGAAACGCCGGAGGAAATGTTTTACGGCTTTCCCAGCGTGCGCGGGGCCGGGCTGAAAATCGGCAGCCACGACGCGGGGGAGCCGGTTTCTCCCGATCGGATCAACCGGCGGTTCGGCGCCGGTCCGAACGATGAAGGCGGATTGGCGGCGGTCGTCGAACGGTTTTTTCCGTACGCTACCCGGCGGGTGAAAAAAGGATCGGTGTGCATGTACACGAAAACGCCGGATGAAGATTTCATTATCGACCGCCATCCGGAGCACGGGCACGTCCTGATCGTCTCCGCCTGCTCGGGCCACGGCTTCAAATTCGCCGGCGCGATCGGCGAAATCGCGGCGCAGTGGACGCTGGAGGGAAAGCCGGCGCTGGATGTGTCGGCGTTTAAAATGGATCGGTTCATATGAGCAAAGCTTATGTTACCGCCTCCGGTGGCGGGGCGATTGGCCTCCGTCGCCGGCAGGCGTTTTTTTGCGGATTCAGCCGAGGCTGATCGGCCCCGGGCCGGTGTACAGGATGAACTGCGCGGCGCCGATCAGGGCGACGTTTTTCGTGAAATGCGCGCTGTGATGGGCCGATTCCATCGGCAGCAGGCGGCTAACGGACATTGGTGTCCATTACAGGCCATTTTTGGCCAACTGCTTCGTGTAACGGTCATCCATGTCCACAAAAGACCCAAAAACCCTACCATGAGCCCTCATGGACGCGCTAACGGACACGGATGACCGTTACAAATCGAAAATACCGGAAAATGGCATCAATGGACATGCATGACCGTAAGATTTCTGTGAGGGCCGGCGTGTCGAGTGCCGCGCCGCTTATTGACTTGCTTCCGGCCGTTGGTATAATAATCAGTATACTTGACGATTTATAAATGAACTTTAAGGTTAACAAAATTTGGGGAAAAAAGTGCTTGTCCTCCGATTTCATAATGACGCGGGCGGATACTGCGATAATCGGACGGGTACGGCGAAATCAAGATTGGGAATATATGATCAAATCCATAGAGGCATGGCATGGGGCTTTCCATCAGTCAGCGCAATCTGGCTTTTCGGACAGCCCCTTTCCGCATCTTGCGCGCCGGAGGCGGCAGTCCGCCGATCCGGTGTAAATCCGGCATATCGCCACGGAAAACAGAGGAGGGACAACGTGGTCAGACTGCTGATCGTTGACGACGAACCTTTGCACAGGCAAGGGTTGCTGAAATTGATGGGCAAACTTCGTCCGGAATACACATTGTTTGAAGCGGTCAACGGCGAAGAAGCGGTGCGGATCGTCAATGAGGAGCCGATCGATGTCATTTTGACGGATATCCGCATGCCGATCATGGACGGGTTTCAGTTTCTCGAGGCGATCGATCCGGTGTCCAAAAATATGAAAGTGATCTTTATTACGGCATACCGGGATTTCGAATATGCGAAGAAAGCGATCGCTTTCCGCCCCTTTGAATACATTTTGAAGCCGATTGACGTTGAGATTTTGCAGCAGTGCATCGAGCGGGTGGAGCGTCAAATTCAGCAGGAGCGCACGCAGAGCAGTCTTCAGGTCAAAATGTCCCGCCTGTTGAGCGAATCGCAGCGCGTTTATGTGGAACACCAATTGAACAAAGACTACGCATCCGGCTTAACCCAGGAGGAATGGGAGTACTTGGACGAATGTTTTCCGTTCTCGCAACCGGGCGTTGTCGCTTGTGCGGCATTGGCGGATCCGGGCCGGCTGCCGGAACTGTCGGAGCGGGACGATCTGTATGCGGCGCTGTACGAGGTGTGGCCGGACAAGGGGCAGCTTCTGCCGTTTACGCTCGGGCAGGACCGGCCGCACGCCTGTGCCGTTTTGATCCGCGCGCCGGAGACGCATGCCGCAGGCGAGACTCCGTCGGGCATCATCGAACATTTAACCCAATGGCTGAAAGTCTTGGAAGCGAAGTATGAGTGCAAGCTATCCGTCGGCGTGAGCGCGGTATGCCGCTCCTTGCGGGAGCATTGGACTTCCGCTTACCGTCAAGCCCGGGAAAACTGCGAACGCGCATTCTTCACCGGATACGGCCAAGTCCACGCCGGCCTTCAAGAAATGTGCAGCGCTCCTGCCGTACGATGCGAGGATACTTCGGAATTGGCCGATGCGCTGCGCGAAGGCGATGAACAAGCTGTAAGGCAGTTTATGGAGTCGTTTGGTCGGCGCATGTGTTGCGAGCATTATACCCCGTCCTCCGTGAAACAAGCTTACGATACGCTGATGGAGTGTCAGCTCAGGGAGACGCTCGCGCCATACGGCGGCGACACGCTCGGCGCCGAACTCGAGCGATGGCGGGAAATATCGCGGGAAGCCCGTACTTGGTCGCGGCTCCATGACGCCGCCGAACAATTTTTGCTGGAACTTTTGCGCCGCACGGCCGACAAACACGATGCCATCATGAGGCAAATTATGCAGGATTGCCTGGAATATGTGAAACAGCATTATCATGAAGACTTGAATTTGCAGGAAATCGCGGACAAATACCATTTCCATCCTTCCTACTTCAGCCAGCAATTCCATCGGGTGACCGGCAGGAAACTGTCCGATTACATCATGGAGGTGCGGCTTGAGCAGAGCAAGAAACTGCTTGCGCAAACGCAGGAGAAAATCTACAAGATCGCCGAAACGGTAGGATACGGCCATGACAAATATTTCATCCGTCTGTTCAAGAAACGTTTCGGGATGACGCCGAACCAGTACCGGAGCATGCACTATAAGATGCGGGGCGGCGCGTCCGCCGGATCGCAAACTACGGAACAGGGACGGTCGCGATGATCATGCAGGGCAGCACGACGGAACGGGAGCGGTTTCGATGATCATGCAGAGCGGCGCGACGGAACGAGGGTGGTCTCGATGATATTGCGAAAAGTGCGGTTTCGGACGCGGTTGGCCGCGACGTATTTTTTGATGGCGCTTCTGCCGATCGTCGCACTAACGGCCATTTTTTATTACACGAGCCTTTATCATGTTTCGGCTTTGACAAGGGAGCACGTGCTGGAAATCGTGCGCAAAACGAACGCCCAGTCGGATTTGAAGCTGGAGCGGGCCAGAGAGAGCAGCATGAAGCTGGCGACGAGCAAGGCGCTTCACGAACTGTTTGCCAACCTGGATCCGACGAGCGAACTTGCGGTCATCCGGGCGGATCGCGAGGTGCAAAAAATCATGGGCATGTACTTTGTCGGGACGGAGGACATTTTTTCGCACCAACTGGTGACGAGCTATTTCATGTTCGGCAACAGCCCGCTGCAGGGCAACGCGTACCGTTCGAAGCTGTATCATACCGCCATTCAGGAAAACGGCTCGTTCGAATGGATTCCGACGTACGATATCGCGGACATGTACAATGACAAGGCCTACAGGGAAATCGCGGAGGAAGAACGCTATTATTTCGCCGCGGTCATGCAGCTCAAGGGCATTTATCTGGAAAACGGCGTTTCCGGCGCCTTTCCGCCGCATATTGAAAAACCGGTGCTGGTGGTCAGCTATAAGGCGGATTATTTCCACCGGCTGTTTGCGGACAGCGTTCCGATTGAAAACGCTTCCTACATGGTGCTGGACGGTTCCGGACAAATCGTCTCGCATCAGGACATCTCCCGTCTCGGCACGAAACCTGACGATCCGTGGATTCATGATATTTTGCGGCAAAAAAGCGGCACGGCGAACGTTGCGATCGACGGCAAGGACTTTATCGTCTGCTTCGATACGTCGGCGGTGACCGGCTGGACCTCGGTCGTCATGTTTCCGGTGGAGGCGCTGGTCGCGGACATTGCGCCGACAATCCGCAATTCCGCCTATACGATGGCGGTCGTCATGTTCGCGCTGTCGCTGCTTTTGGCGTTCATCCTCTCCGGCCAGGTCGCCAGACCGCTGAAAAAGCTGATCGCCGCCATTCGGAAAGTCGGCGACGGCGATTTCGAATCACGGATCGACCTGAATCCGGAAAACAATGACGAGTTCAGCGTCGTGCTGGCGAAATTCAACGACATGAATGAAAAAGTCAACGCGCTGATCGAAGAAAACTACAAAGCGAAGCTGCGCGAACAGGAAGCGGAGATCATGGCGCTCAACGTGCAGCTCAACCCGCATTTTTTGTACAACACGCTCAACATCATGAATTGGCTGGCGATCGACCGCGATCAGAAGGAATTGAGCAAAATGCTCGTCAGCCTGTCGAACATGTTGCATTATACGACCCACAATCACCAGGACACCGGGGACCTACGCGAGGAACTGGAATGGTTGCGCCACTACCTCTTTATCATGGGCGAACGGTTCAAGGGAAAATTCCGCGTCGAATTCGAGATCGACGAAGCGTTGTACCGGTACCGGGTGCCGAGATTGTTTTTGCAGCCGATCATCGAAAATGCGATTTTGCACGGTTTCGGCGCGATAACTGAAGGCGGCGTCATTCACATTTCGGGACAAATTCGCGACGGGGAACGGTGGTTCATCATCCGCGACAACGGCCGCGGCATGCCGGAACATGTGGCGCGCGCGCTGCTTGAAGCGGATTCGGAACATGTCGGATTGAAAAATGTTCACAAACGCATTCAATTCCTATACGGCAAAGATTACGGGCTGCAGGTGAAGTCGACCCCTGCGGCGGGTACCGAAGTGATCGTGCGGCTGCCGTGTCCGGAAAGTGCCAAATAAAAGTTACCGTATCCAAAAA
>Ga0066871_100265_pt1 | contig 41111 bp, 29 predicted proteins | sample CeladaPassage60B_FD_62209 | JGI IMG/M metagenome (GOLD analysis project Ga0066871, IMG submission 62209) | Cellulose-adapted microbial communities from the Joint BioEnergy Institute, USA - Passage3 60B | ecosystem: Engineered > Bioreactor > Continuous culture > Unclassified | place: USA...
CGTATCCAGGAAACTGCGGAATTTGATTTTCCATGAGCAGCTGAACCGTTTCCGGCTGTAAAATCCGCTTGCCGCCATATGTTCCATTTTGCAAAAACATGGAAGCAAAAATAGCCAAATCCCTAGCAGTTGAAAACAATCCCGCATGTCCGGCCACCCCATCTAACGCCCATGCGTTTTCATCATGCACTTCCCCCCAAACCATTCCTCTTCCCGTCCATGGCTGATATTCCGTAGCAGCGATTCTCCTCTTTTTTAGCAACGGGGGATTATACATCGTATTGTTCATGCCTAACGGCTTCGTAATATACCGATACACAAACTGATCAAGACGTACGCCCGATAAACGTTCGACCAATGCACCTAAAGTAATCATGTTCAAATCACTGTATACATACGTTGTTCCCGGGGGATGCTCAAGCGGCTGGGCAAATACAATTTGCAAACGATCGTCGCGATTCGTTCCCATTGTATACAGGGGGATCCACGCCGCCAGCCCAGACGTATGGGTCATCAGTTGACGGATCGTTACATTTTCTTTTCCGTTTTGGGCAAATTCCGGTATGTACTTCGCAACAGGATCGTCTAGCGAAAATTTTCCTTGTTCGTATAGCTTCATCGCCGCTGTTGTTGTGAACAGTTTGCTGATGGATGCCAAATCAAACATTGTGTCCATTCGCATCGGAATCGGCTGTTTAGATTGTGTAAACGTATCGTCCTCATACTGTTTGGCATATCCATACGCTTTCTGTTTCACAATCATTCCGCGCCGCACAATGTAAACGACCGCCCCCGAAATGACGTTGTCGCGCATGGCTTGCGTTATGACTTCATCAATTTTTCGTAAAGGAGCTTCTCTCATGCCAGCAGCTTGAGGTGTTCCAGGATGAATAACCGCGGAAATCGATCCTTTCTGATCCCAAGAAAAAGAGGCTTTCCTGTGAGACTGACTCGTTTTATACGCTTTTATTTCGGCTGACTCGATTGTAGGGGTTGGATCATGGTGGGATGTGGCGGCGACCGGTGAACAAAAAAGAACGGAGCCGAACAAAATTGACGACAAGATCATAAAAACAGGCCGCTTATCCATAAAATAGCCCCCTTTATCCGATTAAGATCTCCCGCAAAACAATGATAGCGCTTTCTATCGTTATCATACAAATTTTTTGGTATAGTTGTATATACCACTTTATTACCAATTCCCTCCATATTTCGCTTCTTCAAATAGCTCTTTTTCATCTATTGAAATGCTTCCCTGTATAGGTATGATGGCACATATCTTTGTCACCACATCCGATAAAACACTTAGAAGAACGTGGAAGGATTTTGTCGTGAAGTAACTATGGTGATTCTTGATCACTCAAGACCAAATGATAAATATCATGCCTTTATATTAATATATTAATGAAGAAACTCCCCTGCCTCTATTCGGCAGGGGAACTCGTTCGGCTTTTCTCCGTTAGACCAACCGTACAACTGTCCGGCCGCGTAGTTCGCCGCGCAAAATACGCGCAAGCGCCCCCGGCAGTTCATGAAGCGAAATTTCATGGACAATTTGCTCCAAATCCGGCTTTAAATCGCTAGCCAATTGCTCCCAAATGCGAAGGCGCAAGTCCATCGGGCAATAGACGGAATCGATGCCAAGCAGGCTGACACCGCGCAAAATAAACGGGTGGACGGTTGTCGGCACCTCGACGCCTCCTGTTAATCCACTCACTGCCACCGCTCCGCCGTAGCGGATACGGCTCAACACGGTTGCTAGCGTCCGTCCGCCAACCGGATCGACCGCCGCCGCCCAACGCTGCTTATCAAGCGGGCGGATGCGCTCGGCCGTGACATCCTCGCGCGTCAACACTTCTTTTGCTCCTAAAGCACGCAAATAGTCGTGCTCTGTCGCTTTGCCTGTGCTCGCTGCCACCGTGTAGCCGCGCTTGGCAAGCATCGACACTGCTAGACTGCCAACACCACCCGTTGCCCCCGTGACGAGCACAGGTCCGCGTTCCGGAACAAGTCCGAGCTCCTCAAGACGGTGAATGGACAACGCCGCTGTAAAGCCAGCCGTACCGATCGCCATCGCTTCTCGTAACGTCAACCCTTTCGGCAATGGTACGAGCCAATCGCCATGTAAACGCGCATACTCACTGTACCCCCCAAAGTGAGTAACACCGATTTCATAGCCGGTCGCAATCACCTCATCCCCTTCGCGAAATCGCGCGTCGTTTGAGGAGACAACAATCCCAGCCAAATCAATCCCTGGCACAAACGGATACGTTTTCACAATTTTACCATCCGGAATCGATGCCAATCCGTCTTTGTAGTTGACACTTGAATAGTGGACGCGGACGACGACATCTCCTTCTGGCAAATCATCCATCGAGAGCGTTTCAACTCCGGCTGTAAACTCCGCTTCGGTTTTGTTGACGACAAACGCTTGGAATGTCGGCACGGTTCCCCCTCCTTCTTCATTTTGTTTATTCCGCTAGTCTATGTTCGACATACTAGCAGACGATTCCTTTTCCCAAAACGTCGGTGCTATCATCATCCCACTCTTCGCTGTTGGGCGGCAGTCATCCTTTATGTTCCTTCCTTCGCTTCCCCCTCTTCACTGCCGCGTTTTCCCATACAGCAGCTAAAACTCTATAAAAATGCCAGCCAAGGCAACCACCCGGCTGGCATTCCTTTTCTATTTGATTTGTGCTAATGCCTCCGTCAAGACACGGACAAGGAATGAAAGCTCATCATCACTGATGCACAGCGGCGGCGATAAGGTAAGCACGTTGTTGTACCCGGCGACCGTCGCTCCGTTTTTGCCGATAATGACACCATGCTCTTTGCAGCGGCTGATTACTTGATTGACGAGCGATACATCCAGCGGCTCTTTCGTCGTTTGGTCAGCAACAAGCTCAATGCCGACAAGCAGCCCTCTTCCGCGCACATCGCCAACATACGGATGGTCAGCCAGTTTCGTTTTCAGTGCTGAAAGCAGCCATTCGCCCGCCTCACGTGAACGGTCAAACAAATGCTCTGTCTCCATGATTTCAATATTTTTCAGCGCCAGAGCGCACGAAGCCGGATGGCCGCCAAACGTATTAACATGACGGAAATAGTCGTATTCATCCGTTCCTTTAAACGCCTCGTAAATTTCCTTCCGCACCGCCGTTGCTGCCAGCGGCAAGTAGGCGCTTGTAATGCCTTTCGCCATCGTAATGATATCCGGCTTAATCCCCTCATGCATGAACCCAAACGGCTTCCCTGTTCGGCCGAAACCGCAGATGACTTCATCGACAATGAGTAGTGCTCCGTGTTTTTCACATACTTCCTTGACCGCCTTCATGTATCCATCTGGCGGCATGAGCACTCCGCCGCCCGTGATGATCGGCTCCATGATCATGGCGGCGATCGTCTCACTCAGTTCCCACGTCATCACATCGTCAACAGCTTTCACGGCTCGCAGCTGGCGCGGATCGTCCGCTGCATCAGGATCGCGGTATCGATCAGGCGGCGGCACATGGATGAAGCCCGGAGCGAGCGGCTCATATTTGTATTTTCGTTGTGCCTGTCCGGTCGCCGCGAGCGCTCCCATCGAATTGCCGTGATATGCCCGGTAGCGGGAGATGATTTTGTATCGGTGGGGTTCGCCACGTTGCTGATGATATTGACGGGCAATTTTAAACGCTGTTTCATTCGCCTCCGACCCGCTGTTGGAAAAGAAGATGACATACTCATCGCCTAACAGCTCATTGAGTTTTTCCCCAAGCTGAATGGCAGGCAAGTGACTTTGCGTCAGCGGGAAATATGGCAGCGTTTTCAGTTGCTCGTACGCCGCTTCAGCGAGCTCCTCGCGCCCGTAGCCGACATTGACGCACCAAAGCCCGGCCATGGCGTCCAAATATTTGTTTCCAGCGACATCGGTCACCCAGCATCCTTTGGCTTCGGTCACAACAACCGTCGCGTTTGGATTGTACGGCTTCATCGAATGCCAAATGTATCGATCGTCTTTGTCGAGCCATAATTGATGGCTTTGTTCAGTTTTCATCACCGCTTGGCTCCTCTCTATTTAGAATCGCCTCATGCTATAGTCATTATCGCGCAACTTCCTACGCCATTCATTAGACACAATGTAAAAACAGTCATTGAATCTGTTCCACAGTTTGACTACCTTGTTCTATCTAAACCGCCATCCATTCCCCTGTTGCGCTCTTCCCCATGGAAGCGGGCTTCCTAGCTGCTCCCGCAAACAGGCTTTCCGTTTCCATTCACTAAAGTTGCGCATTTCTTTGCGCGTATAGCGCCTCTCCATCACCCATCAAGTAGTCATACGCTTTGATCATCAGCTCAATAGCCAATCGTTTGTTCGCCTCCATGAAATTATCCCCAAGGAAGCTTTCCAGCTTCTCGATGCGGTGATACAACGTTTGCCGGACGATAAACAGCCGTTTTGCCGCCTCTTGCTTCGAACCGTTGCACTGCAGATACACTTTGAGCGTTTCAAGCAGCTTTCCATTATATTTCCGGTCATACTCAATAATCGGCCCTAAATATCGGTTGATGGCCTCACGCAAATCGCTATATTTGTCTAACACCATAATCATCCGGTATAAATGCAAATCATCGTAAAACAGGCTAGCTCCCTGTTCGTCCAACCGACTGCGAATTTTCAGCGCCTCTAGCGCAGCGCGGTAGCTTTGATTGATGGAAGAAAGAGATGGGGCAAATGTTCCGACGCCGACCGGCAAGGCGGAAAGTCGTGTTTGCATAAAGTCCGATGCCATGAGACATTTGATTCCTTCCTCGATCCGGCTCTTCCACGTCTCCTCATCCCGAAGATTGATGGCAATAAACGCAAGGTGGCGCCCCATCTCTACCGAAAATAAGAGAAACCCGCGTTGCTCAAACAGCGAACGGCATAACAGCTTAAAATATGTTGAATCAAAGTTTCCTTTTTGACCCGCCGTCCCCACTTTACAAACCCATACCACGCCCCCGCGGCTATGAAGGGAAGGATGATGGTCTAAAAAATAGGAAGAAATCTCTTGATCGGAGTACTCTCCTTCAATCCAGCCCTTTAGCCACTCATTTTCTTCTGTGCGCCGCCTCTCCTCGACGTAAAGGTTCCGCAACAAGTGCTGGGCCAGCGCTGTTGCGGTGCGATCCAAAATGAGCAAATCAAACTCGTTGATGTCCCGTCCGACAGGAAGAAGGGCCAACTCCGCGTATTCAGCACCAAATAACGAAATCGGCTTGACGACCGCAGCTGATGGCCAGTCGCTTTCTCCTCCAAGCCCAACACCTACCCCCAAATTCCCCCTTGGCCGGCTCGGTATGTATTCCACATCCCCGCCGTGCATGTGGAAAACAACCTGATGGCCTAGGCAGCTGTGCAAAAATGTTAAAATCTCCCGATAATGATGAACCGTCAACAGCTTTTTGTTCAACTCTTGAGAATACGACTCGAGCTGAGCGATCATTTGATACTGCTGATTAATTAAATACGTGTGAATATCGTGAGTAATCTCGACGAAAGGAACTTCCTCAAGAAAAAGAATGAGCGGGAAATGATGACGGTTAGCCAGTTCCAGTGCCTCCTTTGGAATGGAGGAGGCATACGTTCCCAATTCGATGCATAGCCCGGAAGCATCACATTCGATCAGCTGCCGAAGCAGCGATAAAAACAATGAGTCATCTTCCCGCCATCCGACACCGGTAGACAAAATGAGCTCTTTGCCGCGCAACAAATTGCTGATTTTCGTGACCTCAACAACATGCACCCATTTGACCGTCCTTGACAGTCCTTCTTTTCCAGCAATAACGACCGCCTTTTGGAAATACTTCCTCTGTAAAACATCGGCGACTGTCAGAGGAAAGCCGTACCCCATCCTTTCCTCCCCCTTTGCTTGACTACTGTCAAAAATATTCGGAACTTTACAACCAAAATCCTGCTAATAAGATAACGTCTATTGACAAATTGTCCAATAGCTACCTATTTTTTATTGGCACTTTGTCTAATGTGCATCATGGCTTTTCCCTATACACTAAAAAACAGCAGCGTAGTCAGACTATTTAGTTAATTTCACTTCCTTTGAAAGGAGGAATTGGGATGAATCATTCCGGTCTGCAAAAAGGGTTAAAAGAGCGCCATATGACGATGATTGCCATCGCCGGGGTTATCGGTGCCGGGTTGTTTGTCGGAAGCGGAGCTGTCATTCACTCGACAGGACCGGGAGCCATTGTTTCTTACGCTCTAGCAGGCGCACTCGTCGTGCTTGTCATGCGGATGCTCGGGGAAATGGCGGCCGCCCGCCCGACGAGTGGATCGTTTGCCGCCTATGCTCATGAAGCGATCGGCCCATGGGCAGGATTTACCGTTGGGTGGCTGTATTGGTTTTTCTGGGTGATTGTCATTGCCATTGAAGCCAACGCAGGAGCGGCAATCATCCAATATTGGTTTCCTTCCATTCCGTTATGGCTCCTTAGCCTCGTTCTCACCATTTTGATGACACTGACAAACATTTGGTCTGTAAAATCTTACGGGGAGTTTGAATATTGGTTCGCCTTCATCAAAGTGGCGAGCATCGTTCTTTTCCTCATTCTCGGCTTGGCGTTCATCTTTGGCCTCGCTCCAGGCAGCGAACCTGTCGGGCTGAAAAACTTAACCGGCCACGGCGGATTTATGCCGCATGGCATCGGCTCCATCCTTGTTGGCATTGTGATCGTCATTTTCTCCTTCTTCGGAACCGAAATCGTCACGATCGCTGCCGGAGAATCAGCCGAACCACAGGAAGCAGTATCGAAGGCGACCAAATCGGTAACATGGCGAATTTTAGTCTTCTATATCGGATCCATTGCCGTTGTCGTAACCTTGCTGCCGTGGAACTCCGCAAGTGTCTTGAAAAGCCCGTTTGTTGCCGTTTTGGAACATGTTGGCATCCCTGCGGCCGCCCAAATTATGAACTTTATTGTATTGACTGCCGTTTTGTCCTGCCTCAATTCCGGACTGTACACAACGTCGCGCATGCTTTACTCTCTCGCTGAAAAAGGAGAAGCGCCAAAGTCATTTTTACGGCTCAACAAAAACGGTGTTCCGGTTCGGGCGGTCATCGCCAGCACGTTGTTTGCCTATATTGCCGTCATCATGAACTACGTCTCGCCAGATAAAGTGTTTCTCTTTCTTGTCAACTCTTCCGGAGCGATCGCATTGCTCGTCTATTTAGTGATTGCTGTCTCACAACTGCGCATGCGACAAAAACTTGAACGCGAAAACAGCACCGCCTTAAAAATCAAAATGTGGCTGTTCCCATACTTAACCTATTTTACGATTCTCGCCTTGCTCGTCATCCTTGCCTCCATGCTGTTTATTGAATCAATGATCTCACAGCTGCTGTTAACATTGCTCATTACCGCCGTCGTCATCGTTTACTACTTCGTCTTTGCCCGGCGCCACCTCAATCCAAACTACCAGCCAGCCACGCCGACGCCGGCGAAAGATTAATATCCATCAAGACGAAGGAGAATCGCGCCCACCAATAAGGGCGCGATTTCTTTTGAATCGACTCTTTTGTTCCCCCGCGACTTATCCACCTTATGTTTTTATGGACATACAAAAGTGACAACTTTTCAAACTTCCACCGGTATCTATATACATGGGTCGCTCCGCGTTGTATACTGACATTGAGAAGAATTTCACAAAAACTAGGAGGACGAAACAATGATTGTCCATGAACTGATGGACATGGAACATTTATTTGTAGAGCAATTGCAGGAAGGTTACTACATCATCCACGAAACGTACCAAAACGTGCTCGTTGAACCAGAAGACGGTGACGCCGTCCGGCAAGTGGATGCCGGAACCGAAGAAGTCGTCACCATCTTGTTCGACCCGGGCAATGAATATTCACTCCTTTGTCTTGATACGTACACGTTTGCCGGCGACATGCCGTCCTTAACTGAGCTGAAAGAGACGATTGCTGCTGAATATGATGTGTTTGTCAACAACGATCACGCGGCATCCTTATAATCCCCGCCCCTAAGCAGCCGCCATAGGAGAATCTGCGTACATTCCGGCAACCACACACACCGCCATGAGCACAGCTGAAACAAAGACGAAAACACTGTACGGAAATGATTAGCCAAGAGACAGCCCGTTCGCTTAGCGAGCGGGCTGTTTTGATTTCCGTTCAATTTGAAACACTTTAAAGCCGATATCAAGATCAATCTTTCCCGTTTCACGAATGATTTTCTCCCCTGCACGGCAGATGCGTTCACGACCGATGTCACAAATCGTCCGAAACCCAGCTTGATACGCCGCAGATGTTTTCACCATCCGTTCAGGGAGCTGCACCATGATGAACGACCGCTGTCCCCCGTCTTCGGCGTTTTGCTGCATGACCGCATGAGCCGTTGTCGCCGAACCGGAAAAAAAGTCGAGGATGACGTCATCATCCTTCGTTGTCAATGCCACCATGCGCTGAATGAGCTTGACCGGCTTCGGGTAGTCCATCACCGCCATCCCGTCAAACAGCTCCTTCAGCTCTTTTTTCGCCTCTTGCGAGTGAGACACTTCATCATGCGTCCAGATCGTAAGCGGCGTCATCGTCGGTTTCACTTCACGCAAAAACCGCTTCAGGCGCGGCACCCCGTTTCCGTCCTTGCCAAACCAAATGCGATTGTCCGCTGCCAGCTCGGCGAAACGTTCTTTCGTCACCCGCCAGCAATACCCGCTCGGCGGGGAAACAACCCGGCCGCCCGGCGTCACGATGTCATAAATTTTTTCCGGAATGGGCGGGCCGACCGACAAATCGCCTGACATCCACGGCCCGCGCGGGTCGTTATCCGGATTCGCATACCGCCCATTTGCCTCCGAGTCGCGCGGCAAGCCGTACCAAGCGAGACGGTCGATGTTTTTCGCATAGCACAAAATGAAGTCATGGTTGCGGGAGGCGAACTTGTTCATGTTGACCGGCGAAAACGCCCGCTGCCAAATGAACGTCGCGACGAAATTACGCTCACCGAAAATTTCATCGCACATTTTTTTCAAATTGGCCTGTTCCGTATCGTCAATAGAGATAAAAATGGCTCCCGTCTCAGCCAACAACGCCTTCGCCACCCAAAGGCGCGGATACATCATGTTAAGCCAGCCGGCATGAACGCGCGCTTCCTCCTGCTCTATATGTGAAGCGGCGCGCTTCCTTTTGCGCCAATTGTCTTTGTACGTGAACGCTTTGCCTGTATTGTACGGCGGGTCAATGTAAATCATTTGCACGCTTCCTTCATGTGACGCTCGCAGCAGCTTGAGCGCTTCCAAATTGTCCCCTTCAATATACCAGTTGTTCGTCGTCTCCCACCGCTTACTTGCCGCTCGGTCGGGCCGCAGCGCTCCGATGGCGGGCGTTTCCGCCAACTGCTTCGCTCCCGCCTTCCCCGGCCATGTGAATCCGTACACTTCGTCTTGCTCTTCGTAACCAAGCTCTTTTTTCAACCGCTCCCAATCGATCGCTTCGCCTGCCACCACTTCCGGAAAAAGCTCTTTGACCCGCTCCAGCCTCGCGCTCACTGCCCCTTTTGTTCTCCTGCCACCGTTTGCCATAGCACGCCCCCTCTCCCACACCACCCTGTCGGCGGCGCTTCTTATCCACCAACAAGAGATCGTATTTCCAATATTTCGCCATGGCAAACGGTTTTCCTGCCTCAATTCTTAGCCAAAAAACACCCCCCCGCCTCCTGCGAACGGAAGCGGGGGAGTAGAATCCTTTAAACGAGGCCTTCCTCTTTCAACACTTCAATCTTCCAGAGGGTCTATCTGCGGAAGAATAGTTTCAATCCTCTAAACGAGGCCTTTCTCTTTCAACTATAAAAAATACGCCCACCACGCAGTGGAAACAAAAAGTTTCAATCCTCTAAACGAGGCCTTTCTCTTTCAACAGCTCCTTCATTTTACCATTGATTTTCTAAGGCGGCAAGGGGCCATTTTGCACACCCCTTCCACCCCCTCAAAAAATAAAATGTGGTTATGTCAACTTGTACGACTGACCAAAAACGTCAACCATCCAACCCATTGATAAATCAAGATCATGTTTCGTTTTACGAAAGAAAAATCGCCATGCACACCTCCCCTGTTTTTTGGCTGTTTTTGGACCGTACACCGCGCCATATGCACGGGAACGAACCGAATTGGCAGGGAAGGCGGCATGTTCGATTACAGACAATGGGACAGCACAGCATCTATATAACCACCGACGTGGCTCGCTCTTTACACAAGCTGCCTTTGCTCCACCACTTTCTCAGCGACTGCCTGCTGGATCTCGCTTATATTAAACGGAATAATGACATTTTCGGCCAAATGGCGTTTGCTTTCAAGCAATTCATGCATCAATTCCTCTACTGTTCCCTGCGGAAAGTGAGAACTGTCCCTCGTAATAATATGGTAGACATACACGTCCTTTTGCTGACCGATGCGATATGCACGATCAGTTGCTTGGTTTTCGACCGCTGGATTCCACCACCGTGTGTAATGGATAACATGGTTGGCACTTGTGATTGTCAAGCCGACGCCGGCCGCTTTTGGGGATAAAATCATAATACCGAAGCCTTGCGTTTCGTTAAAGTGTTGGACAATCAATTGCCGATTTTTCGTGTCGCCATCAATCACCGGAACAGAAATACCATATGTCTCCATAAAGATTCGTTTTAGAAGAAAGTGCAGTTTGCGAAATTCAGTAAAGATGAGTGCTTTCTCTTCCTTTTGCCGAATCGCTTCAATGATGTGCATCGTTTCTTTCAGCTTCGGCACTTCTTTGTAAGAGAGCTGTTCATATTTCGGAATGATCGCGCCGGGATGGCCATACAGTTGGCGAAGTCTTGTAATCATATTCAAAATGGCGACCTGACCACTCTCTTTTGTGGCCAACATTGACCGGGCAATTTCTTTCTGTATTGGTGAAGCCTCAACATAAATTGGTGGAACAAGGTGTTTTTTAGGCAAACGGCCATCGAGAATTTGTTGTTTTGTGCGGCGCAAGTAATACGGTTGGATGGCCATAAGCAGCGCATCATAGTCCGACGTTTCTGTATAGCGGAAGCGAAATTCTTTTAGAGAGCCCAAAGCGCCGGGTTGGACAAAGTCCATAATCGCCCAAAGTTCGTCTAAACTATTTTCGACCGGCGTGCCCGTCATCGCTAAACGAAAACGCCCCTGCATGGCGCGAATGGCGCGTGAGCGCTGGCTAGTGTGGGATTTAATGTTTTGTGCCTCATCACAAATAATCGCCTGAAATTCAATTTTCCCTAACAACAGCTGGTCAATTTTGAGCGTGTCATAGCTTGTCAAAATGATATCAAACTGTGAAATGAGTTGCGACGAAGCCAGCCGTTCACTTCCTTTATGAATATATAAACTGTCCAACAAGCTTGGAGCAAACTTTTCGATTTCCGCCACCCAGTTCTCAATAAGGGCAATCGGCAAGACGATCAATGTCGGCTTCAACGACCCATTTGCTTTTTGATGCAGTAAAAACGCAATGACTTGAATTGTTTTTCCAAGCCCCATATCATCAGCAAGCAGGCCACCTCTTTCCTGCTCCGCCAAATGACATAGCCATTCAAAGCCTTCCATTTGATGCGGAAAAAGCGCCGCTTGCAGCTCGGATGGAACCGGATAGCGCCGAAATGATGTCTCTCGGACGCTGTCTATCTTGTATTCAAGTTGTTCTTCGTTATCTTTAATATCAAGAATATACCGCCGCTTCAACGCTTCATCGGCGTCTTTCGGCAGCTGCAGCAACTTTCGGCGCAGTAACGGATCCAGGTAAATCCATTTTCCGTTGTATTCTACATATTGTTGGTCCGGATATTGTTCCATCAGCTCCCGTAAAAACGCCTCATCGTATGGGACGGCATGGCCGCTCTCCTCATCAAACCATTGCATTCCGGTCCGCTCATGAAAAAAAGGACGCACCCGTTCAATCGGGATGAGACCGCGAACCCGTTCTGAAAACTGATCCAAATCAAATAAATAATCGTGCTCAGGCAGGACGGCGGCCGGATTTTCCAAAAACAGCGGCACTTCTTCTCCCGTAATATGCCGTTTTTGCTGCAAATGCATCATATCGGCATGAACCTGCTTCGTGCTAACGAAACGGCTGCGCCCATGACCTTTTTTTACGCTGCTGACCCGTTGTAGTTGTTGAAGATGGCGTGTTTCTTCCTCATCTCGTCCTTTGACGACGAGCTCGATGTGATCATGGCGGTGTACGGCGACGTCTACATCGTATGTATCAACGACGTGATATGTTTCGTTTTGCAAAAAGTTCTCAAGTTCAATCCCCGCTTCGTTGGCTAGCTGTTGGCAAATGCCGATTTTTTCGTATCCTGATTCGTATGATTCCAAAAGTGCTTGTTTCAACCGATATACGCGTTCCGGGAGCAACATGAGACGATCTGGCAGCACGTAAATCGCCCCAGCCTGCTTCCCAATCCGGTCTAAGTTGCGTCCGTTTGCATCAAACAGTTGCAAAACTAAGTCCGCTTCATGGGGCAACGAACGGAGCGAGAGCTTTCCGCTCACTTGCTCCTCGACATTAGGAAGCCCTAAATGTTGGAGCACCTCTTTGGCACTTTCGTCCTTAAGCAGTTCATAATACTCGCGATACGGCAAAGTGGAATCGACGAGCACACCAGAATCGTAAAGTTCTTCCCATGCGATATACTGCGGAAACCCTTGAAGTTTGTAGTAGTTTTCGATCTCTTCTTTGGCCATCGGCAGCTGCAACTCTGTGACTGTCTTCCCATCATGCAGTTGAAACGAAAGATGAACCCCGTCTTCATTCGGCGTCAAGACTGCTTTCATCATCTTCTGTTTCTTTTTGAAGAAGAACATCCCTTCTTACCTCCCAGCCCAGTTCGCGGCGAAGCCATTCATCAAATTTCCATTGCCACCCGACATTATGGCGCAGCCAGCCGCCCGGAATCGTCAAATTTCTATCCATCAACTCGGTTCGTTTCACTTCCCGCACTTTTAGCCACGCCTTGTTGACAAACCGCTCGCGTTCGGCAAGCATCCGGTCAATTTTCGGCTGAAAATGGCGTTGGAATACGTCGGCGGGGTAAATATAAACCGCTCCAGTTCCAAGCACTTCCATAATGACAACGTCACGAAAATACATAATTAATGTCGTGCGTTCATCCGTCACGACGACATCCTCCAACTTTGGAATAAACTTCTCCCAATATTGGAAACGTTCATGATTTTTATTCACACCGCCGAAAAAGTCTTTCAATTCCAGTTTCATAATCCACTGGGCAAACCGTCGCTTTTCCTCTTCCCCGACATACTTCCATAGCATCGGCTTTCTCCGATATGTTTGTAGCTTCTCGAATATCAGTCTCCCGAGCGGTTTGACGTGGTTCAGCTTGCACTTTTTAATTAGTTCATGCGCCATTTTTTGTTGCTGTTCATTTGTGGAAGAAACGAACATTTCCCGATATAAATCTTGTTCCTTGAGAAAAAAAGATTCATCAGCCAGCTGGAAAATTTCCATCAGCACAAGTTTAAACAGCGGGAAATTTTTCGTTAAATAAAACGTCTCCAATTCCTCTAAAATGCCTTTCTCACTTTCATACACCTCCGTCGCCAAATATACAATCGGGTCTTTGCTTAACAAATAACGCCGCCATTTTTCTCTCTTTTCTTTTTCCATTCTTTTTTCAATTTTTTCGATATGGGAGGCATAAGCATAGCGTAAAAGCTTCCAAATTTCATCCAAATCACACGTTTCATACATAACATCGACCAACACACGAAAAAGGCGGCGCTCATGCTGAACGTGTTGCTGAATCACATCAATCATCGCTTTTTTAATCTCTTCCGGAAGCTCTTTTTTATATAAGTTTGGCAAGAGAAGCTTTTCCCGCCGCGACAACTGTTTGACCCATTGCTGGAACGCCGAAGCCGGCGCATGGACTAACCCTGCAAATTGGTCGGACAGTCGTTCGAGCACACCTCGATATTTCTCGTTGCTGTTTTCTATTGTTTTCTCCAAAAGAGGTGGGCGCGGCTCGCGCAACCACCTTTTCAACAATACCGGTTCATACTCATACTTCATTCGTTCACCAACTTTTCAATGGCCTTAATTGCCTCATCATCCTTGAGGCGAAAGAGGAACTCAACTCGTCGCGAGCGGTCAGGATCATACTTGCCATTTTCGTCTGTCAGCGGACTACTGAAGCTCCGGCCATTTGCGGTAATATATTTTTTCGACAACTCCCGTTCTTTAAAGTTAGGGAATTCTTTACTATAAATATATTCTAACACCGCATACGCCCGGCGCTGTGATAATGACATATTATACATGTACGTTCCATTCCGGTCGGTATGCCCTTCGATAATGATGCTCGAAATTTCGTTTTGAAAGCGATCCTGCAATAAAATTCCCATATATTTTGGGATGAATTGCTGCAAAAACTTCTTCCCTTCCGGAGAGATTTCCGCCGAATCGGATTCAAATAAAATGCTGCCGGGAAAACGGATGGCTCCTGTTTGCTGGTCAATTTCAATCGTCATATTCGACTGTTTAAACGCCTCTGTCAGCGCTCGAATAATTTCTGATTTGACACTGACGACTTGTTCGATTTTCTTTTCTTTCTCTTCAAGCAACTCGCGGTAGTCGAGAATGACAAACGTCAACAGCAAGGCAAACACCATCAACATGGCGCTCATTAAATCCGCATAGGACATCCAATAATTTACTTCTGTCCGTCTCCGGTATTTCATGACGAAGCCCCTGCTTTCCATTTATCGAAATGATCCACCAGGTCTTCCAAGTTGTCGATAAAGTCTGACTGCACTTCACTAAACTGATAAACGAGTCCGCTCACTTCCTGAACGGCTTTTGTCAGCGTCTCATCAAAATGCTGATACGTTTTGCTTAAGCCGCTGTCAATATTTTCAGCGAAATCTTTCATTGAGAGATGGAGAGCTTCAGTAATTTTCGTCAACTGCTCTTTCGTCGTCGTCCAATTTTCTTGCAGCATCCCGATTTGTTCCGTCATCTCCTGCATATATACTTTCGTCGTCCGCAACGTTTCCTCAACGCTTTCCTTCGTTTGCGTCCGTAGTTGCACAAGCTCCGGAAGAAGCTGTTTTTGCGCTTCCTGCATTTCAAGCAGCTGCTCCTTCAATTCACGAACGTGATCAAACGTTTCACGCAGTTCAGAAACGAGCGGCGACAGCGCTGCAACGGCTGACTGGACATCGCCGAGTAGCTGCTGTGAATCATGCAGTGATTCTTTTTGAATGCGAAGCGATTCATCAAACCGGTTGGCCATCGTTTGAAACGATGCGGAGAGGGAAGATGTAGCATGAACAAGCTGTTCGAGCAACTGGCTGTACTGCGTTTCGATCTGCGCATTAAAGCGTGTAAAACGCTCCGACAAATCGTCGTATTTTTGAGCGAGCAACTGGTTGCTTCGCATTACTTCCTGTTGAACAGGGAGCTGGTCTTTCGTCAACTCTTGCAACCGTTGGAACGTTTCCCCTAATCTGTTCATCATGCCCGACGTTTTCTGATAGCTTTCCTTCATTAGTTCAAGTTCTACCGCCATCTTCTCAAATTGTGCAAACATTTTTTCCGTTCGCTCGAGCGTCATCGCCTGCCGTTCTTCCGTATGGGCAAAACGGCTGACAAACACTTCGATTGTTTTTATCATTTCCGTTTGCCACACTTGCGACTGTTGAACAAATTCGCTAAATCGGCCGATGGACTGTTGCGTTCCACCTGTAATCTCGTCAACAAGCCGACTCGTTACATCAGCGCTCGTATTTTTCGTCAGCTCAATTTGCGACTCAAGCAGCTTCGCCTGTGTTTCCATTCCTTCGTGCAGCTGGGCAAACTGGTCATGAAGCTGGCTAAACGCCTGCTGCAGGTTGCCGTGCGATTGCTGAAGTGAAAGGGCGATCGGCTGCATCGCCTTCTCAAGCGCATCGGTCAACAGCGTTTTTAAATGGTCGGCCTGATTGCGAGATAACTTTTCCAAGCGATTTAAAAATAACTCCTCGTCGTCCGTGCTAAGCAAAAAATCAAGCCGCTCCGAGTGCCAATCGATATTGCGGTCAAGCGTACTGCTAATCCATCGGTCAAACATTGTCCACATAAGCGAAAGCAACACACCCCATACAGACGTATAAAACGCCACTTTCATTCCGTCTAGCAAACTGCCAATCCCCGACCGCAACGCTTCTGTATCGTTAATATGCAATTCAGACAGTCCAACCGAAAGGCCAACAAAGGTGCCGAGGACACCAAGGCTGACATGAATGCCAGCCCCCATGTCCATCAATGTCCGATACCCCATATGATGATGCATCACATCAAAGCCGAAAAATGGTTCCACATTAATACGTTCATCCTCATTTTTTTGCGAAACACGATTATAATACCGCTCCCACAATTCCTTATATTTCGACTTTTTCACTTGAACAAAAAGTTCGTTAATGGCCTGATCGATTTCGTAGGCAGTTCCATTTGCCGAACGATTCAGTTCCAGCAGCTTCGGCTTTAATTGATTCATCACCGCAATTTCCCTTTGAATACGCACAAATTGCCAAATAGCCATAGCTAAAAACAGTGCGAGCTGAAAATAAAGAAACAAATCGGTAAACCCTTTATTCCCGACTTTGTTAATAAGAGAAAAGAACGATTCAAAAAATGTATACAACGTAGATCACCTGCACCTTTTGTTATGTAAATCTGCCCCGTTCCCTAGTCGACCATTTGGTTGGCTTTTAATTGAGATGGAAAAAGACGTTGCTTTCTCCGTTTCTTACAAAATCATTTTACAGGCGTTAAGACCTATCGGCAATATGTATCAAAATAGCAATCATGTAAATCCATCTTCCTAAAAAATAGCCATGCACACCTCCCCCGTTTTTTGGCTGTTTTTGGACCGTACACCGCGCCATATGCACGGGAACGAACCGAATTGGCGGGGAAGGCGGCATGGCAGCTGAAGCAGCCAGCAGCGGCGCTATTCCTTTTTCCATCTTAATGGTGGCGGGAAGCCACCTGATCGAACACGCGGCACCCGACTCGATACATGTGCAGGACGGCACCGTCGACAACGAACGTTTGGGCTTCTCCGTGCCTCGACGCATAGTGCTCGAGACCGATCATAAAGTTCACCCCTTCGCGATAGTCGTCGTTTCCTAAGACGTGCAGCGATGGGGATAGAAGATGGCGGGAAAGGAAAAGAATCGTCTTTTTCCGCGCGCGTGTGAGCGAGACGTTCAATCGGTTGAGGCTGTAGATGAACTCCCCTTCCATCGCGGCCAGTTCCGGGTCGGCGACGCCGTAGCTGATGATGGCCGCTTCCGCCTCCTGACCTTGCATTTTGTCGACCGTATCGACGAAAAACGGCGGACGCAGCCCCTCGCGTTCAAGCGCGCGGCGAATGGCGCGGATTTGCGCGCGATGCGGCGAGATGATAAACAGTCCGTTGCGCCAAAACGCCTTGTCGCCGTCTGGCGTATCATGATATCGTTTTCCATCGCCATCAAGCAGCCGCTCCCGAAGCGTTTTCGTTACGCTCGCCACCCAACGCGCTTCCGCTTCGTTTTCTTGTGCGCCGTACACGCCATCATACGTGCAGACGACAAGCGGATAGTCGGGATCGATCGCCGCTTCCACCCATTCATCGGCAGTTGGAGCGGCGGCGAGCGTCAGCGTTTGCTCGGCAATTCGACGGTTGAACGCCGTATAATCCCGTCCGTAAATCTGCTCAGCCGGATAGCGGCAGAGCGTCTCATTCATGCGGAAATTATCCGTCAACTGGCAAGTGAGCCGCTTCTCCACGTCTGCGTCAAACAGCAGGCGGAAAATCGATTCGAACAAAGGCGGCTCCCCTTCGACGGTCTTGTACGCTCCTTGAATAATCGGCGGCAGCTGAAAATGGTCGCCAACAATGAGCAGCCTTCCTGCCTTTTTCACATGACGGAGCGCGAGCAACGAATCAGCCACCCGAATTTGCGACGCTTCATCGAGCACGACGACGTCAAATCCGCCAGCTAGCAATCCTTTTTCATGCGCTCGTTGGATGCCGTACAGCGTGGCGCCAAGCACGCAATGACGGCCGCTGTCAAGCCATTCCCAAACTTCGCCGTCCGCCAGTTCGATGATCCCTTTGGCGTTTTCCGTCTGAACCGCGCCGAGCTTCGCAATGCTTACCTTCCCTTGCGGCGCAAGTTCCTTGATTTTGTTCAGGCAGTTTTCGATCGCCGCGTGGGTGAAGCCAGAAATAAGAATGGCGAGCCTCCGCCCCCGCTTCTCATAAATCGCCATCAGCAAACGAAGCGCCGCGGCGATAAAGTGTGTTTTCCCCGTGCCCGGCGGTCCCCAAACGAGCGTCAATGTATAACGAAGAAGATGGAGAAACGCTTGACGCTGGCTTTTCGTCAGCCTGCTTTCACGGAGAAGCGCCTTGACTTCGTCCGCTTCCCACTTCGGCCGGAACGTTTTTCGATAGCGGATCGGGTCGCGGATCAAATCCAGAATGCGATGATTTTCCTGATCCAACGCTTGCAGCGCCCGCAAGACGCGCACTGTGGTCAAATCGGCATAGCGCAGCGACAGCAAATAATTCTCGCCTTTGACAAGCGGGAAACGGTCAAGCAATCGAGGCAGCTCGAGTTCAAGTTCAGCCGTCTTGCCATCATCATCGATCGTGCGAATACGGGCAAAGTACAAGTTGGCCCATCTCGGCGCCGACCGGTCGCCTGCGTATTTCATATCGGGAAACGTCTGTTGCGCTTTCTCCCCTTCCTCATCACATTCCGTCAACAGCCAGTTGGCTTTTTGGTCGATTGCTTCAAGTGCATGTCGATTGTTCAATCGAAACCGCTTGGCGCCAAGGTACGTTATATGAAGCGTAACTCCCGTTTCAAGCCGATCGGCAAGCGGAAGCGAGCGGCGCTGACGAACATCCAAGTAGTTTAATAGCGCCTCGTAGCGCGCCATAAACGCCAACTTCGAAATGAGCGGATCACGGTAATGAGCCGAATCGGGAAAACGGAATTTTTCCGGCCAAACGGCGAGCGGAGAAGGCTGGATACGAGCAGCCCAAGCACGGATACCTCGGATGATACTGTGAGCAGCCCAAAGGCGGCGTCTCAGTTCCCCCTCAACCTCTTTCCTTTTTTCTTCGTCCCCGGTTTGCCACGCGTCATGCAATACATCCATTTTCATGGCGTTTGTCAAGCGAAACGAAAAGCGCTCGTTCGCTCGATACGTAAACGGACGATCGCTGTAAGCGGCGATATACGCCGACAAGTCCTCAAGACGGTAAGCAACATGCACCGGCAAAGCAAACAGTTGGCTCGCTACGGTCGTCAAAACGACAACTGGAAGCGGAACCATCTCCTTCGGGTGCTGATGGGCGCTCGATAGCACACCACTATGAAAATAAAATAATAGACGAACCGCTTTTTCTTGGTATTCGCGATCAAGCAGAAGCTCAGAAAGCATATGTTGCAAGTTGTCCCATTCATAGTTGTCAACGACATACGCCTGCACGGATTTTTGCGCCTGCCATTCGCGCGTTTTGTTGTAATCATGCACCGTCTGAAGCAAGCGATCGAGCGCGTCGACAAACTTCCGAATGACCGCATCGCATTCTTCCAAACAGCGGGCGACAAAATGATGCATTTCCGATCCCGTTCCAAACACGTCTATTCCGCCAACGCGGTACAACGATGCGGCCGCGATTTTCCCCGTCGCCTGATCGCGCTGGGCGGTGAAAATCAAACGGATATCCTCCCACTTGGGCATATCCGCTACAACGCGATCGTGCGGAATGACTTTTTCTTTAGCGATGGCCATAAGCTGGGTTTCAAGCCGCCGGCGCTGGCGGGCCAATGTGGCGTTTTGTTTCAGCACGGATCCGTTTTCTTCACGCTGAAGAAATTGGTGAAACGCTCGAATAGTTTCAGGCAATTGCTGTTCGCGGACGAAGCGGGAGGTGTAGCTGGATAAGTACGGGACAAGGGAAATGTGCGCCTGTTGCCGCGCCTTGTCCAAACAGTAGCTATAAAATGGACACCATTCGCAACGGTAATCCAAATGCCAAAACAAGTCATCCGCCTGTTTTTCCGTCAGTATCGTCAGCTCACTGGATAAAAAATGTTCAATATATGGAATCAGCTGGCGAATGTTGGTCGTTTGCGGCTGCTCAGCCCCGTACGTCCATATCCTCGTTTCGTCCAAATCAACCTTCCCTTTGATTCCATGCTCTTCTAAAACGAAAGATAAAATCAGTGCGTACAGCGCTGTTTGCACACGGTGAGAAAATTGCAATGCGTCGGACGATTTTATATCAATGATGCGAAACGTCCAACCGTCTTGCCCCCGCACACATTCAATAACATCCGGACGGCACGCCGCAAAACGGACGGTTCCCGGATTCAATCCGTACCGTTCGTAAAAACGGGGCGGCACAATCAAGGTGGGCTGATACAAATATCGCTTGCTCGGCTCCTTCAGCTCCCGGATCGTCTCTTCGCTATCCAAATAACAATGTGAAAGTGGCAAGTCAGACACCTGCTTGCCCATCTTCACTTCATCGGCCAAATAGGTGGAAATTACCGTCTTCTCCCACTCCACCCCACGGCGCAACACGTTTTCATGGCTCGCCGGCCGTCTAAACAGTTCTTCAGGCACATCGAGCTCGCCGCGCCGCTCTTTCGCCAATGATCGAAAATACAAGTTTCGCTCACACTCATGGTAAAAATAGCTGGCAATTTTCGCCGGAGAAACGTAAAACATGCACCGATTCCTTTCTTTCTATGTATTTTCGTCCCAAACCGATCGCTGCGTACAGCAATTGTTTATTATATCATACGGCCCCATTTCCTCCTCCATGCCAAGCGGTAGGCACGAATAAGTCTGTTTTACAGATTGTATGTTGGAAATTGGGGAAATGAGACGGCATGCTCAGCAAGGGCATGCTCTCACTACTGTTCGACCAGCTTGACCATACATGAGAAAGAACATTCAAAAACGTTATTGTGCGACGCTTCCATGAAAGAAGGCGGGCTATGTAAGCCCGCCTAGCTCTCATTATTCAAGACCTTGCTCCACTTGTTTGATCATTTCCGATACGGACGTTAACCCACCGCCCGATAGATACCAATAGTTCGGATCCAGGTACACAATATGGCCGTTTTGATACGCTTTCGTCTTTTTCACGAGCGCGTTTTCAATCGTTTGTTTCGCCGTCGGTTTTCCTTCGACAACAGCGTCACGGTCAATGACAAACAAGTAGTCCGGATTTTGCTCCGCAATGTATTCAAACGATACGTTTTGCCCGTGCGGCGTATCCGCTTTTAAATTCGGGTCAACTGCTTGGACACCAAGAACATCATGAATGAGACCAAAGCGCGACCCTTTTCCGTATGCACTCACTTTTCCACCGGTCGTTAAAATGATCAACGCTTTTTTGTCGCCCGCTTTCGCTTTTACAGAGTCAATTTGTTTTTGGATATTCTCCAATTCTGCTTCGACTTCGTCTTCCTTATCAAAGATTTGCCCCAATAATTTCATGTTGTTAGAAAAAGAATCAAGGTAGTTTTTCGTGTCAACAGCCATGTACACCGTCGGTGCGATTTCGCTGAACTTATCATACAGCTTAGCTTGACGTCCGGAAATAAAGATGACATCCGGCTGAATTTCACTTAACTTTTCAAAATCCGGCTCCTGTAAACTACCGACGTTTTCATAGTCACCGCTTTTGTATTTTTCCAAATACGATGGCACGTTCATTTGCGGCAAGCCCGTCACGTTCGTCCCTAAGCGATCGAGAGTATCGAGCACACCAAAATCAAACACAACGACTTTTTCTGGATTTTTCTTTACTTTCACTTCGCCAAGTTCATGCTTAACGGTGATTTCTTCGACTTGAGCTGCTTTTTTCTCGTTGTTGTCATTGCTTGTATTGCTGCTTGTATTTTCACTGTTTCCGCAAGCGGCTAATACAACAAGAAGCAATGCAGCAACAACCGATAACCACCACTTTTTCATCTGCTTGTACCCCCATTTGTATGATGATCGACATAAGCGAAATGTATATGTTGACAGCTTTTCCGCCTGCTTGGCAAGGGGCGCCCAATCTTGCCTGAGCGAACGCAAAAGCTGAATCAACCATAGGAATCTAAAAAACCATGCGTTTCGTGCCGACAATGAAACGAGCGCACAATCCGCCACGTTATGGGTCACGCAAGCTTCGTCTCGTCGGAACAAGCCGTCGAGCCATATTCACCATTGGCATGATCGATCTTAAAAATATACACAAATGCGTCTGTTCTCAATCGTTTGGATATGAACATCCATATCGTAAATGCCACGCAGTACTTGGCTGCGCATCATAGTGGATACATCGCCTTCGGAAACGACTTTTCCATCCTTTAAGGCAACGATGTAATCGGAATAACAGGAAGCGAAATTGATATCATGCATGACGATAACAATCGTCTTATCCAGCTGATCCACTAAGTTGCGCAATACTTTCATCATTTGCACGGAATGTTTCATATCTAAGTTGTTTAGTGGTTCATCCAAAAAGATATAATCGGTATCTTGTGCAAGCACCATGGCAATATACGCCCGCTGCCGCTGCCCGCCGCTCAATTCATCAAGATAGCGGTGTTGCAGGTCATCGAGCTCCATGTAGTGAATGGCTTCGCGCACATATTCGTTATCTTGGCGCGTCAATCGGCCGCGCGAGTACGGAAATCGGCCGAATGAAACGAGTTCCTTCACTGTCAGCCGAGCAGCAATATGGTTTGACTGCTTTAAAATCGAAATTTTTTTCGCCAGTTCCTCTGTCCGATAACGGCTGATTTCTTTCCCATCGATCCATACTTCGCCGCTATCTTTCGGAATGAGGCGGCTCATGATGGACAGCAATGTGCTTTTCCCCGCCCCGTTTGGACCAATAAGCGATGTCAGTTGGCGCCGGGGAATCGAAAGCGACACTTCATCAACGACTTTTTTTCCGCCATATCGTTTCGATACTTGCTTCACTTCTACCATGCTTTTCGCTCCTTTAACAAAAGATATAGGAAATATACCCCGCCTACCATATTGATAATGACGGACAATGTCGTCGAAAAGGCGAACACCCGCTCAACAACAAATTGACCGCTGACAAGAGCGATTATGCCAAACAGGGCCGCTCCCACCAACAAATAGCGATGTTCATATGTTTGGAAAAACGCGTAAGCGACATTGGCAACAATCAAACCGAAAAACATGATCGGCCCAACGAGCGCCGTCGATACAGAAACAAGCACCGCGATAACCATTAGCATCCGCCTAACGACAGTCTCATAGGAGACGCCTAAGTTGATCGCATGGTCTTTGCCAAGCGATAACACATCCAGTTCATGAAGATGCCGGTACGTGTACCATATAGCCACCACAATGACAATACCGGCAGGCCAAAGCAACTCGGTTTTCATATTGTTGAAACTAGCAAACATGCGGTCTTGGATAATCGAAAATTCATTCGGATCGATCAAATATTGCATAAACGATGTCACGCTTTGAAAAAACGTTCCAAGAATCATCCCGACAAGCAGGATGAAATACACCGTCTGTCCTTCCCGTCGAAAGAGGAAAGAATACAGAAAAACCGAAAAGCCGATCATGCCCCCGGCGGAAAGAAGAAAATGCACCGTATCGTTCATCATCGTCAATGTCGTCGATCCGAACAAAAACACAACCGCCGTCTGAATTAACATGTACACGGAATCAAGTCCAATAATGCTTGGCGTTAAAATACGGTTGTTCGTTATCGTTTGAAACAAAACGGTTGAAATCGCTCCCGCCCAGCCAACAAGCACCATCGCCGTCACTTTTTCACCGCGGGAGCGTAAAACATACTCAATGTTGCCGCGCAACTCCGTAAATAAGAACAACGCAATAAAAGCTAAGGCCAGTACAACGAGCGCTGCTGTTTTCATCCGGTTAGACATATTGCTTCGTTCTCCTTATAAGCAAATATAAAAAGACGCCGCTCCCGATCACCCCGACCGTTAAGCCGATCGGAATCTCGTATGGATAAATGACGATCCGACCAAACAGATCGCAAACAAGCACGAACAAAGCCCCGGCAAGCGCAGTGACCGGCAGCACTTTGCGTAAATGATCACCGTAATACATCGTCACAATATTCGGAACGATCAACCCTAAAAACGGCAAGGAGCCGACTGTCAACACTTCAATCGATGAAGTGACCGCGACAATGATCAGTCCTGTATACACAATCGACCGGTAACGAAGCCCTAAATTCGTGGCCATCTCTTCTCCCATGCCCGCGATGGTAAATCGGTTGGCGTACGCGTAAGCGATCGCCATAAGTGGGACGCTAATGTATAACATCTCATAGCGTCCTTGCATCATGACCGAAAAATCGCCTTGCAGCCAAGCGGAAACCGATTGGATCAAATCATATTTATACGCTAAAAACGTCGTCACCGAGCCGATGATATTACCAAACATGAGACCGACGAGCGGAATGAACACCGAATCTTTATACTTGACACGGTCCAATACCGTCATAAACAACAATGTTCCGGTGAACGCAAACAACACAGCAATGGCGGCCTTTACGATCGGCGAGGCCGAGGCAAACAAAATCATTGACACTAATAGCCCGAGCCGCGCCCAGTCCATCGTTCCCGCCGTTGTCGGCGACACGAATTTGTTTTGACTAAGCTGTTGCATAATCAAGCCGCAAATGCTGACGCTCGCCCCAGCGATGATGATGCTGACGAGCCGCGGCAACCGGCTGATCAAGAAAATTTCCCACGCATCACGGTCTCCCTCCCATAGCGCACGGGGGGATAAATCATGCACCCCGACAAATAAGGAAAGAAGCGATAATCCAAAAAGCAACAACACCCATTTTTTCATTGTCCTCATCCTACCGTTTGTCTTCTTTTATCTGCGCTCATCCCACTCGTTCAACCGCCTCATAAAAACTCAATCAAGTGACAACCGAGCGCAACCTAACTATGTATCCTTTTTCTTTCTGTCGTACAACCCCTTGCTGAAGCATCCGGCCACCATTCCGCTTCCTAGCCAACATATTTTACTAGAATGTGAGAACGAATCGGCTCACAAACCTTTTATCATAGAGAATGATTATCAATACCACAACATCATTTTAATTGATAAAAATTATCATTGTCAATAGGTTTCATTGTTTTTCATTTCCTTCTCATCATAATGTTGTTTGATCAACCGGTTATTGCGTGCCGTGCTTTAGGATGGTACGCAACAGATTAGCGCACCAGTAATGGCAGAACCAAAGCGCGTGCTACGAAACTTCCGTAAAGCAAACAACTGCTATTCAGAAAGACGGTTTTCTTCAAGAGAAACGCCACATTTTCTCCATGCGCATATGATAAAAGGGTGCCCCGTTAACTAGAGACACCCCTTTGACTACTTTCTTACCCTTTGACAAAGACGGTTTTGATGGCAGTGAAAAATTCAATGGCCGCCCGTCCTTGTTCCCGTGAATGGGAACTGGATTGCTTCATGCCGCCAAATGGCGCCTGAAGCTCGACGCCGGCGCTTTCTTCGTTAATCCGCACGAGCCCGGCCTCAATCTCTTGAATGAACGTTAACATCTTCGCAATATTTTGGGTAAAAATTGAGGCGCTGAGACCAAATGACGTATCATTTGCTAAGGCTACCGCTTCTTCAAACGTATCCACTTTGATCAAAGCAAGCACCGGCCCGAAAATTTCCTCGCGGGCGATCGTCATGTTCGGAGATACGTTCTCAAACACCGTCGGCTCCACATAAAATCCGTTGCCCAACTCCCCGCCATCCAATCGGCGGCCGCCATAAAGCAATGTCGCTCCCTCTTCGATCCCTTTTTCGATATAATAAAGAACCGTCTCCAATTGCTTTTGGCTGGCGCATGGTCCCATCCACACGCCTTCTTCCAGTCCGTTGCCGATTTTCAGCTGTTTGATCTTCGCTAATAGTTGTTCTTTAAACGGTTCATATATGGAGCTCTGAACGAAGATACGGCTTGTCGCTGTACATTTTTGTCCCGTCGAACGCAGTCCTCCGCTAATCGTCGCTTCGACTGCGCGGTCAAGGTCAGCATCCTCAAGCACGATAACCGGGTTTTTGCCTCCCATTTCCAACTGATACTTTGCCCCTCTCGCTACGGCCTTTTGGGCGATCGTTTTGCCCACTTCGTTAGAGCCAGTGAACGTGATCGCGTGAATATGCGGATGCTCAGCAATGGCGTTGCCGATGACCGACCCTTTGCCGGCCACGAAATTCAACACGCCGGCTGGCACCCCTGCCTGATCAAAGCACTCGACCACCTTCGCCGCGGTGACAGCCGTTTCTTGCGCCGGTTTAAATACAACCGTATTGCCATAAATGAGGGCAGGGGCGATTTTCCAAATCGGAATGGCGACCGGAAAGTTCCACGGTGTGATCACCCCAACCACTCCGAGCGGCACACGCGTCGTAAACATGAGTGCTTCGCTGTTAGTGGATGGAATGACCTCACCAATGTGCCGCATCCCTTCCCCGGCATAATAGCGCAAAATGTTCACTCCCCGCTGCACTTCTCCTTTCGCTTCCGGGAGCGTTTTTCCCATTTCCCTTGTCATCGTTTCCGCAATCTCATCAAGTCGTTGTTCAAGAATGTCAGCCGTGCGGAACAAATACTCCCCGCGTTTTGGGCCGGACAACTTCCGCCACGCCGCTTGGGCTCGTCTCGCTGCTTCCACCGCAGCGTTCAGGTCCTCGATATTGGACTGCTGAACGTAGCCGACAATATCGCGAATATTGGCTGGGTTGATGCTCGCTTCAATTTGATTTGTGGAAGAAGGAGTCCATTTGCCGTTAATATAATTCAAATAGATTCTTTCCGTTCCCGCTGTCATTGTACATTCTCCTTTCCACTAACGTTATCGCAACTACTAGCAACCCCCGAAAACACGTTTTCTTTGACATCACCTAAAAAAATAAGAGTTCATGATTTCACTATCATACTACTATGACCAAAATGTTTTTTAAATTCAGATTTATTCAATGGCATTTACCATCTTGACAGAGAAAGCGACAAATCATCATCTGGGTTAACGACAAAAAACCGGCCTCCTCAAAACAAGGGAGGCCGGTCAGGATGAATCCGTGTCATCTTAATCGTGGAAATTCGTTCCGTCTGTGACTTCTTTGACGATGCCGGCGCGGATGACAAAATCGCCGAAGTGTTCACCGTCAAGTCGTTCTTTTGCATAGCGGGCCAAAAGGACGCGCAGTTCGCGCAAAATTTCTTCTTCACCGATATTTTCTCGGTACAGTTTGCCAAGGCGCGTACCATTGAATGCGGCGCCGAGGTACATGTTGTATTTGCCGACCGCTTTGCCGACGAAGGCGATTTCGGCAAGCACGTGGCGGGCGCAACCGTTCGGACAGCCCGTCATGCGGATCGTGATTTCTTCGTCGCGCAAGCCGTTTTCATCGATGATTTCCTCGATTTTATCAAGCAGTTTCGGCAAATACCGCTCCGCTTCCGCCATCGCCAGGCCGCATGTCGGCAGCGCGACACAGGCGAGCGAGTTGCGGCGCAAAGCGGTGTACCGTTTGCCATCGGTTAAGCCATACTTAGCGATTAGCGCTTCAATTTCTGCTTTTTTCTCGCTTGTGACATTGGCGATCACTAAGTTTTGGTTCGCCGTCAGTCGGAAATCGCCGGTATGGACTTTGGCAATTTCGCGCAGGCCGGTCATCAGCTTGTAATCGTCATCGTCTTTGACGCGGCCCCCTTCAACATAAAGCGTAAAATGCCATGTTCCATTGACGCCTTCAACCCAGCCGTAACGGTCGCCATTATGCTCGAAATGGTACGGGCGCGCTTCGCCGAGCTTCCAGCCGAGACGGCGTTCAATTTCCTCTTTCACTACTTCAAGGCCAAGCCGGTCGATCGTGTATTTGAAGCGGGCGTTTTTACGCACCGAGCGGTTGCCATAGTCGCGTTGAACCGTCATAATTTTTTCTGCCACTTCAACAACTTGATCCGGCGTGCAGAAACCGATCACTTTAGCGAGCTGTGGGTACGTCGTTTTGTCGCCGTGGGTCATCCCCATGCCGCCGCCGATGGCGACGTTAAAACCGGCGAGTTTGCCGTCTTCCACGATGGCGATCAACCCGATATCTTGCGAGAATACGTCGACGTCGTTGGACGGCGGGACAGCGATGCCGATTTTAAATTTCCGCGGCAAGTACGTCGGGCCGTAAATCGGTTCTTCCTCACCGTCGACTTGCGGCGTGCCGGCCACTTTTTCGTCATCCAACCAAATTTCATAATACGCCCGTGTCTTCGGCAACAAATGGTCGCTTAACAGTTTCGCCCATTCGTACACTTCCGCATGCACTTCCGATTGGTATGGGTTCGGATTGCACATGACGTTCCGGTTGACGTCGCCGCAGGCGGCGAGCGTTGTCATGAGCGCGCCGTTAATGGCTTGCATCGTTTTTTTCACGTTCCATTTCAAGACGCCGTGCAATTGGAACGCTTGGCGCGTCGTTAACTTCAACGTACCGTTTGCGTATTTGCGGGCGATTTCGTCCATGACAAGCCATTGCTCCGGCGTTGCTACCCCACCTGGTGTGCGAACGCGAATCATGAATTGGTATGCCGGCTCGAGCTTTTGTTTTTGCCGCTCGGTACGCACGTCACGGTCGTCTTGCAAGTAGCTGCCATGGAACTTCATCAGCCGGTTGTCATCGTCCGGAATGCCCGCGCTGATCGGGTCTTCCATCGTTTCGGCGAGCGTGCCGCGCAAATAACGGCTTTCCCGTTTAATGCGCTCGACATCGCTTGGCGGTCCATCCGGCGCTTTTAACACGACTTTCGCCATTTCGATTCCACTCCTTCTTTGAGATTAATAGACGTCACGTTGGTACCGTTTTTGTTTTTGCATTTCGGTCAAATAAGCTTCCGCTTGCTCGCGGCTCATACCGCCTTCTTTTTCAATAATATCGATGAGCGTCTGATGGACGTCGCGCGCCATGTGCTGCTTGTCACCGCAAATGTAGACGACAGCGCCTTCCTCGAGCCAACCGAACAGCTCTTTGCTTCGTTCAAGCATCCGATGTTGGACGTATACTTTGTTCTCCGTATCGCGTGAGAAGGCGACATCCATTCTTGTGAGCACGCCGCTTTTCAGCCACGCTTGCCATTCGGTTTGATACAGGAAGTCAGTCACAAAATGCTGATCGCCGAAGAAAAGCCATGATTTTCCGTTCGCTCCCGTTGCTTCACGTTCTTGCATAAAGGCGCGGAACGGAGCCACCCCCGTGCCCGGTCCGATCATAATGATCGGCGTCGACGGATCTTTCGGCAGCTTGAAGTTCGGATTCGGCTGAATAAAGACCGGCAGCGTATCGCCGATTTGAATACGTTCGGCACAGAACGTCGAGCATACCCCTTTGCGTAGACGGCCGTAAGACTCATAACGAACCGCACCGATCGTCAAATGCACTTCATCCGGATATGCGGCTAAGCTGCTCGCGATCGAATACAGGCGTGGCGGCATTTTCCGCAAGATGGAAATGACTTGTTGCGGCGCAGCGTCCCACGGACCAAAATCGCGCAGTGCATCGAGCAAGTCGCGGCCTTTGGCATATTCTTTTAATTTTGTCTCATTGCCCGGGGCAACAAGCTCTTGAAGCGCGCTGTTTTTCGATAGCGGCGCCAGCTTTTGCAGCAGCGCTTTCGTCAAAACGGTAATTTCAAAATGGGACGTGAGCGCTTCTTTCAGCGAACGCACTTCTCCGTCCTTGTCAATCGTCACTGTTTCTTCCGGGTTCCATTTCATTTCTTGGATGACAAGGTCAACAAGCTCTGGATCGTTTTTCGGGAAAATGCCAAGCGCATCGCCCGGCTCATATTTCAAATCCGATCCTTCAAGCGACAATTCGAGATGGCGCGTTTCTTTATTCGATCCGCGACCGTTTAAGTTAATGTTTTCCAACACCTCAGCTAGGAACGGGTTTTTCCGCGAATAGACGACAGCCGGCTCCGCTTTCGGCGCCGCAGCCACAGCCGACAAGAGCGGAGCTGCTCCACCGTTGGCATTTGCTTGTTTGCTTAACTCACCAAGAACACCATCGAGCCATTTCGCCGCCGCTTCTTCGTAGTCGACATCACAGTCGACGCGCGGATAAAAACGCTCTCCTCCAAGCTCCTCCAGTCGCTTATCAAAATCTTTCCCCGTCTGGCAAAAATGCTCATATGACGTATCGCCGAGCGCTAAGACGGAGAAACGAAGATGATTTAGTTTTGGCGCCCGCTTACTGTGGAGAAACTCGTAAAATGATACGGCATTATCCGGCGGATCGCCTTCCCCATGCGTGCTCACGACAATGAGCAACGTCTCCACTTTCTTTAATTCGTTCGGCTTAAAATTAAGCATGGACAATACTTTCGCCTCAAAACCGCGCTCTTTGAGCGCATTGCCGGCTTTTTCAGCCAACTTTTGCGCATTGCCGGTTTGTGAACCGTAAAGAACGGTCACTTCTTTCGAAACCGGCTTGCCGCCCCCGGCAAACAGCGCCGGCGCCTCGGCATCGAGAACGCCCACCGCGGTCTCGGCAGCGGCCAAATACCCGCTCAGCCAAAACTTTTGCGACGGCGTCAATGTCGGCAACAAACGGTTCAGGAGCTCGATCTGCTCCTGGCTAAACGGACTGTTAGTTACTTGCAGCTGCAACGTGTCCACCCCTCAATATAAAATAGAATGATGGCGGAATTCCTTCCTGACTTTTATCGGTGTGGCCGCCAAACATCCATTATTCCTATAAAACAAGTAGACTTTAAATGCTATATTATATTTACACTTTACCGCAAAACAAAACATTAGTAAAATAAATATAAATTATTAAGACTATTAATATTTCTAATCAACTTCTACACCTAGATGGTGCCATCGCGGGCAGGGGGAATGAGTATGTACTATGACGAATTAAAAACGTTTATTACGTTGGCAGAAGTGAAAAATTTCACAAAAACAGCTGAAATCCTTCATCTCTCCCAGCCAAGTGTCAGTTTGCACATCAAAAATTTAGAAAAAGAGTTTCAAACAAAACTGTTCATCCGTTCCCCGAAACGGCTGCGCATGACGCCAACTGGCGAACTTCTGTATGACCGCGCCAAACAAATGATGGCACTCTACGAACAGACGAAACAAGACATTTTAGAGCATCACCACTCGGTGAAAGGCGAATTAAAAATCGGGGCCAGCTTTACGATCGGGGAGTATATTTTGCCGCTGTTTTTGCTCGACTTCCAACAGCGCTATCCGGAACTTGAACTTGAAGTCATGATCGGCAACACAAAAGAAATCGTCGAGCTCGTCCGCTCATACCAAGTGGATATCGGTTTGATCGAAGGACAAACGAACGACAAAGAACTGTCCGTTCACCCGTTCATGCAGGACGAACTTGTCATCGTTGCTTCAAACTGCCACGAATTGGCACAAAAAGAGGAAGTGACGATCACCGATTTGCAAAACGAAACATGGGTAGCACGCGAAATCGGTTCCGGCACACGCGAATATTTCAATCACTTTATCCGTTCAAACGGGCTAAAGGTGAAGTCGCTGATGATCATCAGCAGCAACCAAGGCATTAAAGAAACGTTAATCAACGGCAATGCCTTGTCCCTCCTGTCACGCAGCGTCGTCGCCCGCGACATCGAGCACGGTCACCTGTCGATCATCCGTCTAAAAAACCCACCGTTTTACCGGATGTTTTCCTATATTTATTCGCCGATCATGGAAAACAAGCAAAACGTTCGCATTTTCCTTGAAACGTTGCAAACCAACTGGACTGGCGCCAACAAATAACAGAAGGGCGTGGTCATTGATGACCCGCCCTTCACACTTCCATCTCCCCATGGCGGATGTGTGGCATTTCGATTTGAATGGTTGCATGGCGAATGTGGAAGCGGGCTTCCACCAGATCAATCGCCTGCTGCAAAATCGCTTGGGCATCTCGGCCATCTTCAATGAGCAGATGGCAGCTTAACGAATCGAGACCTGAGGTGATCGTCCAAATATGCAAATCGTGGACATCTAGCACCCCCTCAATGCCTGAAAGCGCCGTTTTCACTTCTGTCTGGTCAATGGCGACAGGCGTTCCTTCCATCAAAATGTGCACCGTCTGCCGAACGACAGCGAACGCACCTTTTAAAATCAAAATGGCTACCAACACGGAAATAAGCGGATCGGCCAAATACCAGTCAAACAGCCACATGATAAGCCCGGCCCCGATCGCGCCGACCGAACCTAACGCATCACCGAGCACATGCAGATACGCGCTGCGGACATTGACATTCCCCTTGACATCGGCTTTGCGCATTAACACCCAAGCGCTCACGAGATTCGCCAACAACCCAACGGCAGCCACCGCCATCATCGGCCCGCTCGCTACGTCAGGCGGATTCACGAACCTCCCAACCGCTTCCCAAATAATCCAGGCGGCAATCACCACCAATGTTACCCCATTGACGAGTGCGGCTAAAATCTCGAACCGATACAATCCGTACGTTTTCTTTGGAGAGGCAGGCTTCGCCGCTAACCATACTGCCATTAGACTCAACAGAAGCGAAGCGGCATCGCTAAGCATATGCCCCGAATCCGAGAGAAGAGCAAGGCTATTCGTTACAAGCCCGCCGACAAATTCAAGAACCATAATACTCGTCGTTATGCCAAGGGCGATCGCTAACCCTTTTCTATTTCCTTCTCTGCCATGGTGATGATGGCCATGATGATGGTCGCAATGGCCGTGCGCATGGTGGTGCATAAATCGACTCCCCCTCACCGGTGTTGTGCATGGTCAATCGCCTGCTTTAACAACGAAATCACATGGTCATCATCGCAAGAATACACCAATGTCTTCCCTTCGCGGCGGTATTTGACGAGCCGCAACGTCCGAAGCAACGCCAACTGGTGGGAAACGGCCGATTGCGACATGCCGAGCACTTCCGCGATATGGCCGACATGACACTCTTCCTGCGATAACAAATACAACATTTTAATCCGAGTCGGATCCGCTAATGCTTTAAATAGACGCGACACTTCATCGACTGTTTCCGCTTCTAAAAACAGATGATCTTCCGTTTTCACTGCCATTCCCTCGCTCCACACAAATTAATATATGAGCATATGTTCATATATATGCATTATATGCCTCATTTGTGCTCTTTGTCAATGATGGACCATGAAAAAAAGCGGGGGACATCATCCGCCGCTTATCATTGCGATTTCTATTTTGCATGCAGCCATGGCACGGGAATCCCCTACGCCGTTATTTCACCTTCACTGCCGTCCCGGTCGCAATGCACATCATCATGCCATCACGCAATGTTTCAAAATCGAGATCAACGCCAATGACCGCGTTCGCCCCGAGCTTCGTTGCTTTATTCACCATTTCGCGAATGGCCAATTCTCTTCCCTCGGCGAGCTTACTTTCATACGTCCCACTCCGCCCGCCGATGATATCGGTAATGCTGGCGAGAAAATCGCGAACGACATTGGCACCTAAAATGACTTCCGCCGCCACAATGCCTAAATACGCTTCAATTTCTTTTCCTTCAATCGTATTGGTGGTCGTAACAATCACAACAATGCCCCCTTGCCTTTCGTCATAAATAGATAAAGCGCGTGATTCTATTATACTACTTTTCGCCGTCAGGCGTCGCCTGCGAATTTGTCCGCGGCGCAGCCGGCGCTGTTTGGGTTCCGTACAACAACAGCTGGGCGATGCCGATAAAATACTCCGATTCGCGAATAATATGGTCTAACACGACTTTCGCCGTCGGATTTTGGGCGACGGCCGCACTTTTCGTTTTCACTTGTCGGCACAATTCGATGAATTGAAGACTTTGTTGCAAGCAGAATGAAACGAAATGGAGCACTTGCTGATACAGTTGTTCCGGAACATAATAACCGACCCGGATCACCGATTCGATATAGCGGACCGCTTGTTGGTGCGTAACCGATAAGGCCTCTTCCCACTTCTTCAACGCATCTACATATCGTGCTTCCAATCCGGACACAAGCTCGCGAATCACTACTGTATGTTCCTCCTCTTGGTGCTTCCAAAATTCAATTTCATCCAAAATACGCAGCGGCATATGTGGGCCATAATAAAATTGCATACTCTCTCCCCTCCCTTGCCTTCTCTCTTTTTTCAGTGTATGGGCAAAGCGGCAGGGATATGCGCAATGATCAAAACAATGACGCCTTCCTGTTCACTACTAAAACGAGCTCAGCAGCACCCATACAGGACAGCTAGTGAACCGTTCATGTTAAGGAAACGCCGCCAAGCACGCGAAAGCGCATAGATTCAAAAACATTGAATGCCGGTAACGTTTTGAACAACTTTATCGTTTTTATTAGTGTAAATATTCCGGCCGGAAAAAAGGAGTTACGATGTATGGTTCATATAAATGAAGACAGCTACGTCAATTGGATTGAACAGCTATGCCTTTCGACTTGGGAATCGGTTTACCGATTGATCTATTTTAAGGTCCAAAACCGCGAAGAAGCCGAAGATATCACACAGGAAACGTATGTCAGAGCCATCCCATATTTACAAAAAAACCGCGTCCCGCCTGATAAACAGATGGCCTTTCTAAAAACAGTGGCCTTGAATATCATCCGGGATCGCTGGCGGCAGCACCAACGCCGAGGAACGACAGCCGATTTGGAAGCCATCGCTCCAAAAGAAGTGGCCTCCGAGGATCCTGCCGAATGGAGTGTACAGCGCATAGCGATCGAAAAAGCATTAAATCAACTCAGCAAAGAGCAACGCACCGTGATCGAACTGAGAATCATAAAAGGATATTCTGTCGCTGAAACCGCCCGAATCATGAATAAAAAAGAAACAACCATTCGCGTGATGCAACATCGGGCATTGCAAGCGCTTAACCGCATTTTACATGACGAGACGAAGTGAAGGAGGAGTCTATCGATGCACGACAACGAACGCCGCTTATCCGATTATATTGACCAGTTGAACGCCGAGAAAAAACCAAAAGAGCATGAACATTCAGCGGCAGATCCCGAGTTGCAAGAGCTGTTTCATACCGTCAGGCTCGTTCGCAGTCTCAGGGAGCCTGCCATGCCGGAGCGGAATTTTCCGGCCAAACTGGTTCGTACAGTTACTGATCAGCTAGTGCCGACAAAACCGAAAAAGAAAAAACGGGCCTGGATGGCCAGCATCGTCGGCATCGCTGCTGTGCTGGCCCTATCGCTGCTGATGCATATCGTTTCACTTTTTGACCAACCCAACATCGTAAAGGCGATGGAAAAAGCCTTTCAAGACGTCAACGCCTACCATGGATTTTTGGAAATTGTCGAAACGAATGCCCAAGGCAAGACTACTACACAAGCCAAATTGGAAATTTGGGCCGACAAACAAGGTCGCTATTATATACAAGAACTAGAGGGTTCAAATAAAGGATTGATTACCGTCAATAACGGGCAAACGAAATGGCAGATCCATCATTCCGAAAAACAAGTTCATCGATTTTCTGCCTTTCCGGATCCGTACCGTTTTGCCTTTGAACTTGGGAACGAAATCAAGGAAATTAAACAAGCCGTATCAACAAAGACCATCGGGGAAGAGAAGGCAGCCAACCGTCCATCTTGGGTTGTTGAAGTCACCCCGCAAGGAGGAGAGCCTTATCGGATCTGGATTGATAAGGAAACACATCTTCCGTTGCAAAAACAATATGCGATGCATCATGGAATCCAATATAAAATTACGTACACAAAAATCGAATGGAATGATGCGATCCCTGAAAAACTACTAGCTTATCATGTGCCAAAAGGATTTCAAGAAATCAACCAAAACCCAGAACAAATTGTCGCCAACATCGGTGAAGTCAATGAGATCATCGGATTTCTGCCTGACGTAATCAACCAAATTCCAGCCGGTTATGTCCAAGATCGCATCGCGATCGTACCCGACAAAAAACTTGTCAAAATCTATTACCGGGCATCGAACAAAGAGATCGTCATCATCCAAGGAAAAGCCACCGGCAAATGGAAACTGGCCCCAAACGCGATGGTCGGGAAAATCCATCAACAGACCGCTGAAATTCAATCACCGGTTGTGGAAGAGGCAGGCGTGCTCGGGGCAGGAGGATCGTATGCCGGCCTGACGGACCTCCATTCGATTCGCTGGCGGCAAAACGGGTTCGAATACGCCGTCATCGGCCATGCCGATTTGGAGGATTTAGTCGCATTCACGAAAGAGCTGACAAACGGTGCTTTTGAAATGCCTGCAAAAGAGGAGCCATCCTCGTCCAAACCAAAAGTGAACGTTCCTGTTGACTTGGAGCAGGAAAAGAACGATCAAAAAAGTGTGGATGCGGGCAGCTCGCCGTGGAAACTAGATCCTGTGTTTGTAGCCCAAGTATTTGTAAGCCTGCAAATGTCTCCTGAAGGGATTACCGGAGACTACCCGATTCGCTATGAAGACTTGCGCATCGTTCAAAACAATGGCAAGGAAGCCGTCGTGGAAGTGAACGCCGACAACGCGCCTATCAAGCGCGTATACTTGAAACGGCTGATCCGGCAAGACGCGACAGGCATATGGACAGTGGTGGGCTACGACCCTGCTTCTTAACCTTCTCCCCCACTTTCGCTTGAAAGTGGGGTTTTGTTTTTGAGCAAGATGGGGGACAAACACCTTTCTTTCTGACATCAACCTCCAATGTTCCCGCTGTCCATTCCGACAACGAACAAGCCTATAAGAGGAGAACTATGAGAGAGGGCCGAATGCGGCTCTTCTCCATTTTAAAGGCATCCCCCTTTCCCTTAACCTGTACCATATTGCGTTCAGCTTTTTCACAACCGATTTGCCATTCGTGTCATGTAACTACGGTCCGTCTCAAACGTCTACAAACATATCCGGGTTCCAAAATAAAATCTCAGACGACATCATTCGACAGGGATATATTTTCATCCTTCCGTTGATGATGATTTTTTGCCCCATGAGAGTCTATATATCAAAATCGATACAAAAGCAACCGTATCATATTTCTAAAATTTGAAATTCTATACATTAAAGCATAAATGAAACGATATTTTAACGGGAGTTGACTAATAAATGTTGATTCAAAAATCGATAAGTCCGCTATTTTTTTCATCTTTCCATTCAACTGATCAACTTCATTCGTATCATCAACAGCCCATCGATGTTCGGCGCCTATCACCTCTTTTAAAGATTCCTTCCCAGATTCTATAGCAAATGAGTTCATCACATCAAATGCAATCTGTCCATGAACAAAATGATTCGTGAGTCGATTCAACAATGTTTTTACTTCTTCAACTGTAAAATATTCCAACAGTCCTTCAGCGATAATCATTACTGGTTTATCGCTAGGAATCTTTTCTAACCATCCCTCTTCTGTAACCGAAGAGGCAATCATTTCATATCCGTCGCGATTTGAATAAAACTGTTTGCGTATTTTGATCACTTCGGGATAATCGACATCGAACCAACTCACATTCGATGAAGGATTTATTCTTGATACTCTCGTGTCAAGGCCACAACCGAGATTCAATACAGTGGCATTCGGGTGAATTTGAAGAAAGTCGGCCAACCATGTATCGAATTGTTTGGCTCTCACAACCATGAGATTGCCATTTGGAAAGCGATTGAGCTTCTCAAAGTCATAATCAATGGCATTCACTAACTCGGCCGATTTTTTATCATTCAGAATGGAATGCTTAGAGTGATAATCCAAAGCTTTTGCATACAGAGTAATCAGCAACGTTTCTTTTTCGTTTTCCAAATGAATGTTGTGAACCCCATCAGCTCTTATCTCCATAGTTAAATCCCTCCGCATACTTTTCACGTAGAATCATGATATGAGCCCATCTCGTTTCAGCGGCAAACATTCCTGACTTAGATCTTATCCTTGAATACTCATGCTTCGTCCTCCATTTTTTTCAGCAACACATTCAGTTTATGAAGAGCAAAATGAAAATCCAGCTGCTCTTCCTCATCCAATCGGATGAACTTTTCCAAAAATCTCTCGTATATATACGTCCATTTTTTTTCGATCACTTCTTTTCCCTTAGGGGTCAAAGAAACTAAAACAGCCCGTTTATCTTTCGGATCCGGCATTTTGGTCAAATAGCCTCTAGCCTCTAAGTTCCTAATGATGATTGTTAACTGTTGCTTTGCTACATTTAACCCCTTACTGATCTCCTTAAGATTCATTGCCCTTTGTTGCATATACATAAATTCCATGACATGATTCTGCATATGTGATAATTCGGTTGCCCCTTTATTTAACTCGCTAAACCTGCCAAACAAGTTGGATATTAAAGCAACAAACTCTTCAGCGATTTCTTTCATCATGGTCATAAGCAGACACCTCACTTAGTAAACATTTTATTACTATTATCAATTTTATTCAACTAATAAAGTCTTGTTTAGTAAAATTATATTTACCATTTTGTTATATACTACAAAGCTTCGCTTTTCTAACAGCGTTTCCTCATGAAAAGGAAACTTGACATTGTCCATGAACAGATGCCCTTTCCCCTCGCTAAGGGGAACGAATACGAATATCACGTCTCATGGATAAAAGGTTTCCACAGAGAGGGGAAGCGGCACCTTCACTGCCTGCACCATGAAAAAAGGAGAACAGTCATCTCCTGTTCTCCTTTTTCTTCTTTATATTCCCGTGCGCGAATCCATTCGTTGTATGAAAGAAACCCATCCCCATAAAGCAATACAACTACAAATGCCAAGCGCTACTCGCATGTATGAGGCCGATCCGCGAAAAAGACGTTGTCCGCCTCCTTTGTGTCCCCTTCTCCTTTATCTTCGAGCCGCTTTGTACACATACAGCACTACTGCACTAATCATCGTCACTCCGATCAATGACCATACATAAACAATCGGTGGTCCCGCTTGACCGAACACCACTTCGTTCGACAACTGATCGACGCTCTCCCAGGCGCTGGCGATGTCAGGTTGATACATCTTTGTTTTCCAGTACCCAAGACTGATCGTTGCCGCAATATACACGACATGGGCAACGAGCGAAATCGCGAAAGCCTGGATCATCGTTTTCACCGAACATCCCTCCAACGATCAAAAGTAAGCCGTTCCACTCTCGAACACAGCGGCTCAAATGCTGCCCCATTTATTTTTCCAAAATTTTTCCTATCATTCCCTTCTATTTTACCATGCCGATGAGTCAATAGGCAAAACCGATCCTCCTTCAGAGTGAATGAATACTTTGCGGGAGCTTTTTGAGGAGCTATTCTTCGAAGTGTTCCCACACGTCCCCCGTCCCTTCAAGGATGTCATAACGCTCATTCACAAATTCTACGCTTGAGCTGTTTCATCTCCATCTTTCATGAGCGGCTAGGATTGTCTCTCCTTTGACGAAAAATGAAGAGGCCGTCCGCCTTCACAAACCGCTCCCCGTCCTGATCGTTCATGAATCGGCTGATGGAATGAATGATGTTCAAAGGAACCATACACTGAAAATTCCCTGTCTTGTTTCTATGATTATGAAAAACGTGTACGATCACCAACGATTAGTATCGTATGATCACAAATTTGACAAACAAAAATGTGATTCCTAGCGTACATAGCGGGTAAATACAGACGGATGGATCGTTTTCAATAAGGGGGAGAAAACATGAAGTTAGAAGGAAAAGTTGCCATCGTCACAGGTGCTGCCTCGGGTATGGGAAAAGCCATCGCCCAGCTGTTCGCCAAAGAGGGGGCGAAAGTTGTTGTCTCGGATATTCATGAAGAAGGACAACAGGCGGTTGTCAAAGAAATTACGGAAAATGGAGGCACGGCGATCGGCATCACCGCCGATGTCGCTAATAAGGAACATGTGGAACGGTTGATCGATGAGACAGTGCAAACGTTTGGTTCACTCGACATTTTAGTCAACAATGCCGGAATAATGGACAACTTTGTACCTGCCGCTGATGTGACCGATGAATGGTGGGAGAAAGTGTTTGCCGTTAACACCACAAGTGTAATGCGAGCAACCCGGAAAGCATTGTCGATTTTTCTTTCCAAAAAAAGCGGAGTGATCATCAACATCGCTTCTGTCGGCGGGCTTAACGGATCGCGGGCCGGCGCCGCCTACACCGCTTCAAAACACGCCGTCATCGGATTGACAAAAAACGTTGGCTTCCAATACGCGAAAGAAGGGATTCGCTGCAACGCCATCGCTCCCGGCGGCGTGAGCACCAACATCGGCGCAACGATCACCGCTCCCCATCCGTTCGGAATGGAGCGGGCCACAGCTGGTTCCCATTTGAATCCACGCACCGGCGAGCCGGAGGAAATCGCAAAAATCGCCCTGTTTCTAGCTTCTGATGACTCGAGCTTCATCAACGGTGCCGTCATTGTCGCCGATTCCGGCTGGACAGCCTACTGACGTCCAAATCGGAAAAAGGCCATTCCGAACGCACTCATGCCTTTTCGGAATGGCTTTTCTTCATTACAATGCTTCTCTTCATTTCCCTAAAAGCGGCGAATTCGTTTTCGATGATCGTGCCGACATCGTTTCTGATGATATAACCAACCGTTCATGGGACGGATGCAATCCTGACCTCCTTCCCCTTGCTATCGCCCGACGTTTACTGGGAGGAACGCTCATCATCTATCTGCTGTTGTAACGCTTGGAACAATTCCTTTGTCTCTTCCGGTGTGCGGCGATTAAGCATGATGTATGCCCCGTCTCTCCGCTTCACATACAAATACGGTGAAGATGACTTAACGATAAACAACTTGCCCCTGCCGTACGGTTTTTCAAGAACAAACTCCCCTTTCAATCGGCCATATGCCGCAAATCCGTTGGCCTTAAAGACGACCTCTGGCAGCTCTTTTAATAATTGAACCTCTTCAATGTCGCGAGTCGACCACTCTTCCCCATATTCTCCCATGACAATCAACTTCCCGGGCTGGACGACTACTTCGTTTTCCCGGAACCCATAATATCCTAGCACGACAATCAAAGCGATGACCGCTACT
>Ga0066871_100267_pt1 | contig 40915 bp, 36 predicted proteins | sample CeladaPassage60B_FD_62209 | JGI IMG/M metagenome (GOLD analysis project Ga0066871, IMG submission 62209) | Cellulose-adapted microbial communities from the Joint BioEnergy Institute, USA - Passage3 60B | ecosystem: Engineered > Bioreactor > Continuous culture > Unclassified | place: USA...
CCGACTCGCAGCGTCTTGCGGGGTTTCGTCGCTACGGTTGTCGGTGTTGCCGTCTCCCGCGTACTGGTCGGGGCAACTGCTTGCCCGGCGGTCGTGGGTGTCGGGCGCACGGTCGGCGTCGGTTGGCTCGTGCTGCAGGCAGCGAGCAGGCCGGAAACGAAGCCCGTTCCCGTTAACGCGAGAAAACGGCGCCGGCTGAACCGGAGAGCCATCACGTGACCCCTTTCGTCTCGTCGCCGAGCGACAGTGCGCTCCCCTGCGGGGGCCTGATCGCCTGTCGCGCACTCCGACCGCGTGGCTGACGCTGCTACGACACCTTGTTGTGTGCGGTAGAGCAGTCCGTCGACTGATGGTCATAGTGTATACACTTGTGGTACCTGCGTCAAGCGGTTAGGATTGGGTACGGGGTGGACGATGGAGACAGGCGATCACGGGACGAGCGTTCTCAGCGTCCACGACGCGATCCGGTCAGCGATCCTGCGCGGTGCGCTGGAACCGGGTCGGGTCGTGAGCCAGCTGCAGCTGGCCCGCGAGCTCGGTGTCGGTCGCACACCGCTCCGCGAGGCGCTCCGGTTGCTGCAGCGCGAGGGACTGGTGACGCTCGAGCCCAACCGGAGAGTGCGGATCGCTGACTTGTCCGTTACGGATGCCGAGGAAATCTACACGATGCGGATCACGCTCGAGGCGGTCGCGATCCGACTCACGGTTCCCAACCTGACCGCGGAAGACTTCGCTGAGCTGGAGGGGCTGTACGCGCAAATGGACTACTTTACCCGGCTCAACGACGTCGAGCGGCTGAACGCGCCGCACCGGGCTTTCCATCTCGGTTTCGTTCGCGGCGCTGGACAGCGTTGGGTGGAGTTGATCGGCCAGCTCTTCGATCACGCAGAGCGTTATCGCCTGCGTTTCGTGCGGATCTCTCCGGATGGCGGTGCACCGCGTCAGGCCGAGCACCGCGCCATGTTGGATGCCGCGCTGGCAGGCGATGTCGAGCGCACGGTTGCCTGCATGGCTCTGCACTATGCGCACACGGCGACCGTCGTCCTCTCCTCGCTGCAGCCAGGATATCGTTCGGCGCGTCTGGCGGCGGTCCTCGACATGGTGGCTCCCCAGGCTCGGATCGCCCAGTGAAGGGCTCGTGGCCGTGCCGGGCCTCACCGACTACCCCTGGTATCGGGGCGTGCGGAGGATCGGGCGGGTGAGGTATGTGGCCAGAGCTGCGGGGCTATGACTCTCGGCACTCGACGCGCTGTACTCCCCGCATGTGCCAATCATCCGGAGCGTGCTTGCGCGGATTTCAGTCTCTCAGTAGAGTTCGCCGTGTGCGGCTCGGTGAAGCGGGAGGAGGCTGCGCGTGAGCGAGCGGGCGGTCAGTGCGGGGACACAGGCTGGCGAGAGCTGGCTCGAGCGGTTCTTCCACCTGCGCGAACTGGGGACGAACGTCCGAACCGAGATCCTCGCCGGTTTCACGACCTTCATCGTGATGGCGTACATCATCTTCGTCAACCCGCAGATTCTCAGCACACCTGACGTCCCGGACAAGCTCCCGATCTCGGCCGTCACGACAGCGACCGCGCTCGTCGCGGGGATCATGACGATCGCCATGGGGTTGGCGACCAACCGGGCCTACGCCATGGCGCCGGGTATGGGGCTCAACGCGGTCGTCGCCTTTCAGCTGATGGGCGCGCTGGGCCTGACGGCTGCCGAGGCGATGGGTGTCATCGTCGCCGAGGGGCTCGTGATCACGATCCTGGTGCTGCTCGGCATCCGGCGCTATGTCATGGAAGCGATCCCGCTCGAGCTCAAGCAAGCGATTTCGGTCGGCATCGGTCTCTTCATCCTCTTCATCGGACTGGTCAACGGGGGGATCGTGGTGGCCGATCCGGCCACACTCGTCCGGCTCGGTGATCTCCGCGGTGTCCCGGTCTTCGTGACGGGTGTGGGGCTCCTGATCACGCTGTTCCTCCTGGCTCGCGGTGTGCGGGGAGCTTTGCTCTGGGGCATCTTGCTGACGACGGTCGTCGCGATCATCGCCCGCGCTGTGACCGGAACAGAGGCCTTCCCGCCCGGTGTGGCCCAGCTGCCGACGCAGTGGATCGCGGTGCCCGACTTCAGCCGGATCGGCGATTTCAGTTTCGGCTTCATCGCGAAGCTCGGTGTGTTGACGGCGATCCTCGTCGTCTTCTCGATCATGCTCGCCGACTTTTTCGACACGATGGGGACGTTGATCGGGGTGGGGCGCCAGGCTGGCTACCTCGACGAACGTGGCGAATTCCCGCAGGCGCAGCGGGCGCTCCTGGTCGACTCGCTCGGTGCGGTGATGGGTGGCGCGTGCAGCGCCTCTTCAGCGACGACCTACATCGAGTCGGCGGCCGGTATCAGCGTGGGAGGCCGGAGCGGGCTGGTCTCCGTCGTCACCGGTATCCTGTTCCTTCTCGCGATGCCGTTTTGGCCGGTGGTCGGTATCGTCCCAGCCCAGGCGACAGCGCCGGCACTCATCATCGTCGGCTGGATGATGATGGGCGTGCTCAGCGAGGCGGAGGCGGAAGCGGAAGCCAAGCCGTCGCGGATCCGCGTCGGCGGTATCGACTTCGCCAACATCGAGGTTGGTCTCCCGGTCACGATGACGATGCTGATGATGCCGTTCACCTACAGCATCACCGACGGGATCGGTGCGGGGTTCATCACCTACACGCTGATCAAGCTCTTCCGCGGGAAGTTCCGCGAGGTGCACCCGGTGCTCTACGTGGTCAGCGCAGCGTTCGTCATCTACTTCCTTCGGCACGCGCTCGGTCTGGTCGTCTGAGGACTCAGCTCGCGGCCAGCGTTTGGCGGGCAGCCTCGATGAGGAGGACGAGCAGGGCGAGACCGAGAGCGTAGGCGCTCAGCACGGTGGCGAGCGTCCAGGCGAGGGCTATGAGCGGGTCGCCGGCTGCCTCGTACTGCTCAGCTTGCCCCAAGCACCGAAGCAACCAGTGTGGCACGAGGAGCACAGCCGTGAGCGCCAGGAGCACCGTCAACGTCTCGCTCATCGCGGTGCTCCTGGATGCTCGCTAGCCCTGTGCGCGCTGGCGCGTCGCGACCGCCGCGACGATGATGACGAGTGCGGCGAGCACGACGAACAGGATCGCTGCGATCGCCCCGCTCACCCAGCCAGCGAAGGTCAAAAGCGCCAGCAGCGCGAAGAGAGGAAGGAGGAACCAGATCAACACCTGGAGACGCGGCATGGCTGGACTCCTTCCGCAGCGACGGGCGGCACCATCGCCCGTACCGCTGCCCCGCTTTGTCGGGATCTGCTTCCAGCATACCATGCACGGCTCCACGCCTGTGGGCCGATACCGGACAGCACCGGGTGGCTCTGGCGCTTCCGACGTTCTGGTGAGGACGGTGGTGGGTCATTCCATCCAGGCTCGGTACCCGCGGGTCGCCCGCAGGTGTTCCGGCAGGGCTGGCTCCACGTGGACCGTCACGTCGGCCGGCTGACCGATCGCTTCTTCGACGACGCGCGCGACAGTGCTGGCGATGTCGTGCGCAGCACGGACACTGAGGTCGGGATCGACCTGGATATGGAGGTCGACCCAGACCAGGCCGTCTCCGCCACGCGTGCGGACGTTATGGACGCCCTGCACGCCACTGACCTCCAGCACGGCACGCTCGATCACTTCGACCGGGACGACGGCCGTATCGGACAGCGTAAGTGCGGCGTCGCGGATGATCGTCCAGGCACCCCAGCCGATCACGCCGGCGATGCCGATGGCGAGTAGAGGGTCGACGAGGGGATAGCCCAGCTGGACAGCAACGAGGCCGGTGATGACGGCGACCGAGACGAGTGCATCGGCAGCGGTGTGCTTGGCGTCGGCGCTCAGGATCGGGCTTCGGAGCTCGCGACCGCGACGGCGTTCCCATGCGCTCACACCGATGTTGACGAGCAGGGTCACGCCCATGACTGCGAACGAGAGCGGACTGACCTCGGGGCGTGCCCCGCTCTGCAGACGATGCCAGGCCTCCTGGAGGATCTGCACGACGAGAAGCCCCATGGCGCCGGCGATGACGAGTGCGATCAGCGCCTCGAAGCGCCGGTGCCCATACGGATGCTCGGGATCCGGCGGCCGGGATGCGACCGCCATGCCGATCAGGCCGACGACATTGGCCGAGGCGTCGAGGAGCGAGTTCAGCCCGTCGGAGAGGATCGCCAGGCTGCCGGAGAGCAGGCCGACGACGAGCTTGGCGACCGCAACCGTGAGGTTGAGCGCCAGTACGATCAGGAGCGTGTTCCGGATCGCGCGGCTGCGTGCCGACCTATTCACCCTGCGACTCCTGGCACGAGCGTCCGTGTGCCCGAGCCAACTCTACGCTGCGTGAGCCGGTGCGGAGAAGGACAAGAAACGAGTTCACTGCGGCAAAAAATGTTGAAGAGCGGAAACGTGACGACAGGGTTGCCTTCCGTCGTGGAGCGATGTGCCGCGGCAGCGGGACGCATCGCTCCAGGATGCTCCAGCCAGGAGTGCTGGGGCACGGGCGCTCTGGTCATGCAGCGCGACGCGAACAGGTGCGCCGGGCGGTTGCGGTCAGTGTGACGAGTGCGAGAGCGGAAACGAGGAGCGCACACCTTATGCGCTCGCTATGATTGTCGAGCGTAGAGATGGCGTGAGCGCCGGCAACCGGAACCGAAGGAGGGACGATGAGCCGGTTCAACTGGATCCCGATCAAGCAGTATACGGACATCCTCTACGAACGGTTGGAGGGCGAAGGGATCGCGAAGATCACGATCAACCGTCCCGAGGTGCGCAACGCCTTCCGGCCGTTGACGGTGATGGAGATGATGGATGCCTTCGCTCATGCCCGTGACGACGGCTCGATCGGGGTCGTCCTCCTCACCGGGGCTGGCGACAAGGCGTTCTGCTCGGGTGGCGACCAGCGGGTGCGCGGGCATGGCGGGTACGTCGACGACCAGGGGATTCCGCGTCTCAACGTGCTCGACCTCCAGAAGCAGATCCGCTATCTCCCCAAGCCGGTCATCGCGGTGGTCAATGGCTACGCGATCGGCGGCGGGCATGTACTCCACGTGGTCTGTGACCTGACGATTGCCGCCGAGCACGCCAAGTTCGGCCAGGTCGGCCCGCGCGTCGGCAGCTTCGACGCGGGATACGGCGCGACCTTGCTCGGTCGGATCGTCGGCCACAAGAAGGCGAAGGAAATCTGGTTCCTCTGCCGGCAGTACACGGCGCAGGAAGCGCTCGAAATGGGGCTGGTCAACGCGGTCGTTCCCTACGAGAAGCTGGAAGAGACGGCAGTGGAGTGGGCGCGGGAAATCCTGGAAAAGAGTCCGACCGCGATCCGCTTCCTCAAGGCGGCGTTCAATGCTGACACCGATGGCCTGGCCGGCCTCCAGCAGCTGGCCGGTGACGCGACGCTCCTCTACTACTTGACCGACGAGGCCAAGGAGGGGCACCGGGCTTTTCTCGAGAAGCGCAAGCCGGACTTCTCCAAGTTCCCGCGGTTCCCGTGATTGCGGAGTGCGTGGATGGCGAAGGCGGCGCGCAGTGCGACCGGTCAGGAGACGCTGCAGCCGGGCTGGCGCGTGTGGTGGCTCGGCGCCCGCCCGGCGACGCTGGTCGCTGCGATCGGCCCCGTCCTCGTCGGCACGGCGGTCGGCGTGCGTGAGGCCGGCGCAGTCCGCTGGCTACCGTTTCTCGCCGCGCTCCTGGCAGCCGTCCTCATCCAGATCGGCACGAACTATGCCAACGACCTCTTCGACTACCTCAAGGGTGCGGATCGGCCGGAGCGCGTCGGGCCAGCTCGCATCACAGCGCGCGGCCTGGTCACGGTCAGCCAGATGCGCTGGGCAGTGGGGCTGACGTTCGGAGCAGCGACGCTGCTCGGGCTCTATCTCGTCTGGATCGGTGGCTGGCCGATCCTGGCGATCGGGCTGGCTTCGATCGCCGCGGGCATCCTCTACACGGCTGGGCCCTGGCCGCTCGGCTACATTGGGCTGGGTGACCTGTTCGTCTTCGTGTTCTTCGGTCTCGTCGCCGTCTGCGGGAGCGCCTATCTCCAGAGCGGAACCGTCTCGGGACTGGCGCTCCTCGCAGCGATTCCGGTCGGCTTCCTGATCACGGCGATCCTGGTGGTGAACAACCTGCGGGATATCCCGACCGACCGGGCGGCGGGGAAACGGACGCTGGCCGTGCGGATCGGTGAGCGAGCGACGCGCTGGCAGTACGCTGCGCTGGTGCTGGGTGCCTACGTGGTCCCGCTCGTGATCGTGCTGGCGGGCTGGACTGGTCCGGCGACGTTGCTCGCCTGGCTGTCGTTGCCGCTCGCGGTGCGCCTGGTGCGTCTCGTGCTCGATGGGGCGAGAGGGCCGGCACTCAATCCGGTGCTCAAGCGGACTGGCCAGCTGCAGCTCGTCTTCGCGGTGCTGTTCGCAGTGGGGCTGCTCTGGTGAGCGCCTGGCGGTTGCAGTGGAGGCCGTACGAGCTCCGGCTGCGCGAGCCGCTCGAGACTGCGCAGGGAACAGTTCGCGTGCGCCGCGGACTGCTCGTGGCGCTGGAGAGCGCGGATGGCTGCACCGGCTCTGGCGATGTCTCGTTCTGGCCAGGTACGGAGGCGACTGGACTGCCGGAGGCGGTCGTCTGGTTGGAGCAGGCCGCGTCGGCGCTGCGTGCTGCTGACCCGGCGAGCGTGCTCGCGGACTTCCCCGCCCGCACCCCGGCTGCGCTGGCTGCGCGGGCCGGCCTGGAGACAGCGCTCCTCGACTGGCAGGCGCGGCAGGCTGGTGTACCGCTCGTCCGCTGGTTGCGGTCCGATGCGGCCGATCGCCTGCCGGTCAATGCGTTGCTCGGACGCGCCGGTTGGGAGGCGATGGTCGCACAGGCACGGGCCGCGGTGGCGGCGGGCTTTCGTACCCTCAAGCTCAAGGTAACGCTGTCGCTGGCCGATGCGGAACTCGTCGCCGCGGTGCGGGCAACGGTCGGTGACGAGATCCGGATCCGTCTGGATGCGAACGGGACGGGTGATCTCGAAACTGCGCTCGCTTTCGCGCGTGCGGTCGCCCAGTTCGACATCGAGTATCTGGAGCAACCGGTCGCGGGGCTGGAGGAACTGGCTGCATTGCGGCGGCGCTCACCGGTTCCGGTCGCGGCGGACGAAGTGCTCACCGGGCCAGATGCGGTCGAGCGGGCGCTCGCGCTCGCGGCGGCCGATGTTCTCGTCCTGAAGCTGCCGCTGCTCGGTGGCCCCTGCGCGGTCCTCGCGGCGGCGGAACGGGCCAGTGGACGGGGCGTGGACGTCGTCGTGACCGGTATGCTGGAATCGGGAGTTGGCCTGGCTGCGGCCGTACATACCGCGGCAGCGCTCGATACGACGCGGGCGCACGGTCTGGCGACGGCGCACTTGGTTGCGCCGCTCGGGATTGCCGAACCGCTCGAGCCGATCGGTGGCGTGCTGGCCGTCCCGACGAGTGGTGGACTCGGTGTGACGGTCCAGTTCACGCAGAACGAGGGGGTGGAGTGAGCGGCGGGCAGAGCGACCTCCGGTCGCTGACCGGAGGGATCGTGATGGCTTTTGCAGGTTTCCTGCTCGGCACGGTCACGGTGCCGTGGCTGGTGCCGTTGTCGCGTCTCGCTGGCAATCTCGCCGTGGTCGTGGGTATGGCGGTGGTCGTCGGCGGCTGGGGCCTCGCTGGTGCAGGACTGGCCGGAGCGGGCCGGGGCTGGCGAGGCGCGCTCGCCGGCTGCCTCGCCTATTGCGTCGCCGGTGCGGTCTGGACAGCTGTCTTCGTCTTGCTCGATCCCTGGGCCGTCGACTACGGGAGCGTCGATCTCCTGCGCTTCGTCGTCTACTCGGTGCTCCTGTGGCCGTACGCGGTTGCCTATGCGGCGGGATGGTTCGGTCTCGGCGGACTGTGAGGAGAGCAGTGCGCGTACCCGAATGGCTCGCCTGGCGAGCAAAGGTGACCCCGGATCGCGTGGCGCTCGTGTGGCGCGAGCAGCAGTGGACGTTCGCGCGCCTCGCTGCTGAGGCCGATGTGCTGGCACGGCGGCTCGCCGAGCTCGGTGTCGGCCGAGGCGATCGGGTGGCGGTGTGTCTGCCCAACCGGCCAGAGGTGGTGTTTCTCGTCCATGCCGTGAGCCGGCTCGGAGCGATCGTCGTGCCGCTGAACGTACGTCTGACCGCTCGGGAACTGGCTGCCCAGCTCGACGACGCCGAGCCGCGCGTCGTCGTCGCCGATGCGACGACGGGCGACCGGGTCGCCTCGTGGCCGGGCCTCGTCGTCGATGTCGACCGCGACCTGGTGTCGGTACCGGAACGATCCGCCGACCTCCAGCGTGAGGTCGCGCTGGAAGAGGTCCATACGCTCGTCTACACGTCGGGTACGACCGATCGACCGAAGGGCGTGCTCCTCACCTATGGGAACCACTGGTGGAGCGCGCTCGGCTCGCAGCTGAACATCGGGGTGCGGCCGGACGACCGCTGGCTCCTCTGTTTGCCGCTGTTCCACGTCGGTGGGTTGTCCATCGTTTTCCGGAGCGTGATCGGTGGGTTCGCGGTCGAGTTGCACGAGCGGTTCGAGCCAGCGGCGGCCAACCGGGCGATCGAGGAGGGCGTCACTCTCGTCTCGGTCGTCGGGACGATGCTCTGGCGGATGCTCGACGAGCGGGGGGACCGACGCTACCCACCACGGCTCCGCGCCGTCCTGCTCGGTGGCGGACCGGCCCCGCGCCCGTTGCTCGAGCGTGCGATCGGGCTCGGTGTTCCCGTGCTCCAGACCTATGGGCTGACCGAAACCGCCTCACAGTTGGCCACACTGGCGCCCGAGGATGCGCTGCGCAAGCTCGGCTCGGCGGGCAAGCCGCTCTATCCGAACCGGTTGCGCATCGTGCGGTCGGACGGTGCGCTGGCTGCTCCCGGTGAGCCCGGCGAGATTGAGGTGCAAGGGCCGGTCGTGACACCAGGCTACTGGCGTCAGCCGGAACGGACGGCTCAGGCGTTCCGGGACGGGTGGTTCCGCACCGGTGATCTCGGGTACCTGGACGAGGAAGGGTACCTGTACGTCCTCGATCGGCGTGATGACCTCATCGTCACGGGCGGCGAAAATGTCTACCCGGCGGAAGTGGAGGCTGTGCTCCTGGCTCATCCGGCTGTCGCTGACGCAGCGGTGATCGGCGTTCCGGATATCAAGTGGGGCCAGCGAGTGGTGGCTGCGGTCGTCCTCCGGCCGGAGCGGTCGGTGACCGAGCAGGAACTTGTCGCGTGGTGCCGGCAGTGGCTGGCTGGCTACAAGGTGCCGCGCGCCGTCCGGTTCGTCACTGCGCTGCCGCGAACGGCGAGCGGCAAGCTCCAGCGCTGGCGCGTGCGACGCGACTGGGACGGTCCGGTGGGCGAAGCATCGTGACCGCCGGTGCACACGCGGACCGCTCGCTGCCCGAGCGCGGTCTCGGGCACGCCTGGGGCGCGTGCACGTCTGGGTTGTCGTCGCTGGTCGATCGCGCGGGGGCAGGCGATGCCGCAGTCGCCCGGATGGGCCGGCCGTCCCTCGTTGCTGCATGCTGGTCGGGCGGTGCCTGCATTACCCGGATGCAGGGGAACGTGTTGCCAGCGGCTGGTCGCGTGCAGGCCGAGCTCGCCCGTAGGCCTCTTCGGGGTGAAGAGGGGTGTGGGCGTGGGCGGTGAGGGACGAGCGCGCGATGCGAGGCAGCTGCATGCCCCAGGGACGGTGCGCTCCGTGTACAATGCGCGAAGACGGCGTAGCGTCCGTGCATGCTGAACGGGGTGGGGCATGTATCTGCTCGATCAGCCAGATGCGGCGTTAGCGTACCGGCGGCAGTATCGCGGGCTGATCGGCATCGCGAGCAAGGTGCCGTTGCGCGACCGTGCGATGCTCAGCCTGGTCTACACGCCGGGTGTCGCCGAAGCCTGCCGGGTGATCAGCCAGGACGAGGTGGCATCGTTCGATCTCACTGGTCGCGGCAATACGGTCGCCATCCTGACGGATGCTTCCGACCTCTTCGGCCCGACGCGGGCGCCGGTCGAGGCGGCGTTACCGCTGCTCGAAGCGAAGGCAGTGCTCTTCAAGACGTTCGCCGGGGTCGATGCCGTGCCGATCGGTGTCGATCTGAGCGATCCGCTCGCGATCGTCGAGGTCGCGCGCTCACTGATCCCGACCTTCGGCGCCATCTGCCTCGACCATATCCGCGCACCGCATAGCTTCACGATCCAGGATCACCTGGAGAAGGCAGCACCGGTTCCCGTCTTCTCCAACCAGCACCACGGTACGGCCATTCTCGTGCTCGGTGCGCTGAAGAACGCGCTCGAGGTGGTCGGGAAGCGGCTGGATCAGGTGCGAGTCGTCATCGCGGGGGCAGGCCTGGCTGGCATCGGTGTCGCGCGGCTCCTGACGCGCGTCGGGGTGAAGGATCTCATCGTCTGTGACCGTGCTGGTGCGATCTACCTCGGGCGGCCGTACCGGATGAACTGGGCCAAGGCGTATCTGGCCAAGGAGACGAATCCGGAGCGGCGGCGTGGCTCGCTCGCCGAGGTGCTGGAGGGCGCCGATGTCTTCATCGGGCTGGCCCGCGGCAACATCCTGACGCCGGAGATGGTGTCCAGGATGGCACCCGATCCGATCGTCTTCGCGCTCGCGTTGCCGACGCCGGAGATCGAACCGGGTCTGGCGCGTCAGGCCGGTGCGGCGGTGGTGGCGACCGGGCGCTCCGACTACCCGAACATGATGGACGTCTCGCTCGTCTTCCCCGGGGTCTTCCGCGGCCTGTTGGATTCCGGTGCGCGGAACATCCGCCTGCGCACCTTGATCTATGCAGCGGAGGCGTTGGCGAGCCTCGTGCCGCCGGAGCAGCGTGGGCCCGAGCACATCGTGCCACAGATCTTCGACTTCCGCGTCGCACCAGCGATCGCAGCGGCGGTGGTGCAAGCGGCACTCGAGACGGGCGAGGCCACACGACCGGTCGATCCACAACAAGTCGCGGAAAATACCCGCCGTTACATCTACGAGGGGGCCTTCGAGCCACCGCGACCGTCCAACCGTCGGCCGCGCTCGCTGGCCGAGCAAGCACTCGACTTGCGTCGCCGTTACCACGGTGTGTTGGAGATTCGGAGCAAGCTGCCGATCCGTGACCATCACATTCTGAACCTCCTCTACTTGCCGCCCGCAGCGCTGGTGCCGGTCGAGGAAGTACGGCAGCGCCGCGAAGCGGTCTACGACCTGACCGTCAAGGGGAATCTGGTCGCGATCGTCACCGACGGCAGCGCAGTGCTCGGGTTGGGCGATATCGGCCCCCAGGCGGCACTGCCGGTCATGGAGGGAAAGGCGGTCTTGTTCCAGTCGCTCGGCGGGGTCGAAGCGTTCCCGATCTGCATCGCCGAGCGTGACCCGGAACGCATCGTCGACATCGTCGCGGCGATCGCGCCCTCCTTTGGGGGGATCAACCTCGAGGACATCTCGGCACCTCGCTGCTTCGAGATCGAGTCAGCGCTCAAAGAACGGCTCGATATGCCCGTCTTCCATGACGACCAGCACGGTACGGCGATCGTGGTGCTGGCTGGGCTCATCAACGCGTTCAAGCTGCGGGGCACGCCGCTGAGCGAGGCGCGGATCGTGATCAACGGGGCGGGTGCTGCAGGGATCGCGACCGCCAAGCTGCTGCTGGTGTACGGGGTGGGCGACATTATCCTGTGCGATCGGCACGGCGCGATCTACCGTGAGCGTGAAGCGGGGATGAACCGGTACAAGATGGAGATCGCGCGTCTGACCAACAAGGCCGGTGTGCGGGGCGGGTTGGCCGAGGCACTGGTGGGAGCCGACGCCTTCATCGGGCTTTCGAGCCCCAACATCCTGACGCCGGAGATGATCCGGACGATGGCACCCGATCCGGTCATCTTCGCGCTGGCGAATCCGGATCCGGAAATCCACCCCGATCTGGCACTGGAGGCCGGAGCACTGGTCGTGGCGACCGGGCGCTCCGACTTTCCGAACCAGGTGAACAACTCGCTGGCGTTCCCCGGTGTCTTCCGTGGTGCCCTCGACGTGCGGGCGCGTGACATCAACGATGCAATGAAGCTCGCTGCTGCCCAGGCGATCGCCGATCTGGTGCCAGCCCGGCAGCTCTCACCGCAGTACATCATCCCCGATAGTCTCGATCTCAAGGTGCCACCAGCGGTCGCAGCAGCAGTCGCTCGAGCTGCGATCGAGACGGGTGTGGCGCGCGTGCAGCTCGACCCGGAAGAGGTCGCCGCGCGGACGCAGGAGCTCCTCTACGAAGGTGCACGGCGTTAGAGCTGGTGCACCGAACGCCCGGTGTCGTGAAGCAGGAGCGAGGAGGCGGTGTGGGGGCACTCGTCGTGTTCGTGCTGAGCGCCAGCCTGGTGATTTTGGCTGGCTGGGAGCTGACGCGGCGAGCGGAAGACCTCGCGGAACGCACTGGCCTCGGACACGCCTGGATCGGTGCGATCGTCCTGGCCGGTGCCACCTCCCTCCCCGAGCTGTCGGTCGATCTGGTTGCCGTTCGCACCGGCAGCGCGAACTTCGCGATCGGCGACCTGTTCGGCTCCTGCATGGTCAACATGTTTGTCCTGGCCGTTGCGGATCTCCTGACGCCGCAAGTGCGGATTCTGACGCGCGTCGTCATCGACCAGGCGCTGGCCGGCATCCTCGCATCATCGTGCTGGCGCTCGCGGCACTCGGTGTGGTGACCGGTTCCGCGTTCGCAGTCGGTGGAGTCGGGTGGGCGACGGTGCTCATCGGGATCGTCTACGTCTGGGGTGCCTGGCTCTTGCACGTCTCGCAGCAGGCTCGTCTGTTGCCGGTTCCGGTCCAATCACCGACTCGTCCGCTCACTGACCTCGTGCCGAGCGTCGCACGCTTCGGCGTGGCTGCACTCGTCCTGATCGGCGCGGCCTGGTTTCTGATCGGTTCGGCCGAGCGATTGGTCAGCGGACTGGGCGTGACGAAGGGATTCTTCGGTATAACGGTGCTCGCTCTCGTCACGTCGCTACCCGAGATCGTCGTTTCGCTCGCCGGTATCCGTGCCGGTTCCTACGACCTGGTGGTCGGTAATCTGCTCGGCAGCAATGCCTTCAATATGGTAATTCTCTCGGTTCTCGACCTCGCGGACGGGAGCGGCCCGCTCCTGGCGCTCGCTGAACCGGGAGTCCTGGTCAGTAATCTCTTCGCGATCGTCCTGACCGGATTGGTCGTGCTCGGAACGCTGACGCAAGCGGAGCCGCGTGCCCGGTGTCTCGACCCAGGAGCTCTCCCGGTCGTCGTCGCGTACGGACTCGGCCTCTTCCTCAGTTTTCGCTTTATGTAGTTGCCGGCGATTCTCGGCTGGAGAGTTCCCACGAAGGATACGGCCAACGCCGGCGAACCTCTTTGTGCAGTTCCACCGCCAAGACGATGGTCAACGCCACGAGGAGCATCCGGGGCCAGAGTTCCAGCGGGATCGGTTGAACGCGGAGCACGAACTGCAAGAAGGGAACGTGTAACGCCACGATGTGCAAGGCGAGCGCTGCTGCCGCTGCGACGAAGAGGAAGCGATTCGAGAGCGGTGGGATCCGGAAGAGTGACTGCGTGCTCGAGCGGGCGTTGCCGACCTGAAAAGTCTGGTAGAGCACCATCGTCGTCAGCGCGACGGTCCGGGCGAGGTCGAGCGAACCGAACGTCGCGAGCGTGTGCTCGAAGATCCACAAGGTGCCGATCGCCATGACGAGGCCACTCAGCGCGAGACGTTCCCAGAGAAGAGCCGAAAGAATCCCTTCATGGCGCGGTCGCGGACGGCGCTGCATGAGGTCCCGTTCCTTCGGCTCGAGTGCGAGCGCGATGTCCTGGATGCCGTTGGTGACGAGGTTGAGCCAGAGGAGCTGCGCGGGGTAGAAGGGGAGCGGAAGGCCGAAGAAGAGCGCAGTCGGAAGGATGACGGCGGTTGCGGCACCGGTCGAAAGAAGAAAGAATGTCGCTTTGCGAAGGTTATCGGCTGCGGCTCGTCCCTCTTCGACAGCTGCCGCGATCGTGACGAAGTTATCGTCGGCGAGCACGATATCGGCTGCCTCGCGAGCGACGTCGGTGCCGCTCCGGCCCATCGCGACGCCGACATCGGCGGCGCGGAGTGCCGGCGCGTCGTTGACGCCATCGCCAGTGACCGCGACCGTCTCGCCGAGTGACTGGAGTGCCCGGACGATCCGGAGCTTCTGCTCCGGTTCGACGCGTGCGTAGACGTTGACTGTACGGACGCGCTCGCGCAGAGTCTCGTCGTCGAGATGGGCCAGATCACGGCCGGTCAGCACCGGGCTCCCCGGTGGTGCGATGCCGAGTTCCGCGGCGATCGCAGCAGCTGTTCCCGCATGGTCACCGGTGATCATGAGGACGCGGATACCCGCGGCATGGCAGCGAGCGATGGCTTCCTTGACACCGGCGCGCGGTGGATCCCAGAGCGCGACGAGCCCGAGGAAGACGAGTCCCTCGAAGTTCGCGAACGCTCTCTCGTCCTGCTGCTCAGTCTCGCCAGCGGCGACACCGAGGACGCGGAAACCTCGCTGGGCCAGCGCCGCTGCGGCGTCCGCGATCGCCTGGCGATCGATCGGGACCAGGCCGTGCTCGCTCACCCAGTACGAACACATGTCCAGGACGCGTTCGGGTGCGCCTTTGACGAAAAGAGTCGGTCGCTCGCCAGTCGCGCACAGGATGGCAGCGAAGCGGCGTTCCGGTTCGAAGGGGAGGAGAGCGAGCGTCTCGAAACGCTGGCGCAGGAGCGTCACGTCGCCCAGCAGTTGCTGTGCTGCCCGGAGGAGTGCGAGGTCGGTCGGATCACCGACCCCACCTTCTTCGTCGCTCGTGCCTGCCCCGAGTTGTGCCTCGTTGGCGAGCGCGCCACCGAGCAGAACCAGCTCGTGCGCGGTGAGTCGCTCGTGGAGCTTCGTGAATGGTACCGGTTCGAGTGGTCGAGGCGTGCGAGCTGAGGGATCGAACGGCGTCCCTGTTGCGCCGAGGTCCTGTTCCTGCCCCGCTGCCCACACCAGACGAGCCGTCATCCGGTTTTCGGTGAGCGTGCCCGTTTTGTCGGATCCGATCACGGTGGTGCTGCCCAATGTCTCGACGGCAGGGAGATGGCGGACGATCGCATTCCGGCGTGCCATCCGCTGGACGCTGACCGCGAGTACGATGGTCAGGATGACCGGGAGGTCCTCGGGGACGATGGCGACTGCTGCGCCGACCGCGAAGGTGAGGAGGGTGGCGAGATCGTCGCCGCGTGCCAGACCGATCGCTCCGATGGCGAGGATACCGACGAGAACGACCAGTGCGACCGTGCGGGCGAAGCGTGCGAGCTGCTGTTGGAGCGGTGTCGGCGGAGCGACCTCACGTTGCGCGACTGCCGCTATCCGCCCGACCTCGGTGCGGGTGCCGGTTGCGACCACCACACCTCTCCCTCGGCCGCTGGTCACGATCGTGCCGAGGTAAGCCATGCAGGTGCGATCGGCAACCGGTGTGTCGGGGTCGACCGGATCGGTGCGCTTGGCGACCGGGACGGATTCGCCAGTGAGGACCGACTCGTCAACCATCAGGGCGATCGTCGTCAGCAAGCGCAGGTCGGCAGGCACCCGCATGCCGGACTCGAGGAGAACGATGTCGCCAGGAACCAGTTCTGCGCTTTCGACGATCTGCTCGACTCCATCTCGGAGTACCCGGGCCTTGGGCGAGAGATACCGCATGAGCGAGCGGATGGCCGATTCGGCGCGCCACTCCTGGACGAAGCCGAAGAGGGCATTGATCGCTAAGGACGCGACGATGACGCTCGCGTCGACCCACTCGCCGAGCGCGCCCGCGACGACGGCGGCCAGCCCCAGCGCGACGATGAGCGGGCTGGCGAACTGGTGCACGAGAATCAGCAGCGGGTTCGGCGGTGGAACCTCTGCCAGGCGATTGGGGCCGAAGTGCGCCAGACGACGACGTGCTTCAGCGGAAGAGAGCCCCTGCGGCGTGGTTGCCAGCGCGCGGAGCGTCTCCTCCGGTGAGAGCGCATACCAGGGACGATCGAGCTGGAGTTCTGCTCTCGGCTGGTCGATCCCGCCGGCCTCCATCGGCCTCACTCACCGCTAACCATGAGACGGTCGGGAACGTGCAACGGCCTTCAATATGTCATGGCGCGTCACGATACCGACCAACCGACCGTCGCGCAGGACCGGCACATGCCGGACGTCGTGCTCGACCATGCGTTCGGCGAGGTCGCTCAGGGTCATCTCCTCGGTAGCGGTGATCTCCGGTTCCCGCGCGATGTCACCGGCTTTGAGGGAACGGGCCTCAGCGTAGAGCTGCTCGAGTCGCTCCGGGTCGATCCAGCGCCCGAACAATTGCGGTGCCTGGAAGGCAGAAAACGGGATCGGGCGCTCCTCCATCAAGAAATCTTCCTCGCGGATCAGGCCGAGGAGCGTACCGTCTGGGGTGACGACGGGAATCGCGCCGATCTGATGCTCGAGCATGAGACGGGCGACCTGTTCGAGCGTCGCATCCGGTCCCACCGTAACGGGAGAAGGGGTCATGATGTCGCGAACGCGCAGCGTCTGAGGTCCCTCCGCGGTTTCCTCCACGATCCGCCGGGCCGCTCGTGGTCGGTGGAGGAGCAGCGGTACAGCGCTCGCGTGGAGGACATGTTCAGCGGTCGATCCGAGGAGGACACGGCGAACACCGCTCATGCCGTGGGTGCCCATCGCGATGAGGCCAGCGTGCCGGCGCGCCGCTTCGGCAGCGATCGTCTCGGCCACCGGACCGTGCGCCAGGCTCCAGTCGACGCGATAGCCACGAGAGCGGATGCGCTGCGCCACGCCTTCGAGGTAGCGCTCCCATTCGGCGGGCTGCTCGTCGTCGGTGAGCACGTGCAGCAAATGCAGGTCCAGCGGTTCGGTGCCGTGACCGAGGAGTTGAAGCGTCGTGTCGATCGTCTCTTCGGCGAGCGACGAGCCGTCGAGCGGGACCAGCACCGGCGACAGGTGCACGGCGGTGTTCGGAGCTGGTACCGGCACGCGAGCACGGACGACGACGAGCGGTTGACGAGATCGCTGCGCGACAGTGAACGTGACACTCCCGACGAGCAACCTGGCGATGCCGGTACGGCCGTGGCTGCTCATGACCAGCGCGGCGGCCTGACGCTCGTCCGCGAATGCGACGATTTCCTTGGCTGGCTCGCCGATCCGTACTTCGATCTGGTAGGGAACGTCGGTGAGTGTCTGCGCGAGTTTCTCGATCGCTTCGCGGCGCTGGCTGAGCCAGCGCTGCACGAGCTGGTCGACTTGTTCGCCCTCCGCTTCGAGATAACTCCGCAAGGATTCGGTGATCTCGACGACGGAGAGCAGGACGATCCCCGTGCCGAGACGTTGGGCGATCGCCCGACCGTAGGGGATCGCACAGTGCGTCACGCGCTCGGGATCGAGATAGGTCGGAAGTATCGGAACGACGACCGGTCCTGCCATCGGTCTGCCCCTCCCCTGCCAGTCGATCCTTTCTAGGCTGTAGCCTAGCATGTTTTGCTGGAACCGTCGCGACGGAACCCTGGATGCGCTGCGGTGTCTCTCGAGGATCGCCGGCTGTGACGAAGCCGGCGCACGACTCGTCGCTGATACCGGTTGGCAGCAGGCTGCAAGTGTGTAATACTGTAATCGCTGCAATGGACGGAAGGGGCGAGCGATGGAGCGAGATCCTGCCGCAGCGGAGATCCAGGCCTGGTTCGCTGGTCGCCTGCCGGAAGGCTGGTTTCTCGAGCCACCAGAGATTCAGTACGACCGGGACGAGATCCTCGTCGTCGGCCGGTTGCCGGAACCGGCGCTTCCCGAGGGGGCGAGCGACGAGCAGCGGCAGGCCGCCTGTGCTGCTCGCATCCAGCGCTTCCGCGAGGAAACGCGCGGACAGCGTATGCGGATCGCGAGCGAGGCCGAGTACCGCTTCGGGCGGAAGGTGTCGTGGGGTGCCGTCTGTGGTCCGATCCGCCAACTGTTCACCGTCCTGAGCGTGCCGGTGATGACGCGACTGCGGCTTCCGGAACGGCAGGTGCTCGACACGCTCGTCGAAGCGGGTATCGCGCGGAGCCGAAGCGAGGCGCTCGCCTGGTGCGTACGCCTGGTCGGTCGGCATCAAGCGGACTGGCTCGAAGAGCTGCGGCAGGCACTCGTCCGCGTCCAGGAACTCCGGCAGGCTGGGCCGGATGTCGAGTGAGTTGAGGCCCGGCTGCATCGTCCCAGCCCAACTCGCGAATTTGAGGAGGTCATCAATCCATGCTGCGCAAGCTGTTTCACGTCGAGCCGATCGCTCATGAGGGGAATGGATTCGAGACCGGTGACACCGTAACCCCGGTCGAGCCCGAGACGCTGCTCGATGCCTTTTCCCAGGCCGTCGTCCGCGTCGTGCAGCGTGTGGCACCGGCCGTCGTCGGCCTGCACGTCGTCCGCTCGCTCGGCATGCCGCAGCGGGTGGCGGAGGTGCCAGGTGCTGGTTCGGGATTCCTCATTACGCCCGACGGCTACATCCTGACGAACAGCCACGTCGTCCATCGGGCTCGCCGGATCGTCGTGTCGCTGGCCGATGGGACGGAGCTTCCGGGTGAACTGGTCGGTGAAGATCCCGCGACCGATCTGGCTGTTGTGCGTGTGCAGGCGACGGGTTTGCCGGCCGCTGAGCTGGGAGACTCCGATCGCTTGCAGGTCGGGCAGCTGGTGATCGCGATCGGCAATCCGCTCGGTCTCCAGGCCAGCGTGGTCACTGGTGTGGTTTCGGCGCTCGGCCGCTCCTTGCGTGGCCCGGACGGGCGGCTGATCGAGAATGTGATCCAGACCGATGCGCCGCTCAATCCGGGCAATTCCGGTGGGCCGCTCGTCGACACGCGTGGCACGGTCATCGGTGTCAATACCGCGATCGTCGCCGGCGCACAGGGGCTGAGCTTCGCCGTTCCTGCGAACACCGCCCAGTGGGTGGTCGGGCAACTCCTCCGCGAGGGGCGTGTACGTCGTGCCTGGCTCGGTATCGTTGGTGAGCTGCGTTCGGTGCCTGGCCGGTACGTGCCCGAACGGGGCGAGCCGCGTGCCGCTGGAGTGGCGGTCCTCCAGGTGGTCGAGGGCAGCCCGGCAGCGCGCGCCGGATTGCGGGCTGGTGACATCATCGTCAGCCTGGACGGCGTGCCGCTCCGCTCACCGACGGATCTCCAGCGACTGTTGAGCCGTGCCCCGGTCGGGAGCACCGTCACACTCGGGGTGGTGCGGCAGGGCAAGCTCCTGACCCTCCAGGCCGAGCTGGCAGCGGAGCCAGCCACGAGCCGCTAAGTCAGGTGATAGACCTCGGGGAACAACCGACGGCCGACGAGCGTGAATCCGAGCGCGATCGCAGCGGCGACCGCCACAGTGAGCGGCACACCGACGATGTCCCCGATCCCACCGAGCGCCATAGTGCCGAGCGGCATGAACCCCATCGGGATCAAGGTGTAGAGTGCCATGACGCGACCACGGAACTCGTCCGGTACGATCAATTGGATGAGCGTGTTCGTGAACGCCATGAGCAGGGTCTGGCTGGCACCGATCAGAAACAGCAACATGGCCGAAAGGATGACCCACTGCGACAGTGCGAAGGCGACGAGCGTGGCAGCGAAGCCGATATTGACGAAGAAGAGGAGCTTGCCGCGTTGCCCGCGCTGGCTCAGCGTGCCGACGAGGAGAGCGCCGCTGAGCGCCCCGGCACCGTTGATCCCCATGAGCATCCCATAGCCAGCGGCGCCGGTATGCAGGACATCCCGGGCGAAGACGGGCATGAGCTGGAGATACGGCCGGCCGAGAAACGTCGGAACGGCGAGGAGCGTGAGGAGGCCGAGTAGCCGCCGATCCCGGCGGACCGCCTGCAGGCCCAGCCGCACGTGCGCGACGATGGGAGTCTGGCTGCGGTTCCTCGGCGGAGCGGGCTCGAGCGTCCAGACGGCCCAGATCACGGGCAGATAGCTCAGTCCGTTGAGGACGAAGGCCCAGCCGGTTCCGGCGGCGGCCACCAAGAGGCCGGCGAGGGAAGGGCCGACGACGGCAGCCGCGTTCCAGGCAGCCGAGTTCAGCCCCACGGCCGAAGCGACGCGCTCGTTCCCGACGAGGCCGGGTACCATCGCCTGGCGAGCCGGATTGTCGAACGCCATCACCGTGGCCGTAGCGAACGCGATGACGAGGATGTGCCAGGGCCGGACCAGACCGGTCAGGTCGAGGAGGCCGAGGAGCAGGGCGAGCGCTGCGGCTGCGGACTGCGTAACGAGCAGGATGCGTCGCCGGTCGGCCCGATCGGCGACGGCACCGCCGACCAGCGTGACGGTCAGCGTGGGCACCGAACGCAGCAGGCCATAGAAGCCGAGGTAGGCCGGTGAATCGGTGAGGGCTAGAATGAGCCAGCCCTGGGCGACGAGCTGCAGCCAGCTCCCGACGTTCGAGATGAGCATGCTTGCCCAGAAGCGGCGGTAGGCGGGGACAGCGAGCGCGCTGCGATCGAACGCCTCGCGGAAGCGAGCTGACCGGGACGAGGCGGAAGCGGGTGCCAGCGGCTGCCGCCGTGCCATGGTCGGTCTCCCAGTTTCCGAGTGCGAGCGAGTCGCGGCGAGGCTGGAAAAGAGCAGGACTCGCGTGCCAGCCGGCAATCATAACACCAGTGGGGGAACCGGGGGGAGCGGTTCGACGACACCGCACGGGGTGCCTGGCGCGCCCCGTGCACGTGTTGCTCGTGCGCTGGTCGATGTTGCCGCGAGACTTACCGCTCTCGGAGGCCGAAAGCTGGAGAGCGGAGCGTGCAGCCGTTGGGAGACGATGGCGAGGTGAGCAGCGACGGGAGCCGATCCGGTAGCACTGGTGAAAAATTCGCCGATCGAGAGCAGGCTGGCGTCGTGGAGCGCGCCAGGGGTGTCACACGGTTTCGACCGGCTCGCTGTTCGACTCGTTCTGATCGAGAGGAACCGATCTGGCTCGTCCGCTAGGGGACCGGTTGGCTTCCCGTTGCGGCAGCGACCCACAGGATGACGGCACGTAGGTCACTGTAGCGGTCCTGGCTGCCGAGCAGGACTGCGACGAACAGGTGCTCGTCGACCGTGCGCCAGGCGGCGACGAGGCACTGACCAGCTTCAGGCGTGGTACCCGTTTTGATCCCGACCACACCGAACTGACCGAGGAGTTCGTTCGTGTTCTCCAGTTCCAGAACGCGGGCGTTGGGGCCACCGATGCGCACGGTAGCCTGGCGCAGCGCGACGATAGCCGAGAGCTCGGGGTCCGCCAGGACGGCCCGGGCGAGACGTGCCAGATCGGCGGCGCTGGTCGTCTGTCCGGGAGCGTCGTCACCGTCCGGTGTCCGCACCACCGTCTGCTCGAGCCCCAGCGCACGAGCCTTTTCCTGCATGGCCGAGAGGAACCGTTCCTGTGGTGACCGATCGCCAGGCTCGGCGAGCCGCTCGCCAGCGACTCGAGCCAGGGCACGCGCCGCGTCGTTGCCGGAGGGCAGGAGGAGCCCGATCAGTAGGTCGTGCACGGTGATCGTGTCTCCGGCGGCGAGCCCCATGGACGATTCGACGGCCGGATCGACGATGTCCTCCGGCTCGATGGTGACGATTTCCTCGGAGGAAAGGATGTCCTTCACCGTCAGAGCTGTCAGCAGCTTGAGCGTGCTCGCTGGAGGGAGTGGAGTTCGGCTCTCCAGCTCCAGCAGGATGCGCTCGTCGGTCAGATCGAGCACGATGACTGAGCGCGCACGGATCGCCGGCGGTGCGGGAGTCGGGGAAGGAGTCGGGGTCGGTGTCGCTGTCGGTGTGGGGGTGACTGTTGGGACGGCGGGTCGAGCGGACGATGCCGCGAAGCGTGCCAGGGTGATACCGGCGATGGCGACGCTCAGTGCCAGGAGCAGGAGTGCGAGACCGAACTCCCGAACGAGCTTCAGCGGTCCGTTCACCGCCACGCTCCTGCTCGCATGATCCGGTCGGGGGGTACGGGGAGCGGGAGCCCCGCTCGCGCTTCGGGCCAGTGGCGGATCCGCGACGGGAGGATGCGCCAGGTGGCGCGAAGGAGGCGACACCAGCGGGCGAACCGCTGCTGGTCACCTTCGCTCCAGGGGTACCCATACGCCTCGCGCAGCCAGTCGGGAAGGAGCCCGAGCGTCAGCCAACGCCAGACACGCGTGGCCGGGCCGAGCCACCAGGCATGCGGCGGGTTCAGGACTGTGGCAGCCAGCTGTCGCGCGAGGGGGGTGACGACAACGGTTCCAGCGCGCCAGGCTTGGGTGATCGTGTCCTGAAGATCGGCCCAGCTGCGCGGGAACGTTCCCGGTGGAACGCCGAGCCAGCGCTCCATCGCGGTCGCCTCCGCGCAGTACTGGTCACGGGCAGCGGCATCGAGCGGCGCGACGAACCGCTCGTACGCGAAGAGCGTCGCTTCGATCGTCGTCACGTGGACCCAGGTGAGGAGTTCCGGGTCATGCGCGGAATAGCGCGTTCCAGTCGGGTAGGGGCCGAGCGGTTCCTGCAGGACACCATGGACACGGTCGTGGGTACGGGCGATCCGTCCGGCAGCAGCGATCGCCCTCGATGGTGGACCGAACGTGAGCGCGCGCATCGCGTCGACGGTCGCGCGGAACCGGCGTAGGGCCGAGCGCCAGTCGGTGGCGAAGCGAGAGTGCTCGGCGACACCGGCAGCGACGAGCGGATGGGCGAGCTGTGCCAGGATCGCTCGTCCCCAGCCGAGGACGACGATCCGTTCCGCGTTGACGACTTGGACGAGTGGCCGTTGCCTCGCGCGTTCCGTCATCGTTCCCCAGTGTGTGTCTCGCCGACGACGAGCGGTTCAGCAGGTTCGCTCTCGGTTCGCGCCACCACGAGCAGCCGCGGCGACCAGAGCCCGTACGGTGTCCCCGCATCATCGCCCCAGCACTCGATCGTGGCCGAGCCGAGCCGGCGACACAGCTGGACGACCTCGCTCGCGGTATAGAGGCGAAGCGTTCGCTCGTATTTCTCGCGCGTACCGTGTGGCCAGACCAGCTGCCACTCGATCCGGAGTGTCCCGCTCGTGGCGTCCCAGCGTTGATGCGCGAGAACGAGGAGTCCGTCGAGTTCGCCCCAGAAACGCTCTACGAAGTCACGGAGCAGGAGTTCCCGGTTGGGTAGCTCGAAAACGAACGTGCCTCCCGGCCGGAGTGCTGTCGCCACCGCCCGGAGCAACTCCTCGTCGTGCTCCTGGCTCGTCGCTCCGAGAACGAGGGCAGGAGCGAGCACGAGATCGAAAGCGCGGCGGAACGGAAGCCGGTGTGGATCGCGGCGCACCCAGTGGATCGGGACAGGTGTCGTACCGATCTGCTGGCGGGCGCGCTCGAGCAACGCGTCGAGTGGCTCGACCGCCGTGACGTGTGCCCCACGGGCAGCGAGTTCGCCGACCAGCTCGGGTGGTGCCAGGAGGGTCAGGACGTCGCTGCCGCTTCGCACGATACCGCGCTGTACCAGCGTCTCGAGCAAGCGACGGCGGGCCGGGTCGTCCGGCGCCGGTCGCCCGAACTCGCGGAGGAGTTGGTGGACGATGAGCTCGCTCTGGTTGGCCATGGTGGGTTTCCTTCACTGGACGACTGGTGCCGTGCCCAGGGTGACGCGCAGACTGATCTCCCGTCCGTTCCGGTTCACCACGAGTGTTACCTCGTCTCCGGGTTGATGCGTGCCGAGTGCAGCTTGTAAGTCGTCTCCATTGGCGATCTCGCGATCGTCCAAACGGACGATGATATCACCCGGCTGGACGCCGGCTTGGTCCGCTGGACCGCCGGATTCGACGTCGATGACGAGGACACCGCGGCTCACGGGAAGCCCGTAGGCAGCTGCGAGCGCGGGCGTGACCGACACCGACGTGATACCCAGGTACGGGCGCGGCCGGGCTTCCAGGAGTTGTTGGACGATCTCCTTCGCCTTGTTGATCGGGATCGCGAAGCCGATCCCTTCGGCCGTTTGGATCTTCGCAGTATTGATACCGACGACTTCACCCTGGAGGTTCACCAGTGGGCCACCGGAATTACCGGGATTGATCGCGGCATCGGTCTGGATGAGTGGGCCGAAGGCGGCCTCGCCCGGCGAGGGCGCGATCGTGCGGTTCAATGCGCTGACGACACCGGCGGTCACGGTCGGGCCACCCTCGAGGCCGAGCGCGTTCCCGATCGCGACGACCCATTGACCGACGCGAAGCTGGTCGCTGTCACCGAGCGTCGCGACCGGCAAGTTTTCCCCATCGATCTTCACCACCGCGATGTCGTTCGCTGGCGAGCGGCCGATCACCCGGCCAGTGAACTGCCGGCCGTCGTTGAGGACCACCTGGATCTCCTGTGCGCCGGCGATCACGTGGTCGTTCGTCAGGATGTAACCACGTGCATCGAACAGAACGCCCGAACCGACTCCCTGCTGGATCTGCCCGAACCCGAACAGGCTGGGAACGATCGAGCGGACGGCCACGTAGACCACAGCTGGCGTCACCTGCTGCGCCACCGTCTCGATCGCCGTCGCGAAGTTCGTATCGGCTACGGGAGCCGGAGCGTTGACGGTCGTACTGGCCGGTGTGCGTGCAGCCTGCGCCACGGGAGACAGCGCGGCAGCCGTCGGGACGGGGGTCGGTGTGCCGGTCGGGCTCGGTGAACTGGTCGCGACGCGGACGTTGAAACAGCCGCTTCCGGCGATCCAACCGGTGAGAAAGGCGATGAGGGCAGTGAGCCCGAGTATCTGGCGTCGCATGCGTGCGCTCCTTCCTCCTGTGACGGCGCACCGTCTCCCGGGGTCAATCCTACGCTCGGCAGCGCCGGACGTATGATAGGAGCTATCGGAGCAGGGATGTGCCCGCCGGAGCTGGTATGGACGGTGATCTGCAAGCGGTGAGCGATAGCGAGCTCGTGGCGCGCATTCGGCAGCGCGACCGGTCGGCGCTCGCTGCGCTCTACGATCGGTACGCGCGATCGGTCTATTCGCTGGTGCTCAGTATCGTGCGTGACCGCAGCGCTGCCGAGGACATCGTGCAGGAACTGTTCGTGCAGCTCTGGCAATACCCGGATCTCTACGATGCTGGACGTGGGGCGTTCGCGCCCTGGTTCCTGCGCATGGCGCGGAATCGGGCGATCGATGCCCTGCGGCGTCGCCAGCGGGATCGACGACTGCACGAGCGGCTGCACGCGGTCGAGTGGTGGACGGAGTCGGACGACCCGGATGCGCTGACCGTCCTGGGAGAGGAAGCGACCCGGATCCGGCGGGCACTGGCCGATCTCGCGAGCGAGCAACGGCAGGTCATCGAGCTAGCCTATTTCGGGGGCCTGACGCAACGGGAAATCGCGGAATACCTGGGGATCCCGCTGGGTACGGTGAAGACGCGTATCCGTACCGCGCTCCAACGGTTGGCGGATGCGCTGGCGAGAGAACGGGAACCATGGAGCGACACGTACTGAACGAGCACGATCCGGCGCTTGTCGCATATGCGCTCGGCGAGCTGGAACCGGCCGAAGCGGCCCGCGTCGCACGGCACCTCGAAACGTGCGCGACCTGTCGCGAGGCGTTGCAGGGGATCGAGGAGGCGCTCGGCTGGCTGGGAACGGTGGTGCCGCAGACCGAGCCACCAGCGGTGCTGCGAGCGCGGGTGCTGGCGGCAGCGGCCGGGGACGATCGGCGCCGGTGGCGGCTGGCCTGGGCGCGTGGCCTTCTGGCCGCGGCAGCGGGACTCCTCGTGATCGCGCTCGTGCTCGCTGTCACGCGAGCGGACCGGCGGGTCGACGAACTCATGATCCGGCAGGCGGCCGTCGCCGCGGTGCTGGCTGAGGCGGACTGGTCGACGGTGATGCGCGGGGAAGCTCCTGGTTTCCCGTCCGTGGTCGGGCGTGTCTATCTCGATCGTGAGGGCGAGGCTGCGGTCGTCGCGCTCGAGGGGATGCCGCCGCCAGAGCGGGGAACAGTCTATCAACTGTGGCTCGTCCGATCCGATGGGCAACGCGAGAACGGTGGCCTATTCGTGCCTGATGCAGCCGGGCGCGTCTTGCTCGTCGTCGAAGCGCAGGCGAACTGGACCAGTTATCAGGGGATGGGTATCACGATGGAGCCGGCGCCCGGGGGAAGTCCGCAGCCGACCGGAAGCCGTGTCGCTGGCTGCACCTGGAACTGGGAAGCCTGGGGGCGAAGCTGAGCGGGGAGAGGCGACCAGTGGCACTACTGCCGCAGTGCCACTGGTCGCCGGTGTGTACCCCTCGAAATGTTTTCAGTGCTTCAGAATCTTGTAATAGTCATAGTGTCGAAGGAAGATATTCCATGCTGGTGTGAAATCACCGTTGCGGTTGCGTGGCAAGTTCGTCACCCATGGCTTCATGAGTCCATAGTTCCACGGGTTATACACATAGATTGCCGCTGCGTCCTCCAGCTGGATGAGTTGTGCCTGGTAATAGAGCTGATAGCGTTTCTGCGGATCCTGCTCGCCGTTCGCCTGAAGAACGAGTCGGTCGAACTCGTCGTTCGTCCAGGAGTGTCGGTGCCCGCTCGGTGCCTTCGAATACCAGACCTGGAAGAGGGTATTGGCCGGGTCGGGATAGTCGACGTACCAGCGCACCCACATGAGCGGGATTTCGTGCTTCCACATACGCTCGTAGGTCTCGCGCGGCTCGCCGACGATGTGCTCGATTTCCATACCGAGCACCTCTTTGAGCATCTGGATGATGGCCGCGGCGGCAGCTTTCGGCGCGTCACCCTCCTCGCGGTGTGTCAGGGTCATGCCACGTGGCCAGTTCTTGCCACCTTCGTAGGGTGTACCCTTGAGCCACTCGCGTGCCTTGTCCGGGTTGTACTCGGTCAACTCGCGGATCTTGTGGTCCGGCTCGATATAGTAGGGCATGCCCGGCGGCGTGAAGGTATAGGCGACGGTCGCCAGTCCCTTCAGCACCTGCTTTACGATCGTCTCGCGGTCGATCGCATGAGCCATGGCCCGGCGGACTTCCTTGAGGTTATAGGGCTCGAAGTTCGGGTCGGGAACGAGATACCAGGTCCCGAACAGATTGAACTGCTGGTACTCCTTGCTGAGCTGCGGGTCCGAGCGGATCCGGTCGAGCTGACCGAGCGGGCCGCGCCACATCCAGTCGATCTCGTTGTTCTCGTACGCTTGGAGGACGGCTTCGCTCGGGATGATCGGTCGCTCGACACGCTGGAGCGTGATGTTCTTGGCGTTCCAGTATTTCTCGTTCTTCTCGAGTACCACGATTTTGTCGTGCTCCCAGCGGACGAGCTTGAAGGGGCCGTTGCAGACGATGTTCTCGGCCTCGGTCCACTTGTCGCCGTACTTCTCGACCGACGGACGGTGGGCTGGTGCAGCCGCGATATAGGCGGCGAGGATCGGGAAGTAGCCGCGTGGTCCTTCCAGTGTTACCTGGAGCGTGTAGTCATCGAGCGCCTTGACCCCCACGTCATCACGCGTGACGCCAGGCTTCTGCGTGTTGAATGCTTCGGCGTTCTTGATGTCGTAGAGGAAACCAGCGTAGGGAGCGGCGGTCGCTGGATCGAGCTGCCGTTTCCACGACCACTCATAGTCGTGAGCCGTGACCGGATCGCCGTTGCTCCAGTAGCTATCTTTGCGGAGGTAGAAGGTCCAGACGGACGCGTCCTCGTTCGGCTCCCAGCGCTCGGCGATATCGGGCACGACTTCGAGGTCAGGTGTGAACATACCCAGCATCGCGAAGCACGATTCATCGCCCATGCAGTAGAGGTCGCGGTTGAAGTCGAAGCTCTGCGGATCCTGCTCGAGGTTGGTCCGAAAGACTTGCTCAGGGGCCAGCTCACCTTCCACAGCAGTCGGACTCGGCGCCGCGGTCGGCGTCGGGCCGACTGCCCGTGGCGGTGTCGGGGTCGGGACTGGTGGCGGGGTCACCGCGGCGGCTGGCGTCGGAGTTGCCTCCTCACCGCGCTGGCAGGCAGCAGCAGCGAGTACCGCGCCGGTCGCACCACCGGCAGCCCCAACGATGCGGATGAACTCGCGCCGATCGAGGCCGATCGCCTGGAAGCGTTTCCAGAGCAACGCGACTTGTTCCGGATCTTCCCACCAGCGGAGTTTCTCGCTCATCGAACCTCCTCCTCTCTTCGGATGACGCAGTGAGCGGAACGGTGCCCGGCATACCTCGAGCGTCGAGGGTCTTCCACCTCCTTCCGTTCAGTCGCGCTTGCGTGTGCGCGGATCGAGCGCGTCGCGGAGCCCGTCACCGAGGAAGGTGAAGCTGAGCATCAGGAGGGCGATGAGGATGGTCGGGAAGGTCGGCATGTACCAGTACGACGTAATGTACTGCTGCGTCTCGCCGGCCATCTTGCCCCAGCTCGGGCGTGGCTCCGGGATGCCGATACCGATGAAGCTCAGTGCTGCTTCGGTAAAGATCGCTTGAGGGATGCCGAAGGTCAGTGCAACGATGATAGGTGAGAGGGCGTTCGGCAGCAGGTGGCGGGTGATGATCCGCCAGGGCGACGCGCCAGCGGCACGGGCGGCAACGACGAAGTCGCGCTCACGGAGCGCCAGGAACTCGGCGCGGGTAAGCCGTGCCAGGGTGACCCAACCGGTCACGCCGATCGCGATGAAAATGTTCTGCATGCCCCGTCCGAGTGCCGACATGATGAGAATTACGAAGAGCAATTGCGGGAAGGCGTACATCACGTCGACGAAGCGCATCAGGATGGCGTCGACGCGCCCGCCGAGGTAACCGGCGAGCGCGCCGATCGGGACACCGATCAAGAAGACGATGACTTGCGCGCCGAGGCCGACCAGCATCGAGACTTGGGCACCCCAGATGAGGCGACTGAGCATGTCGCGTCCCACGAGGTCGGTACCGAGCGGGTACTTCCCGGTCCAGGTGGGATACTGCGAGACGGCGGAGAAGTCAGCCTTGTCGTACGGGTACGGTGCCAGGATCGGCGCGAAGATCGCCATGATCGTGAAGATGCTGACCATGATGAGGCCGAACAGAGCGAGGCGGTTCGCCAGCAAGCGGCTGAGCGCATCGCGCCAGAGCGTCCGGTGCGGCCGAGCTGCCCAGACCAGCGCGTCCAGCCGTTCCGCTCGCCCGGTCATCCCAGCACCAGTCGTTGCCATGCACGCCGCTCCCTTCTCTGCGCTCAGGCCAGGCGAATCCGGGGGTCGACGATCCCATAGAGGATGTCGACGACGATGTTCATGACGGCGAGGAACGCACCGTAGATCAGGATAACCGCCATGATCATCGGATAGTCCCGGGCGATCAAGCTGTCGACGAAGAAGCGACCCATCCCGGGGACGCGGAAGATCTTCTCGACGAACGGTGAACCGGTGCCGATAGCAGCGAACATCGGCCCGAGAATCGTGATCGGTGGGATCAGACCGTTCTTGAGCACGTGCCGCACGATGACCTGCCGGTCGTTCAGGCCCTTGGCGTACGCGGTTCGGACGAAGTCTTGCCGGAGGACCTCGACCATGCTCGCGCGGGTGTAACGGGCGATGATCCCGATCGGTCCGAGCGCGAGTGCGATCGTCGGCAGGACCCAGTCGATCGGTGAGTCCCACCCTCCGGTCCGTGGTACGACTGGGATCAGGAGGACGAGGAGGACGATCAGGAAGAGGGCGAGGATAAAGTTCGGTACTGCGACTCCGAGGGTTGCGATGAAGCTACAGAGGTAGTCGACCGGACCGTTCTGATTGATCGCCGCGATGACGCCGAGCGGGATACCGACCAGGATGGCGAGCGCCATGGCCATGATGCCGAGGTGCAAGGAGATAGGCAGGGTGCTGGCCATGATCTCCCGCACTTCGCGTGTCTGATACTGATAGGAGTAACCGAAGTCGAGCGTGAAGATATGGCGGAGGTAGTTGAGGTACTGCTGCCAGAGTGGCTTGTCTAGACCGTACTTCTTCGCAAGCGCTTCCTGTGCCGCAGGTGGCAGGGGATTCGCGTTCGGCGCACGCGGCTGCAAGGGGCTGCCCGGCGTCGCATGCATGATGATGAAGGTGATCAGAGAAATCGCGATCAGCGTTGGAACGATCATCAATAAGCGACGAGCGATGTACGCTGCCATGCAACTGACTCCCCGCTCGACTGGACGACAACTGATCCGGCTGCTACCCGGTTATCGGACAGGATTGCTACATGCACACTAGCATAGTCACGAATCCCGTGTCAATCACGATGACGGATGCGGCGAGCGATGTTGCGTTGGTCCGTCGCGGTCGGCTACTGGACGTCGCTCTCTGCTCCGGTTCGTGTTTCCACGACGAGCCTACTGGCGGAAAACGAGTGGAGACAGTGCAGGATGTCGGAGGAACGGAGAGCCCGGCCATGCAGGGTGCACGACCGGGCTCAGTCCAGGGTCGATCGGTGCGCGCGTCAGTTCGCTGCGGCGGCGGCGTGCTCGCGCTTTTCCATCACGTTGGTGGAGTGGCCCGCATCGAGCCGGGCGGACGGGTCGATATGGACGACCGCATGGTTGACGGCGGTGATCGCCTCGGCGACGCCGGTAGCGATCAGCTTGAACTTGCCGGGATAGACGGCGACATCGCCAGCCGCGAAGATGCCCGGGATCCCGGTGCTCATGGTACGCGGATCGACGACGATGCCGTTGCGCTCGATCGTGAAGCCCCAGGTCTTGAGCGGACCGAGGTCAGCGGCGAAGCCGATCGCGATGATCAGCGCCTGCGCTGGGAAGACCAGCTCCTCGCCGGTGCGCGTCTGGTGGACGACCACCTCCTCCAGCCAGGTGTTGCCGCGCACCTCCTTGACCTCGTAGAAGGGGTAGTAGAGCGTCACCGGCGACTCGTGCAGCTGCTGCACCGAGCGCTCGTGTGCCCGGAACTTGGAACGGTGGACGAGCGTCGTCGAACGGGCGAGCGGATGCACTGCCAGTGCCCAATCGACTGCCGAGTCACCCCCGCCGACGATGACCACGTCCTTGTCGCGGAACTCCTCGAGCGAGCGGACCAGATAGGTCACGCCGCGTCCCTCGAACTCGCGGACGCCGGGTGCCTCGAGCCGCTTCGGCTCGAAGGAGCCGACGCCGGCGCAAATGATGACCGTCCGCGTGTAGTGTTCACCCTTGTCGGTCACGAGCCGGTAGTAGCCGGCATCGTCCAGCCATTCGATCGTTTGGGCGGTCTCGCCGAGGCACGGGACTGCACCCGTCGAGAGTCCCTGCTCGACCGCACCCTTGACATAGTCCTTGGCCAGGATCTTGGGGAAGCCGGCGATATCGTAGATGTACTTCTCGGGATAGACGGCGATGAGCTGGCCACCGAGCTCGGGCAAGGAGTCGATGATCTTGGTCTTGAGGCCACGCATGCCCGCGTAGAAGGCTGCGAAGAGCCCCACTGGCCCACCGCCGATGATCGTGGTATCGAAGACGTCGTGCTGTACCATCGTCCCTATCACCTCCGCACCGCTCATGGTGCGCCCGTCCCCCGAACTCCGTCGGTCGGAAGCGGGCTCCGCTCGGGAACCGCACATCTTCCGGAGAGTATACGCATTGACGGCTACGGTGACCATCCCCTAGCCTTTTCACGGGAACCGGCCGAGGCGCGGTGGAAAGCTGGTCGGAGCGCGGATGGAGCGTGTCAGGCATCCCAGTCGGCCGCAGGAGCAAGTTCGGCGACCAGGCGATCGGGTCGTGCGCCGGGCTGTGGCGCGGCGCGAAGCGATTCAACTGCCTCGACCACGCTTGCACCGCCGCCCGCGGCCGATCGCCTTCCGGCTCGTGGCCGGCTTCGCTTTCCTGATCCTCGCGGGAACGCTGCTCCTCAGCTTGCCGTTCGCGAGTGCCGACGGGCAGCGTGCGCCGTTCGTCGATGCCCTTTTCACAGCGACGTCGGCCGTGTGCGTGACCGGTTTGGTCGTGCGCGATACGGCGACAGCCTGGAGCGGCTTCGGGCAAGCGGTGATTCTCGCGCTCATCCAGCTCGGCGGGTTCGGATTCGCGACCAGCGCAACGCTGTTGCTTGCACTCCTCGGCATCCGCCCCACGTTGCGCGACCGTTTGGCATGCGGCATGAGTCTCGGTGAAGCAGGACCGGGCGACATGGTGCGCCTACTGCGTCGGTTGGCGATCCTGACGCTCGTCATCGAGCTGGCGGGTGCGCTCGTGCTCCTCCCGAGCGGTGTCGCAGCGGCCGGCTCCTTCGCCCACGGCCTCTGGTGGGCAGTCTTCCACAGTGTCTCGGCGTTCAACAACGCAGGGTTCGATATCGTCGGCAACTTCCGTTCTCTTACGCCGTACCAGCATGCGCCGCAGGTGCTCGTCCCGATCGCGGTGCTCGTCATCCTCGGTGGGCTCAGCTTCGCTGTCCTCTCCGATGTCGCCCGTGAGCGGCGCTGGGGACGGCTGACGCTGGATTCGAAACTGGTGCTGAGCATGACGGCGCTCTTGCTGGTAGTCGGAACCGTGCTGATCCTCCTCTTCGAGTGGGAGAATCCGCACACCCTCCAACCGCTCAGTGTGCGCGATCGTGTCCTGAACGCGTTTTTCCATGCGGTCACACCGCGCACGGCTGGATTCAACTCGCTGGATGTCGCGACCATGAACGATGAGGCGCTGTTCGTGACGATCGGGCTCATGTTCGTCGGCGGAGCGAGTGGCTCGTTCGCCGGCGGCATCAAGGTGCAGAGCTTCGCCGTTCTGGTGCTGGCCGTCTGGACAGTCTTGCGGGGGCGGCCGCATGTCGCGGCCTTCGGACGCGAAATCCCTGCGGAGTTCGTCTTTCGCGCAATGGCCATCGCGTTGCTGGCGGTCGCGCTCGTCTTCGCCAGCAGTTTCCTCATTTCGCTCGTCGAACCGTTCAGTCTGCTGGAGATCTGGTTCGAGGCAGCGTCAGCCTTCGGAACAGTCGGCCTGAGCATGGGCATCACACCGCACTTGCACACGCTGAGCAAGCTCGTGCTCGTCGCAACGATGTTCGCAGGACGACTCGGGCCGCTCACGCTGGCGCTGGCGCTGACGGAGCGAACGCGGTCGGAGCCGGTGCGGTACGCTCGGACAGCTGTCGCACTCGGATGAGCGTCAAGAATGTACCGGTCGTGCTGGGTCGAGTGCAGATGCGACAAGCGATCAGGCAACCGACGGTGAGGAGCGACCGACGGTACACGATCGAGCGAGTTGACGGTGACAGTCGAACTCCGTAGGCTTCAGATCGCGTCCGCACGGACGTGCGGCGGAGCGCCCGAGAGCAGGCGACCACAGTGGAACGGACACCACGACCGAGACATCCCAGTCGCCCACCATCACACGTGCGACGTCCGGGGGATCGGACGATCCGGCGCGAGGCGATGCCGAGCGAAGTCATCCCCCTGCGTGTGCCACACCGTCGCCGGGTGACGATACCGCTCGTCGTCGCGCTCTGGGTTGGTACGACGCTCCTGGCTCTTCTCGGCATGCTTCTGCTCCGCTGGCCAGCGACCTGGCAAGACGGGCAGGTTGTGTCCTGGTGGGTGGCAGCCTTCGTGGCGCTTTCAGCCCTCTGCACGGCCGGGTTCGCGCCGGTCGATGTCGCGACCACGTGGAATCGGCTGGGGCAGCTCGTTCTCGTCCTGCTCGTCGAGGTGGGTGGCGTGAGCTACGTGGCGACCGCGACGTTGCTCTTAGCCGGGATCATGCGCCGGACGATCGTCTACGAGGCACATCATGTGCTCGGCATGCGGCTCGGTGAGGAGCAGCTCGGTGAACTCCGGCCGCTCCTGCGGCGGCTCCTCCTGGCGACCGGCGCGATTCAGTTCGCTGGTTTTTGTGCGCTCCTGGTGCCGAGTCTCCGTCTCCACGAGGATCGTGCGGAAGCGCTCTGGTGGGCGCTCACCACTGCTGTCACGGCATTTCACAACGCTGGCTTCGATTTCGAGCCAGGGCTTGGAGGTTTCGCCGCTTACCAGCGCGTTCCGCTCGTGATTCTTCCGGTCGGTCTGCTCGTTCTCCTCGGTGCGATCGGTTTCCCTGTGCTGTCCGATATCGCCGCACGGCGATCCTGGAGGCGGCTCTATCCGGATACCCGGCTCGTTCTGGCCACCACAGCGGTACTGCTGGTTGGCGGTACGCTCAGTATTTGGTTGCTGGAGCGGGCGAATCCGGCGACGATCGCAGGTTTGCCGTGGTACCAGCAAGTGGTGGATGCGTTCGCGGTAACCCTCAGTCGTACTGGCGGGCCACGCGTGGTGGACACGCGGATGCTGGGGGAAGAGACGGCGTTCTTGTTTGGGGCGTTGACGTTCATCGGTGGTGCGAGCGGTTCGGTCGCTGGCGGGGTGAAAGTCCAGACGTTCAGTTTGCTCTTGTTCGCGATCGCGGCGACCGTTCGGGGTAGCCGGCACGTCGTCGTGTTCGGCCGGGAAGTCCCGGATTGGCAAGTCTTCCGAGCGCTCGCGATCGCCGTGTTCGCGTTGCTGGTCACATTTTTCGGCACAGTGGTGCTCGCTACGTGGGCACCGCACGAGCTGCCGACGGTATGGCTCCTGGTCGTGGAGGCCTTCGGTCTCGCTGGGGCAGAGAGCCCGCTCGTCGCGAGTTTGGGCGCGAACGGGCAAGCTGTGCTGGCAGTGCTCATCGTGCTCGGCCGTTTCGGCCCGCTCCTTCTCGCACTCATTTTCGCCACGCAGGTGCAGCGTGAACACATTCATTATGCGCAAGAATCCGTCCGGCTGGGCTAGGGGGCAGGGGATGCGGAAACAGTTCATGGTTTTGGGCGTCGGTCGGTTCGGCAGTGCGGTCGCGATCGAGCTGGAGCGGCTCGGACACGAGGTGCTAGCGATCGATCGTTCCGAGCGCGCGATCGAGGCAGTGGCGGACTACGTGACGCACGCGGTGACTGCTGACGTGACCGATCTCGAGGTGCTCCGCACGCTGGGGGCGCAGGACTTTGATGCCGCGGTGGTGGCGATCGGAGCTGACGAGCGCTCGAGCATCATGGCGACCGTCCTCTTGAAGAAGCTCGGTGTCCGCTTTGTCCTCGCCAAAGCGCAGAACCAGCTGCATGGCGACATTCTGACGATGGTCGGTGCCGACCGTGTCGTGCACCCCGAGCGGGAGACCGGCATCCGGGTGGCGCACAGTCTGACGATGCCGCTGGCGAAAGATTATTTCGATGTCGGGCCAGGGTATGGTCTGGCCAAGGTGGTGGTCGACCAGCGTATGGCAGGGAAGACGCTCGAGGAACTGGACTTGCGGGAGCGCTTCGGTGTGACGCCGCTGTTCTTGCGGCGCGGTGACCAGGTGATCATGAACCCGCATCGTGGCGAACGTCTCCGTCTCGGCGACGAGTTGACGATCGCCGGGCGTGACGAGCAGCTCCAGCAAGTGCTCCTGCTATGAGCGTCATCATGGGCGACACGGGGCGTGCTGATCGCAAACGAATGGAAAGGGAGATCGAGGTGCGTCTCGCACGGATCATCGTCGATGGGCGGCCGACACCGGTCGTGGTCGAGGGCGACATCGCCTATGAGGCGATCGGTGACTGGTTTGCCGGGGCTCCGCGGCGCGGACGGGAGCTCGGTCCATTCGAGTCGTTCACTGTCCTGCCGCCGGTCGAGCGCCCGAGCAAGATCGTTGCCGTCGGGCTGAACTACGCGGCGCACGTGACGGAAAACGATCCGACGCGGAAGATTCCTGACGAGCCGGTGCTGTTCCTTAAGCCACCGAGTGCGCTCCTCGGGCATGGCGGGACGATTCTCCTGCCGCCGGGGAACCGGATCGACTACGAGGCGGAGTTGTGTATCGTGATCGGTCGCCGGGCGTCTCGCGTACGCGAGACGGAGGCGCTCGACTACGTGTTGGGCTATACCTGTGGCAATGACGTCAGCCACCGTGACCAGCAGTACAAGGATGGCCAGTGGGTACGTGGCAAGGGCTATGACACCTTCTGCCCACTCGGCCCCTGGATCGAGACGGAGCTCGATCCGAGCGATCTCGCGATCGTCTCGCGCTTGAACGGCGAGTTGCGCCAGAACGCGCGCACCAGTCAGATGCTTTTCCCGCCAGCGTTCTTGATCGCCTTCATCGCGAACGTGATGACGCTGGAGCCGGGCGACGTGATCATGACAGGTACCCCGTACGGTGTCGGACCGATGGTGCCGGGCGACACCATCGAAGTGGAGATCGAAGGGATCGGTGTCCTGCGGAATCCGGTCGGGGCGCGTGACGATCGACGCTGAGGAGGTCGAGCGGTGAGCGGATCGGACGGCTGGCTCCGCTTCGCCCGACTGGTGGGGCGGTTGAAGACGCTCCGTCGCCAGGGATGGATCGACCGTGGCGTCGAGGAGCCCGAGTCGGTCGCCGATCATAGCTTCCGTCTCGCGCTTCTGGCCTGGCTCCTGGCCCGAACACGTCCGGACCTCGATGCGGAGCGTGCGGCGATCCTGGCTCTGGCACATGACGTCGCCGAGGCGATCGCTGGAGACCGGACGCCGTTCGATGCCGCGCTGCGAGCTGGAGCGGAACGGGAGCAGCTGTTCCGTCAGCGGCCGATCTACGATCCGGAAAGCGAGGCGAGAAAGACGGCCGCGGAGCGGGCGGCGCTGGCGGAACTCACTGCCCTCTTGCCTGAACCAGCCGGTGCTGCACTCGTCGCCGCGTGGGAAGAATACGAGGCGGGCCAGACAGCGGAAGCGCGCTTCGTGCGGCAGCTCGACAAGCTCGAGACGGTGCTCCAGGCTTTCGAGTACCATGCCCGCCAGCCAGGGTTGATCATCGATTCGTTCGTCCTGGGGGCGCTCGACGAGGTTGTCGATCCGGTGCTGCGATCGCTGCTGGAGCGCGTGATTGCCGAGGCACCCTGGCATCCCCCCAGCGGTGACTGAGCTGGCCGACGGTTCCCGGGAAGGGACTGGTGGGTTCGACGGTCTGGGCGCACGGTCTCGGGCCGACTGAGCGAGAGCGACGGGTATGGACAACGACCGACCGCCATGGGACCGCAGAGCAGGCGGCTGGCTCCTGAACCCCGCGCGCGAGGCGCAGGCGTAGGCGGGAGGGCGGGCAATGCCGCTGATCGGTGAACTCGTGCTGATTCTCGCGCTTCTGGCGCTGAACGGCGCGCTCGCTGCCGCGGAAATCGCTGTCGTCTCGGTTCGACGTGCCCACCTGCATGCACTTGCCGAGGAGGGAAGTACAGCGGCCCGTCAAGTCCTGCGCTTGCTGGAGGAACCTTCCCGGTTGCTCGCGACGATCCAGGTCGGTGTGACGCTGGCGACGTTCTTCACGTCAGCGGTCGGTGCCGTTTCCCTGGCCGAGCCGCTGGCTTCACTCCTCGAGCATCTACCGATCGGCGAGCAGGAGGCCTCAGCAGTCGCGCTGGTGGTCGTGACGGTTGGGCTCTCCTTCGCGAGCATCGTATTGGGCGAACTCGTGCCGAAGACGCTGGCAGTGCAGCATGCCGAGCGCCTGGCGCTCGCGGTGGCATTACCTCTGGCGTGGTTGGCCCGCATCACCGCACCGGTCGTTTGGCTCCTCTCGGGTGCAACGACGCTCGTCCTGCGTGCTGTCGGTGTCGCCTATCCCGGGCACGTTCCCAGCGTGACGCGCGAGGAACTGCTCACCTTGCTCGATGTCGCAGCGCGGGAGGGCACGGTGAGCCGGGAGGAGGCCCGGCTCGTCGAGGACGCCTTCGAGTTCGGGGAGATCACCGTTCGGACGGTGATGGTGCCGCGAGTCGACATGATAACGGTGCCTGCGACGATGCCGCTCGAGCAGGCGGTCGAATCGTTCTTCCGCACCGGACTCTCGCGCCTGCCGGTGGTCGGAAGTTCGCCAGATGACATTCGCGGGATTCTCTACATCAAGGATGTCTTCCGCATCGTCTGGCAGCAGCCGGACGCGCGTCTCTCTCCCTGTTATCGTTTCGCTCGTCCAGCGCTCTATGTGCCGGAACATACGCCGGCACGGCAGGCACTGCGGTTGCTCCGTCTGCGCCGGACGAAAATCGCCATCGTCGTCGACGAGTTCGGAGGAGTTGCCGGGCTGGTGACGCTGGAGGATCTGCTCGAGCGGATCGTCGGTGAGATCGCCGACGAGTTCGATCCCGATTACGAGCCGTTGCGCGAGATCGAACCCGGCGTGCTCGAGGTCGATGGACGTGTCTCGCTCGATGAACTCCTCGACTGGCTCGATCTGGACGAGGAAGAACTCGGTGTGGAGTTCGAAGCCGAATCGGTGGGTGGTGCGATCATCGAGAGTCTCGGTCGTTTTCCCGAGGTGGGAGACGTCGTCCAGCTGGGGCCGCTCCGTCTCGAAGTCCGTTCGATGGAAGGACACCGGGTGCGGCTCGTCCGGGTGGTCTACGAGCCACGGGCCGAGCAGGAGGCCGTCCCACGGTAACGAGATAGTCACACGGATGCGTTGTTCGTCTCTCCGCGTCCTGTTAGACTCGGGACGTTCGATCGCTCGTTCGATCGGGCCGTCCGAACGGCTCGGATGTGAGGAACACTGTGCAGCACCCCACGCGCCTCATCGTCGTCCTGGGTGTGTCGCTCGCCGTGCTCGCGCTGGTCACAACCGTGCTGGTGTTGCTCGTCGAGCGGCGTGGGCCGCCGAGTTACCCGCCTGGATCACCGGAAGCGACTGTGGTCGCGTATATCGAGGCTTTGCGAGCAGCTGACCGCGAGCGCGTTCTCGCGCTCCTCTCGACTGAGGCACGCCAGGAGATCCAGCAGCGCGAAGAGCGTGACGCGTTCTACGATTTCGACACGGAACTGCGGACCACCGCGGATTCGCTTCGGACGGCGCGGATTCGCATTGCGCGCGTCGAGGCGATGGATACGCGCGCGACCGTGTATCTCGTGATCGAGCGCAGCGGCTCAGGTGTACGGCCCGGATTCCCCTTCCCCACACTCGACGCGGGGTCATTCAGCTACGAGCGCACGCTCCGGCTCGTGCGCGAGAACGGGGTATGGAAAGTCGACGAACTCGCACTGTACCTGTAGAGGTGCGAGGAGAGTGCAAACGTGGCAGTCGCGCGGCGGTTGTACCTGTATATCGTGGCCGGTGTCGCGCTCGCGGTGTGGGCAGCTGGAACCGAGCGTCTCCTTCGGCTCGCGCTCCTGACAGTGTGGGACAGCGTCACGGCAGCGGCCGTCACGGGGAGTGCGGAAGCGATCCGGCGGGAATTGAGTGTCGGTATCGCACTGCTCGTCGTGGGTTTCCCCATCTGGGCGATTCACTGGTGGCTCATCCAGCGTGGGGTGGGGAGGGACCACGAGGAAGCTCGTTCGGCTGTCCGGTCGGCGTTCTTGACGCTCGTCCTCGTGGTGACGTTCGGGCGCTGGGTGGGGGCTGCGGTCGAGCTGTTGCGGCAGCTGTTCGCTGCCGGGCTCGGTGTCGCTGAATCGGCGGGCGTGGTCGTCCCGGCGGTGCTGGAAGATGTCGCGCTCTTCGTCGTTTCGGCCGGGCTGTGGCTGGCGCATGCCCGGCTCGCGCGGGCAGAACGGTGGACGGTCGCGCTGCGCGGAGCGGCCGACTGGCTGCCGCGACTGTACGGCTACGGCGCGGCACTGGTCGGCCTCAGCATGCTCGTTTGGGCGACGACCGATCTGCTCCGGATGTTCCTCGATGCGGTTCTGCCCCCGACCATCTCGCTCGGCACGAGGCGATTGCCCCTGGCACGCGATCTCGCGTTGCTCGTGGTCGGGCTGGCCGTCTGGGGGCTCCACTGGGGAGAGTCACTGCGTCTCGTCGCCGGAACAGGGGCGGTCGCTGAACGTGAACGGCGGTCGCTGGTCCGGTGGTCGTACTTGGGTTTCGTCGTCTTTTCCAGTTTGGCTGGTCTTCTGGTGACCGTAGCGCTCATCGTGAACGTCGCCCTCCGTTGGCTCCTCGGCCTGCCGAATGGCTCGCTGGTGGAGTGGCTCCGACTGCTCTTGGAACCGCTGCCGTGGGCAATGGTTGCAGCGATCGTCTGGTGGTATCACCGCACGACGATGCGGCGCGAGGCGGAGGTGCTGGCCGGGAAGCCGGTTTCTGGCCCGGATTGGGCAGCCGGTGTGACACGCTTCTTGCTCTACCTCTCGGCTTTCGCGAGTCTCGGGGTGACGGTGCTCGGGCTCGGTGGGTTGCTCGGGACGTTCATCGATGCGGCAGTCGGCTTGCTGGCTGGCGTGCCGATCGGCGCCTATGGCGACGATCTCGCCATCCAACTCGCGATGACGCTCGTCGGAGCAGGTACCTGGCTCGCTTCCTGGCGCGCGGTCCTGCTCCGGACAGCAGGCTCGCCGGAGGAGGAGCGATGGAGCGTCAGTCGCCGGGTCTATCTCTTCGCGACGCTGGGGCTCAGTGTCCTGGTGCTCTTGGGGACGCTCGGGTTCGTGGCCTATCAGGCGATCCTCGTTATCGTCGGGCTCGTGACCTTCAAGACTGCGCTCGCGGAGTCCTCCGGTCCGCTCGGGTTCGCGCTGGTCGCCGGGCTCGTCTTCGCGTACCACGTGGTGGTGCTCACCCGCGACAGTCGTGCGGGTGTGCTCCAGCCGGCGAGTGTGACGGTGCATCTCGTCCTGCGCCTACCGCCGGAAAGCGATCCGGAGACGGTCGTACGGGATCTGGCTGGTCATCTTCCACCCGGCGCGGCGCTCGAGCGCGTCACCTGAAGCGTTCCGATTTGTCGTTCCAGATCGATCAGTGCGTGCAGGAGCGCCACCGCGAGCATGTCCGACCGCTCGCGTCTCCCGCCGCTGAGGACCGCGACCGTGCCACCCTCTGGAGAGACGCGAGAGCCGAGGACCGTTGCGATGGCGCGCGCGAGGTCGAGGCCGGCCAGGACGCGTTCGGCGACCGCTTCCGGAAGCGGAAAGCGTTCAGCGCCGCCGATACCGGTGTGCCCATCCCGGTCGACCACAACCGCCCAGCTGACGACGTACAACCGACCGAACGGCCCGGGAGCGACACCCGACTCGATGCCGATACCGAAGTCA